>JAABUQ010006191.1_pt1 | contig 18363 bp, 15 predicted proteins | sample 5560001 | NCBI WGS metagenome assembly JAABUQ01 (sample SAMN10711888, study PRJNA513371) | rock metagenome | isolation source: Antarctica rocks | place: Antarctica: Victoria Land, Finger Mt nord | collected 2015-12-18
ATCCGCGCCGGGCGACCCTTCACCGGGCCGCCCTCGGCCCGATCGGGACCGTCGTCCTCCTTCGCGGATTCCTGCTTCGCCCGAGCCCGGCCGATGCCCTCGGCCCCGATGATCGCCCCCCGCCCGAGGATCCGCGAGGCGCGGCGAAGCCCGCTCGCTCGCGGCGATGCCCCGGCCCGGGTCCGGCCCGCTCTCGCACTCGTTCTCACCGACATCGACCCACCCGCTTGACCGCGACGTAGGCGTCGCGGGCCCAGGAGCCAGCAACCCATGTCTTCCACCGATCGCAGGATCACGTCCCGTCGACGACGCCCCTCCCCGGCCTTCGATCGCCTCGAAGGCCGCCAGATGATGAGCACCGTGCCGACCTCCACCGCCGCCCTGGTGGCGCCGGCGATGACCAAGGCCCATCACGCGGTCGCCCACCACCCGGTCAACGCGGTCGCCCACCACCCGGCCCAGGCGTCGGCGACGACCGCCGCGCACGCCTCGACGGCCCATCACCCGGCCCAGGCGTCGGCGACGACCGCCGCGCGGCTCGGCGACACGACGCACCACCTGGTGCACCCCTCGGCGACCGCCCACGCCCAGGGCAAGGCCCCGACCAAGCAGCAGGCGGCGGCCCCCAACCTGGCCAACTTCGTCATCCGCTACCCCTACCACAAGCCGTCGCCCAAGGCCAGGCGGCTGGCGACCTACTCGCCGATCGGCGGGCTCACCCCGGCCCAGGTCACCGGCGCCTACGGCGTCAACCTGCTCCCCGCGGCCAACCAGGGGCAGGGCACGACGATCGCGATCATCGACGTTTATAACGACCCGAACATCCTCAACGACACCAACACCTTCTCCGGCCAGTACAACCTGCCGACGTTCAACACGTCCCTCGGCGGGCCGCAACTCAATGTCGTCGAGGACACGTCGCTCGGTCCCGTCTTCAACGCGCCGGTCGGCACGACCGCGGGCGAGACCAGCCTCGACGTCCAGTGGGCCCACGCGATCGCGCCGAGGGCGAACATCCTGCTGGTCGAGGTGGCCGACTCGTCGGGGTTGCAGGGGTTGCTCGAGGGGGTCCAGTACGCCGCCAGGCAGCCCGGCGTCGTCGCGGTCTCCTTGAGCTACGGCGGCCCCGACGTGTACGTCCAGGGCGCCTACACCATCAACCTGAACTCGACCTACCTGGCCAACGGGCCGGCGGCCACCCTGCCGGTGACGGTCTCCTCCGGCGACGCGGCCCTGCCGTCGTTCCCGGCGACGTCCGACAACGTCATCGCCGTGGGCGGGACCAGCCTCTACCTCAACGGCCCCGGCAACTTCAACTACAACTACGAGACCTCGTGGGGCGGGGCGCAGACCGTCACCGGCCCCAACGGCACCACCTCCGTCATCTCCAAGGGGTCCGATGGCGGCGGGCAGAGCGTCACCTTCGGCTCGCCCTCGTTCCAGAGCGGCAACGGGGTCACCTACCCCAACCGCTCGATCCCCGACCTCGCGGCCGTCGCCGACCCCTACACCGGCGTCGCCTTCTACGACAGCGTGGACTCCCAAGGCGGCAACCCCTGGTCGGTCGTGGGCGGGACCAGCCTGGCGGCGCCCGTCGTCGCCGGGGAGATCGCCCTGGCCCAGCAACTCCGGATCGCCGCCGGCAAGCCGCTCCTGAACTCGGTCCAGATCAACGACGCCGACTACGCGGCCTACACCAACCCGACCCTCTACGCCTCGCTCTTCCACGACGTCACCCAGGGCACCAACGAGGACTACACCTCGGGCTATCCCTACTACTCCTCGAAGACCGGCTACGACCTGACCACCGGCCTCGGCACCCCCAAGGTCAACGCCTTCGTCCCCTACCTGGCCTCGATCTGACCTGATCCGGCCCGACCCGGCCCGGCCCCGCGACGGGACGGGCCGGGCCGGCAATCGGCTCAGCGGCCCTTGCGGGTCCGCGAGAGCATCCAGTCGATCAAGGCCGGGTCGTCGTAGGCCCGGTCCCAACTGTTGTGGCCGACGGCGCGGTACTCGGTCTGATGGACCGGGGCCCCGGCGTCGCGGAGGGCCTGGGCCATCTGGCGGAGGTTCTGGACGACGGCGTCGCCGTCCTGATCGCCGACGACGATCCAGGTCGGCACGGCCTTCAAGGCTTGGGCCATCTCGACCCTCCCCCGGCCGCAGATCGTCGCGATCCCGGAGAACCGGCCGGGGTCGGCCGAGGCGATCGACCAGGTGCCCGAGCCGCCCATCGACAGCCCGGTCAGGGCGACCCGGTCGGGGTCGACCTTGTAGGTCGCCATCGCGTCGTCGAGCGCGGCCAGGGCGGCCTTGGCGTCGGCCGAGTCGGCCCGCCAGGTCTCCTTCGCCTGCGGCATCACGACGATCGCCGGGAACCGCTCCGGGTGGGCCAGGATCGCCGCCCCCAGGCCGATCTGCCCCCCCTGGACCCCATCATCCCCGCGCTCGCCCGACCCGTGCAGGAACAGGACGGCGGGCATCGGCTTCGACCCGTCATACCCTTGCGGGACGTAAACGGTGTACTTCCGCTCGCCGCCTTCGGCCTTGATCGTCCGGAGGTGGAAGCCCGGGGCGTCGGCGGCGAAGGTGGCGTCGCCGGGCCTGGGGGACGGGAGCGGCTGGATGTACATGTCCTTGAACTCGACCTTCATCGGCCCGCCGGCGTGGATCTGGACGGCGATCCGGCCGTCGCGGGCGATCCCGGGGTCGGGCTCCCGGTAGTCGACGGCGGTCGAGCCGTTGAGGGTGATGGTGATATGATTACCCATCGCCCGGATCGTGACGTGGTTCCAATCCCCCTTGTGCAAGCCCTCGAGCGCCTTGGGCGCGGCGGCTTCGAGGACCTTGTCCCGGCGGGACTCGTCGTAGAGGCTGCCCCACCAGCCGGGGCCGACGTCGGCCTGGTAGCCGGACATCTCGGTCCCGGGCACGCGGGCGCTCCGGAACTGGACCCCGCTGTTGCCCGAGTCGCCGGCCAGTCGGACGCTATACTTGAGGATGAAGTCGGCGTGGGTCGCCTCGGTCGCGAGGAACTGGTTCTCCTTGATCCCGGGCGAATCCCCCACCAAGATGCCGTCCCTGGCCGACCAGAGCGACCCTTCCCCCTCCCAGCCCGTCAGGTCCTTGCCGTTGAAGAGGGGGACGAAGCCCGCCGTCTCGACCAGGGCCGGCTCGCCGCCGAGCATCCGGCCCCAATGACCCATGATCGAGCAAGTATACGTCCCGCCCGGGCCGCTCGGCGCCCCCGGGGTCGGCCCATGGCCGCCGTCGGCCTGGCGGTGGCTCGCCAGATATCCCCGGAGCCGGTCGAGGTCGGGCTTCTCCTTGAGCATCGAGAAGCACCGCATGATCCGATACGACGTGGTGAGGTCCGACGGCCCGTCGCCCGCCGACCACCCGCCGTCCGGCCTCTGGCCATCGCGGAGGGCGGCGACGATGGCGGACTTCTGGCCGTCGTCCGGCTTGATCCCCATCCGGAGCAAGGCGACGACCGCCGAGCCCGTCGCCCGGGGGCGGGCCGGGCCCGACCCGAACGTCCCGTCGGGGTTCCGATCCTTGTTGACGAGTTCGGGCCAATGAGCGGCCTCGGGCGGGCCGGCCTTGATCGCCTCCAGGCCGGCGACGGCCAGGCGGACCTCCTCGAAGGTCTTCGCCTCCCCGGCGAGGAAGGCCGCGGCCTTGGCGGCGAACGGGGCCGGGTCGAGCTTGAGGGCCGGGATCGCCATCAGGCCCGAGGCGGTGGCGCCGAGGTCGGCCTTGCCGCCGGGGGTGGGGGCGAAACCGCCCGAGGCCGGGTCGAAGCAACTCTTGACGTAGGCGATCGCCCCGGGAACGTCCCGGATCGATCCGCCGACGTAGCCGAGCGTCCGGGCCGCCGAAGACGTCGCGCCCAGGCTCGAAGGCCCGCCCATCCGCTCGGCGAACCCGCCGTCGGGGTTCTGGAAGGCCGCTTGATAGGCCGCCGTCCGGGCCAGCTCGCCCGGGGCCTGCCCGGGAGCCTCCGGGGCTCGGCCCAGGCCGAGGCCGGCGAAGGCCGCGAGGACGATCGCGAAAGGACGGTGCATCGAGGTGTCTCCTCCCAGGGGAAGTGCGGCCAAGGCAACCCCCGCCAGCATGCCAGGCGCCGGGGGGATCGGCAACGCCCGAGGCCGGAGGTCGGCCCGATCCGATCAGGGGGGCAGGAGGGATCGGATGGTGTCGAGGGTGTCGGCGTCTTCGGGCTTCTTGTCGTCGCGTTGGCGGAGGATCCGGGGGAAGCGGACGGCGATCCCGGACTTGTGGCGGGGGGAGCGCTGGATGCCTTCGAAGGCGAGCTCGAAGACGAGCTCGGGCTTGACGGTGCGGACGGGCCCGAACTTCTCGACCATGTTGCGGCGGACGAAGGCGTCGACGGCGCGGATCTCCTCGTCGGTGAGGCCGGAGTACGCCTTGGCGAAGGGGACGAGCTTGCCCGAGTCGTCCCAGACGCTGAAGGTGTAGTCGGTGTAGAGGCTGGCCCGCTTGCCGGAGCCGCGCTGGGCGGCGGTGAGCACGGCGTCGATGGTGAAGGGGGTAACTTTCCACTTCCACCAGTCGCCCCGCTTCCGGCCGACGTGGTAGGGCGAGTCGAGCCGCTTGAGCATCAAGCCTTCGGCCTGGCGGGCGCGCGACTCCTCCCGCCTCAGGGTCAAGGCGTCCCAGTCGGGGGCGGCGACGACGGGCGAGAGCATCAGCCGGTCGGGCAGGGCGATGGCGGCGACGAGGGCTTCGAGCTCGCTCCGGCGGCGGCTCAAGGGGTCGCCCCGGAGGTCGCGGCCGGCGGACTCGATCAGGTCGTAGGCGACGAGGACGACGGGGACCTCGGCCAGGATCGCCTTGCCCAGGGTCTTCCGGCCGATCCGCCGCTGGAGCTGGGCGAAGGGCAGGGGCACGCCGTCGAGGTAGGGGAGGATCTCGCCGTCGATGGCGGTCCCGTCGGGCAGGAACGCGCCGAGGGTGGCGAGCTCGGGGTAGCGGTCGGTGATCAGCTCCTCCCCCCGGCTCCAGAGGAACGTGTCCCCCCGCCGGCGGATGAGCTGCGAGCGGATCCCGTCCCACTTCCACTCGGCTTGCCAATCCTCGATCGGCCCGAGGGCGCTCGGCGGGGTCTCCAACGCATGGGCCAGGCAGAAGGGATAAGGCCGGCTGTGGTCGGCGTCGGTGGCGTCGACCTGGCGGAGCCGGTCGTAGAAGTCGGGCGTCGGCTCCCAATCCCCCATCAAGCGGTGGGCGACGACCGCCGGATCGATCCCGCCGACCTTGGCCAAGGCCCGCGTCACCAACTGCTGCGAGACCCCGACGCGGAAGCCGCCGCTGATCAGCTTGTTCCAGACGAACCGCTGCCCTTGGTCCATCGACCGCCAGGCGTCGAGCATCGCCCGCTTCTGGCCCTCCTCGCCCGACGCCCGGAGCGTCAACAACCGCCCCTCGACCCACTCCGTCAGAGGCAGGTCGCTCGACCGCTCCGGCGGCGGCAAGAGCAGCGCCACGGTCTCGGCCACGTCCCCCACCGCGTCATAAGACTCGGCGAACAGCCACTCCGGGACCGCCGCCTCCGCCGCCGCCCACTCCCTGAGCTTCTTCGAGGGGACCGCCTGCTTCGGCTTCCGCCCGATCAAGAAGTAGACCGCCCACGCCGCGTCGCTCGGGGTGGCCCGGGCGAAGTACCGGGTCAACGCCTCGACCTTGTCGTTGGTCCGGGTCGTCTCGTCGAGCGCGGAGTAGAGTTCGGCGAAGTCGCGCATGGGAACCCGAGTTCCGATTTGTCCAACGAGGGGGGATGATCAACCCGCGACGGTCGAGGCATCCTTCAATGCCGAATAATAAGCGTTGACCGCCCCGACGATCGAGTCGAGCGATCCGAGGTCGAGAGTTGTGCAATTCGCATTCTCGCGATGGTATCGCAGGCCCGGACGGGCCGCTTCGACCATCGGCTCCGCCAGCCAGGTGCAGTAGCCCCGATTGTCTTCCATCGTGAAGTAGAACAGGCAGAAAGGGATGGATGGCTCTCCGTAGTCGTTGAAGAATCGTCGAAGGCTGACTTTCAGCTTGCTGTTGGCGGTCGAGATCGTCTCCGGCGTCCTGACACCTTGAAGGTAGATGCCGAAACGTCTCCAATTCACCCGTCGACCATCTTCCCGGATCTCGACGGTCAGATCCATGATGGGATCGCCCGGCTTCCGGATCTCTCGTCGGACGACGAGGTCGTCCCTCCGGGTCAGGTGCATGATCGCCATCGCTTCGACTCGCTCGGCGAGAAGCCGGCCTTCTTGCTGGTTCGTCATAGCCACCTCCATCAGATCGCGAAAGCGGAATTATTGAAGGGCGCGGCGTTGTTCCTCCAATAATCATCCACTTCTCGCCACAACGTCCGTAAATTGGCCAGGTTCATCGGGTGAATCGTCGGCAGCCCTTGGATCCTGCCCATGCCTGGTTCGTTGACCGCCGCCAGGAAAGCCTGCTCGTGGCCGGGCGTTTCGTTGATTCCCACCACGTACGTCGGCCCGGGGTAGATGAGCATCCTGTCGATATCCTCCTGGCTAACATTGACGTTGAGCCTCGTGGGAGGCTTCTTGGTAAATCCCCGCCTCGTGGCCTTCACCTGGACGAAGAAATACGCGACTCGGCCCGCGGGCAGGCCGAGCAATTCGACGAGAAAGTCCAAGGTCGCGAACTTCTCGCCCAAGGAGCAGGGAGAAAAGAGGGGGCCGCCGCCCGGCTCATAATTCATGATCTGGTAGCGGAAGATCGCCTCGCCTCGATCTCCGATAGGATCAGTCATCGGCACCCTGCCCAACTCCTTCCGATCAGCATAACTCCAGGGAGGGGCGAAGTACCGGGTCGGCGCCTCGACCTTGTCGTTGGTCCGGGTCGTCTCGTCGGGGGCGGAGTCGAGTTCGGCGAAGTCGCGCGTGGGGGCCGTCGAGGCTCGAAAATCCGGGTCGATCGGGCGGAACCGGGCCGGGGATGTCGTAGGATAACGGCGGGCCCGGCCGACGTCGAGCCGAGCGTCGGGCGGATTCCGACGGAGGCTTGACCTCGACGCCCCCGCCCGCCGATGATCGCCTGTCGTGATCCCACCGGGACCGGGTTGGTGCTCGGCCCGGGCTCGATCGAACGGGAGGCGACGATGCAAATCACCCAACCCCTGCGGCGGATCGAGAGCGTCGCGAGGGACATCGGCCGGTTGCGCGACGACGTGATCCTCGAAAATCAGGATCGGCCGATCGCCCCGTTCGAGGACCGATGGCCCTGGGAAAACCTCGTCGCCAAGGCCAACTTCCTCTTCGACCGGATCATGGACCTGGATTCCGCCATCCAAGAACTCGTCTTGACCGACCGGGTTGGATTCGACCGCGAGTTGGACGCGAAGGTGGGCGATCTGGTGATCGGCTGGCATGAGACCTGTCTCGACGTGCTCCCGCATGTGGATCGGCTGATCCAGGCGGGCCACCATGTCGTGGGGGCCGGCAAATTCCGGGACAACTTGTCGGAGGCCCGGGGCATCCTCACCGACGATCGCGAGTTCTTCGCCGGAGATCATCTGGATCGGCTCCAGGACGAGGCGATCGACGCACATCGCGCGGGCCTGACCGAGCCGATGTCCAATGTCGGGGAGTAGAAACGTCCGGACCGCTAGCTACCGGCAGATGCTGGGTCACCTGCCCGCGTGGGTCGCCTCGCTGGCGGATCACGCTTTCGTGAAATTTCGCGATAATCCCGCCCATCCGTCGCTCAAGCTCCATCCGCTCAGTAGTGACGGGCGTGGTCGCCACCGGGCCGGCAGTTTTTCGGTCTCGGTGAACAGGCAGTACCGGGCGATTTACGCCGTCGACGGCGAGACGAATGTCTGGTACTGGATCGGAACTCACAACGACTATGACGTTTTCACCGGGCGTCGCTGAGGTCGTGGCGGTGACACCTCATTGTCGCGATGCCGGACCCTGACCCTCGGAGAATTCATCGCACGGCTCCTCATCCCCCTCGTCGGCCCCCTTGTCGTCGCGCTCGCCTTCGTAGCGGGTGGCGAGGACTTCGGCTTGGAAGCCGAGTTCGGTGAGGTACTTGACGACGACGGCGGTGTAGCCGTGGGTGACGAGGATCCGCCCGGCGCCGGTGGCCTGGATCGAGCCGAGGAGGCCGGGCCAGTCGACGTGGTCGGAGAGGATGAAGCCCCGGTCGACGGCCTTGCGGCGGCGGGTCCCCCGGATGGTCATCCAGCCGGAGGCGATCCCGGTGGAGAGGGGGCCGAACTTGCGGGCCCAGGGGGTCCCCTGGGCCGAAGGGGGGGCGACGATCAGGCAGGGGGACCAGTCCTTGCCCTTGACGGCGGCCCCGGCGTAGGAAGTCGGGGGCAGGGGGACGCCGCCTTCGCGGTAGGCCCGGGTCAGCTTCTCGACGGCCCCGTGGGTCAGGATCGGGCCGATCGAAGGGTCCAGGCCGGAGAGGAGGCGCTGGGACTTGCCCAGGGCGTAGCCGAGCAGGAGGCTGGCCTTGCCGGCCTCCTGGTTGGACCGCCACCAGGCGTTGATCTGGTCGAAGATCGACTGCTGCGAGGGCCATCGGTAGATCGGCAGGCCGAAGGTGGATTCGGTGACGAAGGTGTGGCAGCGGACCGCCTCGAAGGGGGAGCAGGTGGCGTCGGGCTCGACCTTATAATCGCCCGAGACGACCCAGACCTCGCCCTTGTGCTCGAGCCGGACCTGCGAGGAGCCGAGGATGTGCCCGGCCGGGTGGAGCGAGACCTTCACGCCGCCGAGGTCCACGGCCTCGCCGTAGGGCAGGGCGTCGACGATCGCCTCGCGGCCCATCCGGACCTGGAGGACGCGGGCCCCCTCGGCCGAGGTCAGGTACCGCCCGCACCCCCGGCAGGCGTGGTCGGCGTGGGCGTGCGTGACCGCCGCCCGGGGGACCGGCCGCCAGGGGTCGACGTGGAAGTCGCCCGGGGCGCAGTACAGGCCGTGCTCGGTCGGCTGGAGGAGGTCGGTCGGGCCCATGCCCCGATTGTACCCGATCGGGCCCGGCCGGCGCCCCTCGGGCATTCCGGGAGGAAAATGGCGGACCCTGCCCCTTTTCTTGATCGATCGGATTGGGATGCGCGATAGACCGACATCCAAGGTTGATGTCAGAGGCGTCAACGTGATCGCCCCCGCTCGGGCGACCCCGCGGGTGCCACGGCCGGTCGCGTCGGCCGGAAACGTGATCCTCCGGGCCTCAGCTTCGCCCCGGCGCCGGGATCGGTATCGCGAGCCGCTTCGATCGACGTCGATCGTGGACCTCCGGGATTACATCGGGGGAGAATGCCATGAAGATGACGATCAAGCCGGATTCTTTCCAGTGGAAGCACAAGTCCAAGGACGTGACGGTCACGGTCTCGGGCGATGGCGCGCCCGACCCGCGGCATGATAAGTTCGCGAGCCTCGGCCTTGATGTGCCCGGCGGGGGCCCGAATCCTGGCATTTGGGAGATCTCGGATTATGATCCGAAGAGCCCGACCGAGGCGAGGATCGGCATCGCGCCGCCGGCCCAGGCCAAGGAGGAGCCGGAGGGCCCCGATGAGCACCTCCGCGGCTCCTCGGGCACCCTGATCATCACCGGCCAGGACGGCGGCCCGCCCCGGCCGATGCCCCCGGCGCCGGTCACCGTCTCCTGATCAAGGGGGCCCGCCGAGCGCGGCGAGGTCGGCCCGGACGCGCCGGAGCAGCTCGACATTGGGCAGGGCGCCGGGGTCGATCTTCAGGGCGTTCTCGTGGCCGGCGGTCGCCTCGAGGAGATGCCGACGGGCGTCGTCGACCCGGCCCCGCTTCGCCTCGAGGCGGGCCAGGTCGGCGGTCGCCCGGGCCAGGCTCTCCAGGGGCCTGGCCCCCTTGACCCGCCCGACCTCGGCCCGGAGGACCGGCAGGGCGCGATCGAAGTCGTCCTGGGCCTCGTCGAGCCGATCGAGCGCGGTCCGGGTGACGGCCCGGTCGGCCCGGTAGGCGGCCAGGGACGACGGGTAGAAGACGATCGAGGGGTGCTTGGCGACCACCGGGGCCATCCGGTCGACCGCCTCGTCCTGGAGCCGGAGGGCCTCGGCCCGGCGGCCGGGGTCGGCGGCGACCACCTTCGCCAACTCGTTGAGGGCTTCGGCCAGGAGGTACTGGATGTCGCCGATGTTGGGCTGGAGCTTGTCGGGGTGCCGGAGCACCTCGACGAGCTCGCGAGCGGCCGGCTCCGCCTCGGGCCGGCCTTGCCGGGCCAGGATCAGGGCGCGGGGGCTCAAGGCGAGGGGCAGGTAGACCTGCTCGTCGCTGGACCGCTCGGCCGGCGGCGTGGCGTCGTGGGCCCGGCCCCGCTCGGCGGCCTTGAGGGCGAAGGGCATGGCCTCTTCGAGCCGGCCGGCGTGGATCAGCAGGAAGGCCAGGTCGGCGTTGAGCCGGGCCTCGAGGAAGGCGTATTCGAGGTCCTTGGGGAAGGCGAGGGCCAGGTCGCGGGCCAGGGTGACGGCCCGGCGGTGGTGGGGCTCGTTCTGGTCGATCCGGCCGCCGGCGGCCTGGATCATCTCGGCGAACTGCCCCTCGATGTAGGCCAGGAGCTCGCGGGCCCGGGGCTGCGTGGAGCCCTGCCCGACGTCGGGCAGGAGCGCGTCCAGCGCCGCCTGGTATCGCTCGCGGGCCTCCTCGTACCGGCCCATCGCCCGGTAGAGGCTGGCCACCTGCTCCTCGATCCGGGCGTACTCGTGCCGGATCGTGGGATCCGAGGGGGCGCGGAGGCGGAGCCGGCGGTACAGCTTGGCCGCCTCCTCGGCGAGTTGGAGCCGGAGCCGGAGCTTCTCGGCCTGGGGGACGGAGGGGAGGTCGAACTGGGCGATGTTGACCAACTGCCGCTGGATCGCGTCGCGGGCGGACTTGAAGCCGGCCTCGGCGTCGCCGCGGGCCTTCTCGGATTGGGCCTTCTCCTCGGCGAGCCGCCGGTTGCTGACGGAGAGGAGGTTGCGGGCCTGGGCGACCCGGTCGCGCTCGACGGCGATCAGGCCGGCGGTGAGGGCCAGGGCCGCCGAGGCGGTGACCAGCAGGGCGCCCACCGCCGCCACCGCCGCGGCGTGGCGGCGGACCCGGCGCGAGAGGCGGCGGCGAGGGCCTTCGGGGTAGGCGCCGACCGGCTCGTCGGCCGACCACCGGAGCAGGTCGGCGGCCAGGTCGCCGGCCGAGCCGTAGCGGTCGGCCGGCCGCGGGGCCATCGCCTTCAAGGCGATCGCCTCCAGGGCCGGGTCGATCGCCGGGTCGAGCTGGCGGGGCCGGGGGAACTCGCCGGCCCGGATCTGGCCGATGAGGACGACCAGGTCGGTCCCGTCGAAGGGGGACCGGCCGGTCAGGAGGCAATACAGGGTCGCGCCCAGGCTGTAGACGTCGGAGCGTGGGCCGAGGTTCTTGAGGTCGCCGGCGGCGGCCTCGGGGCTCATGTACGAGGGAGTTCCCAGGGCCGAGCCGTCGAGGGTCTGGGCGAGGCCGCCGGAGGTGCTGGGGATCAGGGCCGGCTCGTCGTCGGAGGGCGCCGGGTCGTGCCGGCCGGTGGCCTTGGCCAGGCCCCAGTCGACGACCAGGGTCTCGCCGTGCTTGCCGACGATGATGTTGGAGGGCTTGAGGTCGCGGTGCAGGACCCCTCGGCCGTGGGCGTAGTCGATCGCGTTGCAGGCGTCGACGAACCGCCGGAGCAGCTCGCGGAGGGCCAGGGACCGGGCCCCCGGGTCGGCCTTGGGCGCCGGGTCGGCGTGGAAGGCGGCGATGGCCTCCTTCAGGCTCCCGCCGCGGATGAACCGCATCGCGTAGTAAGGGCGGCCGTCGCGGTCGGAGCCCAGGCCGTAGACCGGGACGATCCCGGGATGCTCCAGGCCGCCGGTGATCTCGGCCTCGATGAGGAAGCGGGCGCGGCTCCGGGGGTCGTCGGCGTGGTGCCTGAGGATCTGCTTGAGGGCGACCTCGCGGTTGAGCTCGTCGTCGATCGCCACGAACACCGCGCCCAAGCCCCCCTGGGCGTGGGGCCGGAGGATCCGGAACCGCTCGCCCTGGCCTCGGGCCCGACCCCCGCCGCCGAAGTGGGGGCCTTGGCCGCCCGGGTGGCGAGGGGCGCCCGAGAAGGCCCCGGCCGGCCCGCGGCCCGGGTCGAGGGTCGGGGCGGGCTCGGTCGCGTCGAGGTCGCGGGCGGCCGTGGCGCCGGGGTGGTCGGCGAGGGTGGAGCCGGTGGCCGGGCCCGGATCGGGCTCGCCGGCATGGAGGTCGACCAGGGCCCGGACCCGCTCGACCTCGGCCGGGCCGAGGTCGCCCCCGGCCCGGAGCCGGCCCGCCAGCGATCCCGACGGGTCGATCGACCAGGAGCGGAGGGCCGCCACCAAGGCCGGGCGGCCGATCAAACCTTCCTGGAGGGCGAGGACCCCGAAGAGGAGGTCGCGGTCGGCGGCGTCGGCCTGGGCCATCGGTCGGGCTCCGGCGGGTCGAGGGCGATCGGACCGCGCCGATTGTACCAGACCCCGCCTTCGACATGTCCAGGTCCGAATCCCAGGCGCCGATCCGGCCGCTCAGGCGATCCGGCCCGGCGGCCGGTGGGGCCGGGGGCCGCCGAAGGGGCGGTCGAGGTAGTGGCGGGCGAACCAGGCGGAGGCGAGGGCCTGCCATTTCGCCAGGGCCAGGCCGTCCCAGTCGAAGGCGGCGCGGATCCGGTCGCGGTCGGCGAGGACTTCGAGGACGGCGGCCTCGCCCCGGTCGAGCGTCGCCTCGACGATCGCCAGGGTGGCCTCGGGGTCGTCCCCCGGGCAGAACTTGGCCCCCTGGAAGGGGGCGAAGAGGCTCCGGGTCACCTCAAGGTCGGTCAGGAACACCGGCGTGCCGCAGGCCAGCCCCTCGAGGATCGGGAGGCCGAACGCCTCGAACTCCGAGAGCAGGAAGACGCCGGCCGCCTCGGCGTAGGCCCGGCGAAGTTCCCCCTCGCCGACGTAGCCCCGGAGCTCGCAGGCGGGGCGGAGCCCGGCGGGGATCCGGGCCAGGGCCCCTTCGCTCCCGTTGCCGATCACGACGAGCTTCAGGTCGGGCCGGCGGGCCAGGAGCCGGGGCAGGATCGCCAGGACCCGGTCGAACCGCTTGCGGGGCTCGGCCAGGTCGCCGACGAAGAGGAGGTGGGGCTTCCTGGCGGCCGGGCCGGGCCGGTACTCGTCGGTGTCGCAGCCGTTGGCGACGTAGTGGCAGTTGTTCCGGCCGGGGGCCTGCCCCTGGACCAGCCGGCGCTCCCAGGGGGAGACGCAGAGCACCGCGTCGGCCCGGGCGACCATCCGGCGGTGGACCTCGTCGGTGTTGGCCGACACCTCGGCCGACATCGGCACCGTCCAGGGCGGCTGGAAGTGCCCGGTGTAGGCCAGGGCCCGGTCGCCGATCTCGCGGAGGACGACCGCGTTGCTCGCCGAGTTGGCCCAGCAGAGGGCCTCGACGAGGTCCCAGTCGGGCCGCCTGAGCAGCGAAGGCAGCGTGGCGCTGAAGGAGTCGAGCGAGCGGCCCGAGGTCAGGCCGGGGCCGACGTGGACGGGGATCCCCTGGGCCCGGCCGAAGTCGAGGACCAGCTTGAGGTTCCTGGGGTGGAGGTCGTCGATGGCGAACTCGAAGTCGACCCGCTCCTTGAGCCGGGCGGCGAGCTCGAAGACGGCCCGGCCGATTCCCGAATACATCTGGTTGCTCGACGAGAGGACCGAGAGTACCCGCATCTTCGGCCCGGCGGCCACCGGAAGGAGCCTGCCGGCCCGCCTCCGGGCGGGGGCCGGGGATGGGCGGCCGGCGTCGCGGCGGGGGACCGGGAAGTGGGGGGCGGGCATCGATTCGCTCCGCGAGGCGAACGGCCGGGGTCGTCCGAAGGGCATGGTGGGGGCTCCCGATCGGCCTTGGGGGGATCAGCCCTGGGCCCGGCTCGCGAGGCCGACGGACTCGGCCTTGGCCTCGGCCTCGGCCTTGGCCGCGTCCCGGGCCAGCAGGAGGGCGTCGACGTGCTCTTCCAGGACGGCCAGGCGGCGGACCATCGCCACGTAGTCCCAGCCGAAGGCCATCGTCGCCGGCAGCTTGGCGGCGTGGTCGTCGTGGCGCTGGCGGAGGTCGTCGAGCTGGGCTTTGAGGTCGCGGACCTCGTGCTCGGCCACGTCGAGGCGGTGGCAGAGGCTGGCCAGGATCTCCACCAGGCGCTGGGAGACCGGCAGGAGGACGCGGCGGAACTGGCGGCGGACCCAGGTCTTGAGCTTCGAGCCGCCCGCCGAGGGCTGGCTGCCGACGTTGTAGAAGGCGAGGTGATCCATCGCGACACAATCCCCCGTGGACCTGAATGTTCGGCTCAAGACGAGCGGGGCCGGGCCGTCGACACCCCGGGATCCGCCCTCTTTATCGGAAGGTCCGACCCGGCCGCTTGAATCGATTGCCGGGGCCGTGCCGGTCAGCCGACCGGCACGGCCTCCCCGATCATCACCCGGGCCAGCTTCTCGGCGAGCAGGGCCATCCGGTACGCCTCGGCGGCGGTCCCGCCGGCCCTGGGCCGGGCCGAGGCGGCGGCCAGGGCGGCCTCGATGGTGGGCACCTGGGCGTCGAGGTGGAAGTCGCGCCCGACGACCGCGGCGGCCCGCCGCGCGATCGGGCCCAGCTCGGTCGAGCCGTCCAGGACCGAGCCGAGGGCGTCGGCGAAGGCGCGAGCGGTCCGCTGGGCCTTGAGGCAGTGGACGCCGTGGACGGCCCACTCGGCGTTGCCGCAGAGCTGCGACATCAGGGGGACGCAGCCGCGCCAGGCGGCCTCCAGGGGTGCGAAGGCGAAGGGCTCGCGGCGCCAGGTGGGGAAGGCGAAGAGGTCGTGGGACTCGTAGAGCCGGGCGAGCTCGGCCTGGGGCCGGGCCCCCCGGAAGCGGACGTGGTCGTCCAGCCCCAGCCGGCGGACCAAGGCCGGGAAGGACTGGTCTTCCGCGTTCCCGTAGATGTCCACCACGATCCCCTCGAACCCCCGGCGGCGGACCTCGGCGATCGACTCGATGAGGAGGTCGACCCCCTTGTGCTGGGCGATCTGGCCGGCGGCCATGACGCGGAGGGTCTCGCCGGGCCGGTAGGTCCGGGCCCGGGGCGCGGGGGCCTCGCCGACGACCCAGTTGGGCACCACCTCGACGTCCGGCGCCAGGCGGACCCCGCCGGCCTCGACCTCGTCGACCAGCTGCCGCGAGCAGGCCAGATACCGGCCGTCGAGCTGGCGGTCGACCTCGCGCAACAGCGGCTCGATCACCTTCCCCTCGGAGCGGCAGAGCTGGACCGGGACGTCGTCCATCAGGTGCCAGACCCAGGGCAGGCCGAGGTGCTGCACGGTGGCCATCAGGCCCAGCCCGCCGATCCCCACGATCATCCAGGCATACACCACGTCGGGCCGGAAGTCGTCGACGACCTGGGTCAGGGCGTGGACGTTGAAGGCGTTGACGCCGGTGGCCTCGGCGTGCATCAACCGGCCGGTGACCCGGTGGTTCCGGTCCATGACGTAGCGGTTGCTGTTCCAGATCTCGCTGACCTTGAGCGTCCGGTAGACGTGCCGCTCGGGGGGCGCGGGGGTCCTGGGGGCGATCGTGAGGACCCGGACGTCGTGCCCTCGGGCCCGCAAGGCGTCCACGACCTGCTTGCAGCCGAGCTCGTAGCCGCCGATCACGTCGGGCGGGTAGAGGTTGGAGAGGACCAGGACCTTCATGCGGCCAGCCCCCGGTCCCGGGCGATCAAGGCCTCGTAGATGGCGACGGTCGCGGCCCCGGCCACGCGGAGGTCGTATTCCCGCTCGACGGCGGCTCGGGCCTGCCGCCCCAGCCGCTCGACCAGGGCCGGGTCGGTGGCCAGGGCCCGGAGCCGGGCGGTGAGGGTCGGCAGGTCGTCGAAGACGTAGCCGGTCACGCCGTCGACGACGTACTCGGGCATCCCCGCGACGTCGGAGCAGATCGCCGGGGTCCCGCAGGCCATCGCCTCCAGGAGCGTGAAGCCCATCAGCTCGGGGGCGAGGTGGGTGTGGCCGTAGTAGTCGCGGTAGACCGAGGGGAGGACGTTGACCCAGGCCCGCCGGTAGAGCTCCAGCGTCGCGTGGTCGTCGGCGTCGGTGATGAAGGTCACGTCCTTGCCGGCGGCCAGGCCCTTCAAGACCTCGAAGTATTCCGGGTGATACGGCCGGCCGCAGACGGTCAGGGGGATGTCCCTGGGCAGGGCGGCGATCAGGCGGTCGATCCCCTTGTGAGGTAGGAGCCGGCCGACGTAGAGGACCCGATCGCGGGCCGCTCGGACCTCGGGGGGCGTGAAGTGGGCCCCGTCGACCCCCCCCTTGATGACGGCGATCGGCGTGCCGGTGCGGTAGAGCGAGGCGCCGAACCGGGAGTTGGAGATGATCTGGTCGGCCAGCTCCAGGGCGCCGACCGAGGTGCCCAGGGTGCTGGTCGTGCCGCCGTGGTCGGTCACGACGATCGGCTTGCCTTGCTGCTTGGCCACCAGCAGGGCGACCTCGGAGCACCGGGTGTACGCCTGGTGGATGTGGATCAGGTCGACGTCGGCGATCGCCGACGGCAGGTCCCACGACACCACGTCGAGCGAGTTCAACGGCGGCCGGGCCGCCGCCAGGATCTTGACGTTCAAACCCGGGGCGATCGGGTACGACCGCGCCGTCGGGCCGAACGAGATCAGGTCGACCGAGTAGGCCCCCCCCGAGCTCTCGACGACCCCGCGCGACAGGTTGAGCGGGTATCGCTCGCCGCCGCCGATATACGACTCGTCGCCGAAATACAAGGGGGTCAGGCAGGCGATCTTCGCCACGGCTGGAAGCTCCATCTCCCGCGGACTCCGAGGTCCGTCGTCCGCCCGGGCCGGGCTGGGAAGACCCGACCGGGCGATGGGGGCGTCCTTGCCCCTCCCCTCATCGAACCGTTCGGCCCCGGCGTCGGCCCGCTCGTCGCGAAGAGTGGGCGAACGAGCGGCGACGGCCTTTACCGGGACCGCCCTGGCGTTGAGGCGTTGTAGCAGGCGATCAGGCCCGGGTCAAGCTCAGTCGAGCCGTCGAGCGGAGAAGACCGATCATGCACACGCCATCGAAAAACTTGAATAATCGACGAATTTGCTCCTTGCTTTATGCGCCTCCCCCCCGTTTAAAATAAAGCCGGCCTGCCGAGAAACCCGCCGATCGGTTCGAGCCCAGTCACGACGAAGTGAGTCCGCCATGCCGAGGAGATTCGCCCACCTGACCGCGCGATTCGCGATGCTGGCCTGCGCCGGCTGGATCGCGTCCGCGATCGCCGCGTCCGTCGACCATCAGCCGTCCCGGCTCCTCACGGAGCGGGAGAAGTCGTCGATCGTCGCCTCGGATACCAATCCCCCGGCGTTTACTTGTTATCAGCTGACGAATCTGCTCTGCACGTCCAACATGGCCAATGGCCAGCTCACGCCGTGCGGCAGTGGAACGGCCCCGAACAACTGCACCGGCGATGCCACCGGGTCTTGCAGCGCGAGCACCACGACCAGCTACGAATGCTTCGGGAACGACAACGGCGGCGGGTTGGCCAGATGCCCTCAACTTCAGTTCCAGGCGGGCGGTGCTAGCTGTGGCACTGTTTTAAACGGTGCGACATGCATTGCAACGACATCGGGATGCTCTGCCGCGGGGGGCACGCCAACCAACGTGAGTTGTGGGAGTGCGAACAGCCTCCCTGCGCAGAGGCTTCCGCCTCCTTGCCGAAACTAGTCGCTGCTCGACGCCGGCGCTCGTCCGGGCTGGCCCCGAACCAGCCCGGATCACTAAACCCGCATCTTACCTCACTAGGCCATTCATATGCTTATTTTGCATTTAATCTTTCTGGTTTGCCTTGTTTCGCAAGAGCCTCCCAACCGTCCGTTGACCGTCAAGGAAGTCATCGAACGCTGGGATATTGGGTCTAAGCTCATCGAGAGCTATGACCTCACCGTCGAACTCAAGGATGAGGGTTTCGTGACCACCGCCGATGGAATCGATCGACTTTCCCCCACGACGGAGCCGGTCGCAACCCAACGTTCTTATTCTCGAATTTATAAGAAAGGTGACAAACGATTCGGCGAATTCAGCCAAGATCCCGGTCGAGCAAAATCGACCGCTCTCCTTTTCGACGGCACGACATTCACCGCGGCTCAGGTGTCTCGCGACGAGTATTCAGTTGACAAGCATTTCACGGTGTTCGGCTCATTAGTTCTACTGTCTCGCTACGTTCGCAACTGGTTCTTGAGTCGTGGCATGACTTTACGCGAGCGATGGTGATACAGCCGGGCTTGCTCGTTGCGGCGGAGCCAGCGGGTGCTTCGGCGGCACAGG
>JAABUQ010006192.1_pt1 | contig 18356 bp, 19 predicted proteins | sample 5560001 | NCBI WGS metagenome assembly JAABUQ01 (sample SAMN10711888, study PRJNA513371) | rock metagenome | isolation source: Antarctica rocks | place: Antarctica: Victoria Land, Finger Mt nord | collected 2015-12-18
GCAGGGAGGCGGCGGGCCGGCTGGAAGTCGGTGCCTTTCGTGTAGGCCACCGGGAAAAGGCCGGCCTGGGTGCAGCGCTCATAGGGGATGCCCAACAGCTCCGCCACCTCCTGCTCGTTGGGCAGATGCAGCGTGGTCCAGGCGCTGCCGAGGCCCCGAGCCCGCAGAGCCAGCATGAAGCTCCACGCCGCCGGCAGCACCGATCCCCAGAACCCGGCGTGCATCCACGACGGTGCGTCGGGCGGCAGCCGTCCCCACTGGCAGGGGATGACGAGGAACGGCGCCTCGTGCAGATGGTGGCGCAAGTAGGTGGCCGACTCGGTGACGCGGGGCGCGGAGTCCGCTCTCGGGTCGCCCTCGGGGTACGGGTTCTGGGCGGCGGCACCGATGTAGGGATCGAAGTTGGTGCCGTAGTGGTCGGCGATCTGGCGCTTGAGCCCGGGATCTTCTACGACCACCCAGTGCCAGCCTTGGGCGTTTGATCCGGTGGGCGCCTGGAGGGCGATGTCGATGCACTCTTGCACGACCGACCGGTCCACCGGCCGGGTGAAGTCGAGCCGCTTGCGGACCGAGCGGGTGGTGGTGAGCAGATCATCGGGCGAGAGGTCCAGGGTCATGGGCCGACAAGGTACCGGGCGTCCGATACCGTCGACTCGGTGTCGCGACGCGTAGACGGGCGGGTGGCGCGCTGCGTGGTGGCCCTGGCGGTGACGGGCACCATGGGCTTGGCGGCGTGCGGGGGCAGCGCCACCAGCCGCAGCGATCTGGTGTCGTCGTTTCGCCGCAAAGATCAGACCGGTCGCCAGTTCACCCAGGCTCAGGCCGAGTGTGCGGCCGACGCCACCTTGCGCACGCTCACCAAGGCTGAGATCCAGATCGTGGTCTCTGACGGCGTGGATGGCCTGCCCAAAGCGACTCAGGACAGTTGGGGAGATGCCGTCAAGCCCTGCCTGACGAGCTGAGACTCGTTCTGGGTCCCATCCCTACCGGATGTCGGTAGCGATCGGACCCAACTGCACCAGCTGACGCTCAGCTAAGGCGGACCAGCTTGAGCGAGTCGGTGGCCCGGCCCGGGTAGTTGGTGGAGCCGGACAGGACGGCCACCAGGTCGCCGCTGCGCAGATCGCCGTGCTCCTTCACCAGCTCCACCGAGCGGGCGATGGCGTCGTCCTGGGAGAGTCCGGGCTCGAGGAGGTGGGGCGTGGCCCCCCAACTCAACGTGAGCTGGTGAACGGTGCGGTCGTCGGTGCTGAAGGCGTAGATGGGCGCCTGAGGCCGGAAGCGGGCGATGGAACGCACCGTGAAGCCCGTGCGGGTGACGCAGATGATGGCGGAGGCGTCGGCGTCGGTGGCGGCCTGCCAGGCGGCGTTGGTCATGCTGTTGGTGACGCGGTCGTCCACGTTGAGGCCGGGTCCGGCGTAGAGCTGCGCCAGCCGCGCCGGCCAGCCCGCGTAGTCGAACTCGGCGTCGGCTCGTTCGGCGATGCGGGCCATGGTGGCCACGGCGTTGACGGGGTCGTCGCCGATGGCCGTCTCGCCGGACAGCATCAGCGCGCTGGAGCCGTCGAACACGGCGTTGGCGATGTCGGACGCCTCGGCCCTCGTGGGGGTGGGTGCGTACATCATCGACTCGAGCATCTGGGTGGCGGTGATGGCCGGGCGGCCGAGGGCGATGCAGCGCTGGAGGATTCGCTTCTGCAGGTGGGGCAGGTCCTCGATGGGGCACTCGGCGCCGAGGTCGCCGCGGGCCACCATCACCGCGCCGGCGGCGTCGATGATGCCGTCGAGGTTCTCGACGGCGGCGCGCGTCTCCACCTTGGCGATCACCAACGGGCCGCGGGGGTGGGGCTCGGTGCCGACCCGGCGAACGTCGTGGGCCGAGCGCACGAACGACAGCGCCACCATGTCGACACCCGCTTCCACAAAGGCGTCGAGGGCGGTGAGGTCGGCTGCGGTCGGGGTGGTGAGCCGGAGCCGTTCGGAGGGGATGTGAACGCCGGGCCGGCCCTGCAGCAGCCCGCCGTGGCTGACCCGCACGCGGATCCCGTCACCGTCGCGGTCGACCGCCTCGGCGGTGACCGCCCCGTCACCGAACACCACGCGGTCACCGAGCTGCACGTCGGTGAGCAGCGACTCATAATCGACGTGGAAGACCTCGTCCGTGCTCGGCTCGTTGCGGCCCGGCACCAGCCGCAGCTCCTGGTTGGCCACGAGGGTGACGCCTTCGGGCGGCATGGTGCCGGCCCGCACCTTGGGCCCGGGCAGGTCGACGATGATGCCGAGGGGCTGGCCCATGTCGGTGGCGATGCGGCGCAGGTGGCGGTACCGGTCGAGTTGCAGGTTGATGGTGCCATGAGCCAGACCCAGGCGGGCCACGTCCATGCCCGCCGACATCATGGCCTTCACCGTCACCTCCTCGGCCGAGGCGGGGCCGATGGTGGCGATGATCTTGGTGCGGCGAGCCATCGCCTCAGTATGACGGTTGAGCCGCGATCGAACCCGCCGCGTTAGCTGTTAGCCACCTGACGATGGCTGAGGCGGGGCTGGCTATGGGCCGAAGTACCGGGCCTGGAGGCGACGCATCCCGGCCTGCCAGCGGTCGGGGTCGGTGGCTCGCCGCTGGTAGTACTCGGCCACCTCTGGATGGGGAAGGATCAAGAACCGTTCGTCGGCCAGTCCGGCCACCACCGCGTCGGCCACGGCGGACGCCTCGATTGCGCCTTGAGCGAGCACCACGTCGGCCCCCCCGTGGCCCGTGCCGCCGAGCAGCATGTCGGTGCGCACGCCCTGCGGACACAAGCAGCTCACCTTCAGCCCCCGGTCGCCGTAAGTGATGGCCAGCCACTCGGCCAGCGCCACTGCGGCGTGCTTGGTGACGGAATAGGGGGCGTCACCGAGGCTGGTGAGCAGGCCGGCGGCCGACGCCGTGGTGAGCAGGTATCCCCCACCTCGCGCCAGGTACCCGGGCAGGACGGCACGAGCGGCGTAGACGTGGTGCATCACGTTGACGCCCCAGATCCGCTGCCACACGGCTTCGGGCGCCTCGACGCCCTGGCCGGTGGTGATGCCGGCGTTGGCGCAGAACAGGTCGATCGGCCCGAAGCGTTCCTCGGCCCGGGACACCACGCGGGCCACGTCGGCCTCCACGCTCACGTCGGCCGCCGCGTCGAGGGCGTTGTCACCAATCCGCTCGGCGGCGGCCAGGCAGTCGGCCGGATCGAGGTCGGCCACCACCACACCGCGGGCGCCTTCCGCCGCGAACCGCTCGGCCAGCGCGAAGCCGATCCCGCGGGCCGCGCCCGTGACCACCACCACCTTGTCCGTGAGCTCCATGGCCGAAGCGTGGCACACCATTGGCGGCGCGTCGTTTGGCTCATCCTCGCTTCGCTCCTGCGGAGCGTTGAATTTCAGCGCATGCGCGCCCGCAGGCGTCCCGCCATCAACGCGGCGCGGTGGCCTCCATGGTGGCCGCCACCACGGCGCGGCGGTCGGGCCCCCAAGGGAGGGGCATCACGACCGGCACGTCGAGGCCGCCGGCCACGTAGGCGTCGACGGTGGCCCGCACCTGAGCGGCGTCACCCATCACGTCGATGCCGTCGATCATGGCGTCGGAGACGGCGGCCAACGCGCCGGCCCGGTCGTCGGCGGCGTGGGCGGCACGGACGGCAGCCACCTCCTCGGCGTACCCGGCCCGTTGGAAGCTCCGGGCATAGGAGTCGACCACCGCGTAGGAGAACAGATCGCGGCGGGCAGGCTCGATGCCGTCGCCTCGCTCACCCACGCCCACGTGCACGTAGCCATAGACGGTGCAGCTCCCCGGCCGGCGGCCGGCGGCGGCTTCGCCGGCCCTCACCTGCTCGACCGACCAGGCGACGTGGCTGGCCGGCAGATAGTTGAGCAGCACACCGTCGGCCACCTCGCCGGCGAGGCGGAGCATCTTCGGTCCGAGGGCGCCAATCACCACCTTTGGCCGCTGCTCAGCGAGGCGCACCCCGAGCCGGAAGCCCTTCACGTCGTAGAAGTCGCCGGCGAAGGTGACCTTCTCGCCGGTGAGGCACTCCTTGACGAGGGTGACGTACTCGCGGGTGCGGGCCAACGGGCGGCGGCCGAAGTCGACGCCGTGCCAGCGGCGGGTCACCACCGGCGAGGAGATCCCCACACCGAGCAGCACCTCGCGTTCGGGCGCCAGGGTTTGCAGGGTGGCGCCGGCCATGGCCACCACCATTGGGGTGCGGAGCTGCAACGCCAGGACGCCGGTGCCGAGGCCGAGACGGGGGGCGGCGGCGCCGACCGCCGCCAACAGTGAGAACGCTTCGGGACCGTTCACCTCGGCCGTCCAGAAGGAGCCAAACCCCAGCTCGTCGGCCCGCTGCGCTGTCTCGACGGCGTAAGCGGGACCTAGGCCCATCAGGCTGGCGAAAGTGAGGCCCGCGTCGTGCGGAGTGGGCCGGGGATGGACGGGAGACAGCGCCATGGGCCGGTCACCCTAGGACGGCCGCCACCCTGGCTCCGGCTGCGCCGAAGCGGGCTTCGCCCATCCGGGTACGGCTGGTAGCGCTGCTCCGTCTGGCGGCTGCGCAGCGTTGAAGTCAGTCCTGGGACCGGCCAGCGGCTGAGGCCTGTGCGCCCAAGGGCAGTGGGTACCGCTTTGCGCACGATCCTCACCGCACGCGAGCGCCGCGGGTGCTCGCCATCAGCACACCCGGTGTCAGAGAGGCTTCGCCCGTCTGGGTCACTGCGTGATGCTGTTCCGCTGACCGGCCAGGCGGTCGAGCCGCCGGAGTTGAAATCGGTCACCATGCGCGCCCCGGCCCGGGGAGCGGCCGGTAGGGTGGCCGGGTGACCGAGACGCTCGACCTCGACGTGATCCACGAAGCAATGCAACTCATAGACCGCGGGCTGGGCACCATGCAGCACCGGGAGCTGGTGTCCACTAACGAGGTGGCCGACCTCCTGCTCGACGTGCGCCTGCTCTTGGCTGCCGCCGGTCCCACCTCGGACGAGATCCCCGTCCCCGTCGGTTGAGACGGCGCGCCAGCAGGCGCGTTCGCCCCCGCTAGCCGGCCCGCCCGCAGCGGACGAGCGGCTCACTGGAGGGCCAGCAGCTCCCCGAAGGAGTCGGTAAGACACCGCAACAGCAGGTCGGGTTCCTGCACGGCGCCGGGATCGACGTGGAGGCCCAGGTCGAGCCGACCCCGGTAGGACATCGTCGTGAGGTTGAACGCCGTGCCGCCCAAGGGCCCGAGCGGGTAGTTGCCGGTCATCAGCGCTCCCGCGATGAACAGGTCGAACGGCGCCGCCCGCACGTTGGACGTGGTGAAGTCCACCGTGTCGGTCTGCGCCTTGGCCAGCCGGATCAGCAGCGGCGGCGGCAGGGCGGTGACCACACCGGCCACCGCCTGATAGAGCCCCACGGACTTGTCGCCCTTGGTCTGGGTGAGGCGCTGGCGCACCTTGGCGAAGCGCTCCCGCGGATCGGCCGTGGTGGGCACGAGCACTCGGGTGGGCGTGAAGGCGTTGCCGCCGGCGGTCTTGGTGGTGCGGGTGCTCACCGGCATGGCCATCCGCAGCTCGGCCACGTCGGTACCGAGCGCCCGGTGGTAGGCGCCGGCCCCACCGGCGGCACCGGTGACGAAGAGGTCGTTGATGCTGCCGCCGAGGGCTTTGGCGGTGGCTTTGGCGTCGTCGAACGGCAGCCAGAAGGCGTCGAAGTGGTGGCGGAGGGACCGGTCGGTCCAGAGCGGTGACCGGCGACCGTCGATGGTGACTTGGCGGACCAGGGCTTGCACCGTCTCGGCCGCCTCGGTGGGCAGGGCGACCAGCCGGGCCGGATCCCTGGCCACCTCGACGGCCGACCCGAAGGCCCGGCGGGCTGCCTCGGCCTGCCGGCGCACGTTGTGCTCCAAGCTCCCGAACAGGTTCTCCAACACATGCACGGCCTCGGTAGCGGCGCTGGTCTTCTCCGCGGTCCTGTCCTGTCCTGATTCGGCGCTGGGCTCGGGACTGGACTGCGTCCCGCGGCTGGCCACGGCCAGCGGTCCCACGGGATCGCGCTCGATGTCGATGAACTCCACCGACATGCGGATCCCGCCTTCCCCGTCGGTGATCGTGTGGTGCATTTTTTGCACCATCGCCCCTCGGCCACCGTCCAGGCCCTCGACCACCACGAACTCCCAGAGCGGTCGGTCCCGATCGAAGGGGGTGGCGGCCATGTCCGCGGCCAGGTCATAGAGCTGACGGTCACCGCCCGGGGCCGGCAGGTGGGCCACCCGCAGGTGACGGTCCAGGTCGAAGTCCGGGTCGTCGCGCCACTCCGGAGCCCACAGCCCACCCAGGTCGGTGACCACCCGCTGGTGCAACTTGGGCACTGCTTCGGTGGCCTTGGCCATGCGGGCCCGGAGCCGGCCGAGGTCGGGCGGCCGGTCGAACACGGTGACGTTGACCATGGTGGACGCCAGCGACGGGTCCTTTTCGAGCACCCACATGAGGGCCTCGACGTCCGACAGGCGCCGATCATCGCCGACCGTGGTTCCGGTGGCGTTGCCTCGGTCGCCAGTGCCGGTGCCGGTGCCGCTGTCGGTGCCGGGGTCGATGTCGGGGTCGGTGTGGGTGTGCTCTGGCACTCCGGCAGGCTACCGGGGGTCCATCGGGCCTCCCGCTGGGGGTGCTGGGTCAGCGGGGCAGCGTGGTGTGCTTGAGCTCGTTGAGCTCGGGCGCCTCGACCAGCAGGGCGAGGATGCGCTCGATGGTGCGCCGGGCGAAGGCGGGGTCACCGCCGGGGCGCTCCATGACGCGGACGAAGGCCGCCTGCTCACCCACCAGGAAGGTGGGCACGCCCCAGACGTGGTGCGATGCGGCCACCGCCTCGTGTTCTCGCCGGATGGTGCCCAAGGCCGAGCCGTCGTCGACCGCAGCCCAGATGTCCGAGGGCTCGACGTGGTGCTCGGCCAGGAGGGTGGCGAGGGTGTCGCGGTCGCGGAGGTCGAGGCCCTTGCCGTGGCGGGCCTCGAACACGGCCCCGTGCACGGCGGGGAACCGGTCCGGCGTGTGATCGCGCACGGCCACGCCCACCTGGAGGGCCAGCAGGCCGCTGTCGTCCTCGGGCCGGTCCCAGATGTCGGCCTCGCCTTCGGAGCAGTGCACTTGACCGAGCGAGAACGGCACGAAGCGGACCGTCCAGTCCGCCCCGTCGGCCAGGGCGACCAGCACATGCTCGTGGATGATGCGGGCGAAGGGGCAGCGATAATCCCACGTGACGGCGAAGTCGGTCATGGCCGCGCTCCTGAATGTTCGGCTGCTACCAGCGGCTCGGCCGGCGCCAGCGGCTCGATGCGACGGACCAGACGAGCAAAGGTCATGCCGAGCAGGGCGCCAGCCACCACGTCGGACGGATGGTGAACCCGTGTGTAGACGCGACTCGACGCCACCACCACCGCCATCGCGTAGTAGAGGGGGGCGAGGGGGTCACCGTCGCTCAAGATCCCAGCGGCGGTGAAGGCGGAGCTGGCGTGCCCGCTCGGGAAGCTGCTGGTCCGCGGATGGCGCAGGTTGCGAGGGCGCTGCTCCTCCAGCAGCGGGCGCTGACGCCGGACCAGAGACTTGAGCAGGCCGTTCACCAGCACCGATTCGATGGCGAGGGCCGCGCTGAGCCGCACCGCGGCCCGCACGTGGCGTTGCGAACGCAACGCGCCGACCGCTCCGCTGAGGTGCCAGATAAGGCTGTTGTCGCCGACGGCGCTGGCCGCGTAGAAGACCCAATCGAGCTGAGGCTGGCCTCGCAGCCGGTCAAAGGCACGGTCGCCGAAGAGGTCGAAGCGGTCGATCCCGGGGGGAAACCGCAGGAGGGGCACGGTCGGCGAGCCTATGAGGGGGCGAGGATCAGGCCGCCACCTCCTTGGGATCGGCGACCTTGGGATCGGCGACGGCGGCTCGAGCGGCGGCCGGGTCACCGCCAAAGGCCGGGCAATAAGCCTGGAACGCGCACCAGGCACAGAGCGGCCCGGGCTTGGGCCGGAAGTCCTCGCGCTCGCAGGCCAGCTCCACGGCCGACCAGAGGGCGCCCACCCGCCGGCGCAGGCCCCGGGTGGACTGCTCGTCGGGTGCGGTGCTCATGATCACCGGGTCACCCAGGTAGAGCAGCTGCACCAGCGCCGGCCGTCGGCCGAGCAACTCCTCGCACAGGAGGGCGTAGAAGTGCACACCGGCCAAGCGGCTCTGCTCGTGGCGCAGCGACGGGGCCCGGCCCGTCTTGTAGTCGGTGACCACCAGCTCGCCGTCGGCGCGGAGGTCGAGGCGGTCGATGATGCCGCGCAGCTTGAGCGGGCCGAGCTCAGCGGTGAGCATGAGCTCGACGCCGATGGCGTGCACCGCGGTGGGGTCTTCCAGCTCGAAGTAGCGCCGGACCAGCACCGCGGCCTCGGCCAGGAACGCGGCCTCCTCTTCGCCGGTGAGCTCGAGGCCCACGAACTCGGGATCGGACCGGATGGCCACCGCCGCTCGGGCCAAGCTGGCCATGGCCGCCTCGAGCGTGCGCTCGGGTGCCTCCAAGGCGAACAGCCCTTCCAGGGCGGCGTGCACGAGGGAGCCCCGAGTGGCGGCCACCGAAGGGGGCTCAGGCAGCCGGTCGATGGCCGAGAACCGGAACGCCAGCGCGCAGTCCTTGAAGGCGGCCACCTTGGACGGTGACAGGGTGCGGGGCAGCTCCAAGGACATGGCTCAACAGTACGCAGGGGGTACGACAGGATCGCGGAACCCCAACGTCGGGCCCGCCAGGGCCAAGACGGCTGGCCCGACGCCAGCAACTTGTCGTGGAAAGCCTCGCTATGCGCAGCAAAGCACGACATGTTGCCGGAAGTGAGGGTGGCGAAAGTGGGGTCGGCGGCCGGGCTCAGTCGTTGACCTTGGCCTCGCTCTCGCTGGCCGCCCAGCCGAACACCCCCTTGGCCATGAGCGACCGCTCAGCATCGACCCGCCGGCGGTAGACGTCGGCCCGCACCGCGTGCACGTCCGCGTCATCAGGCGCGGCTTGGGCCGCCAGCTCTGCCAAGTGGCAGGCCAGGGCCAGGTCACCTTCTTCGGCCACCTCGCCAGCCCGCGCCGCCAATCGGCCCGGGCCACCGGCCAACGCCGCCAGCTCACCGGCGAGAACGGCGTCAGGTGACGGCTTGAGGTTGGCAGGGTTCCCGTCGTACCAGCCCCCGTAGAGCCGGTACACGTTGCGCACCACGAACTCGGGCTCGTCGTAGATGGGCTGCAGGTACGGCTTGGCCAGCAAGTGGGCCGGCGCTTCCACGGTATGGAGGATGTCGTTGAGGCGGGCGCCCTGGTTCATCAGGGCGATGGTCTGGTCGTGGAGCGAGTCGAGCAGGTCGGCGGTGTCGGTGAGCACCGCTCGCACCTGACGGTGGCCGCGCACGGGCAGCCCATGGCCGGGCAGCAGCACCTCAGCCCCCAGCGTGGCCATCTCCCGCAGAGCCAACGCCCAGTCTCGGGCGTAGCGCTGCACCTTCTGGGGGTTACCGGCGTTGGGAGCACACCAGATGATGAGGTCACCCGTGCAGAGCACCCCCGTCTGGGGCGACCAGACCCACGTGTGGTCGTCGGTCTCGCCGCGGGCGTGGTGCAGCTCGAAGGACACCTCCCCGACGTTGACGTCGAGGCGTTCGGCGTAGGTGCGGTCGGGTCGCCGGTACTCGGTGGGCCAGCGCAGCCCCGGCACCCGGAACTGGCGCTGGTTGATGACGCCGTTGTACCCGGCGGTCATCACGTAGCGGTCAAAGCGCGGATTCACAGCGGCGTGGGCGATCACCTCCAACGGCGGCCAATCCCGGTCGGCGGCCTCTTCTTCGAAGGCGGCGGTGCCGAAGACGTGGTCGATGTGGCCGTGGGTGTACACGGCGGTGTTAGCCCGGTCAGGGCTCCAGCCCCGCACGGCGTCGTGGATGGCACCGGCGGCGAAGGCGCTGCCCGTGTCGATGAGGCAGAGGCCGTCGGCGGTGCCGAAGGCAGCCACGTTGGCGAAGGACTGCACGTGAGCCACCCCGTCGGCCACCTCGGTGAGCTCACCGGTGGGTTGGAAGGGATGGTGGTCGTTGATGGAGGCGGAGCCGGCGATGATCCGGTCGGAGAGGTCGAGGGCGTCAGGCATGGGCGTCCTTGTCACGGTTGGGGTCGCGGGCGGTGCCTAGGCTGTCACCTCTCCATGCGCGATCCCGCTTCCTCCGACGCCGCCCCGTCAAGCTCTGCCTTGGGCTCGTCCGCCACTGTCTCGTGGGTCCGGGAGCTAGCCAGGACCTGGCCCGCGCTGGTGCGCTCCTACGGTCCGCGGTCCACCCTGTCGCCTCGCTTGCGCGAGCAGATCACCCTCGCCGTGGCCGAAGGCTCGGCCCTGGTCGGTCACCTGCACGATCCGTGGCGGGCGTGGCTCGGCCCCACCGAACCTGGTGACGCCGACGAGGCGGTGCTCGCCGCCGCCCGGGCGTCCGCCCGCGCCGGACGGCCGGTGGACACAGCTCGGCTCGTCGACGTCCTGGCCCCGGCCGCCATCAGCGCGGTGCGAGCAACGGTGGCGGCGGCGGTGCTGAGCGGCCAGGTGGGCGGCTCGGTCGAGCGCACCCTCGGCCGGCTACGGCACCCGTCTCGGCTGTTGTCGCCCTCTGCCCTGCCCGGCGTTGTGGCCGACGGCGTGGTGACGGCGCTGTCCGTGCCCGCCGTGGCCCCGTCGCTCGGGTTGAGCGCCGTGCTACGAGCCATGACCGACGCCGCTCCGCCGGTTCCACCCATCGACGTGTCGGCCGACCAGAACAACGGCGAAGCCAACCTCCTCGCCCACGTCTTGGCTGAGGTGGTTCCCTCGTTCCTGGCTAACGCCCTGCTGCGAGCCTTGGTGCTGGCGTTGCCGGCCGAGGTGGCGGTGGGGTGCCAAGCAGGCGAGAGCGCCGCCTCTGTGCGGTTCGGGCGGGGCCGGGTCACCGTGGTGAACGGCATCGCCCCCGACGTGGTGGTGGTCCTCGACGGCGACATCGAACCCCTCATGCGAGTGGCCCGGGGCTCCCTGGTCCGAGAGCTCACCCGCCCCCGGGTCTGATCCCGCTCACCTCCACCACTCGCACCGCTCCATCGCGGCGGGGGTCACCGCCCCCGCTGGCCGCGGCACCGTCGTCGCCGGGGGCCACGGCGTGCACGCCGCCAAAGTACATGCTCGTCTGGGGCCACACGTGAACCGGCCCGAAGCGCCCGAGCTCGGCCAGCACGTCGGCGTGGAAGCCGGGTTCCACCTCGAGGTGGTCGACGTCCCAGTGCAGGCGTGGTGCGGCGACGGCTTCGCCGGCCGACAGTCCACGCACGGCGACGTTCACGAGGACCTGTAGCAGGGCGCTGCGGATCCGCTTGCTGCCGCCACTGCCCAGGGCCAGCTCGGCGCGGCCGCGGGAGTCGACGAGCACGCTCGGGGCCATCATCGACGACACCCGTTGCCCGGGCTCAGCCACGTGGAAGCCCTGGGGGTGCAGGTCGTCCTCGCCCAGCATGTTGTTGAACATGATGCCGGTGCCAGCGATGAGGTCACCCGATCCCTCGCCGTTGGAGGTGGTCATGGAGGCGACGTTGCCGTCAGCGTCGGCCACGCTGATGTGGGTGGTCCCCCGGCTGACGTTGGGCGCGGTGCCGGACGCGGCGGTCACGATGGCCGCCCGCCGCTGGTCCACCCGGATCATCGTCTCCACCACCCGAGCGGCCACGGCCACCGGATCGAGCCCGGTGGCACTGGCCGGGTCGTGCCGAGTGGCTGGGTCGTGCCCATCGGGCGCCTCACGGCCGACGAGCGCACCGATGGCGGCACCTAACAGGGACCCGCCAAAGGACGGCGGCGGGTTCGTGAGCAGTGTCCGATCACCGAAGGAGACGGCGAGCGGAGCCCGCTCGATCACCCGGTACGCGGCCAGGTCCTGTGCGGTCACCATGCCATCCGCGCTGACCACACCGGGACCGGTCCCCATGGCCGCCACCACCGCCTGGGCCAACCAGCCTTTGGCAAACGACGGCGCCTCGGCCGACCCGAGCAGGGTGAGGAAGTCGCCGAGCTCGGGGTTCGTGAAGCGTTCGCCGGCGCCCACCAGGCGGCCGGTCGGTGCGAACAGCGCCCGTCCTGGCGCGGTCCGCATCAGGATCGGTTCGAGCAACGCCAAGATGTCGGCCTGCTTGGGAGCCATCACCGCGCCGTGGTGGGCGAGCCGGACAGCGGGCGCCACCACCGCGGCCAGCGGCAGGCGGCCGAGCCGTTCGTGGACGTGCAGGAAGCCGGTGAGACAACCAGGGACGGCCACTGACCCGAGCCCGCAGTGGAAGCGCTGCTCGGCGGCGTCGAAGCGGACCACCACCTCGTCGAAGCGCGCCGCCTCGGGCGACGGTGGTCGACCACGACCCGGGGTGTCGACGAAGAAGTCGAACAGCGTGGCGCGGGCCGAGCCGCCGTCGGTGTCGGACACCCGGGCCAGCAGGAAGCCGCCGCCGGCCAGGCTGCACAGTCCCGGTTCGGCCACGCTGGCCGCGAAGCCAGCCCCGATGGCGGCGTCAAAGGCGTTGCCGCCACTGCGCAGCAGCTCGGCGGCGGCGTCGGCTGCGCCCGGGCTGCCCGCCGCCACCACCCCGGTCGCCGCTCGCCGTTCTCCCGCCGCCGAGCCGCTCATCTGCGCCTGCCTACCATTCAGCCATGCCCCGCTCCGCCTCCGCCTCCGAGTCCGCCGCCGCCGACCCCGCGGGAGCCGGGCTCGCAGGAGTCGAGCGCCCCGCCGCCGGCACTGGTTCCAGCGTCGGCACCCGGGCCGTGCCGTCGGACCGCTCCCGCTGGGCGTTGGCGGCGTTCATGGCTGGGGCCGGCGTTCTGCACTTCGCCATCCCGGAGTTCTCCGAGCGGATCGTGCCCAAGTGGTTGGGTCACGAGCGGGCCGTCGTGCAGTGGAGCGGGGCGGCCGAGTTGCTCTGCGGTGCTCTGCTTGCGCTGCCGCGCACCAAGCGGGTCGGGGCATGGCTCACGGTGCTCACGATTATGGGCGTGTACCCGGCCAACGTGCAGATGGCCATCGACGCCGGCATCCCCCGCGACGCCGAGGGCTGGGTGGCATGGCTGCGCCTCCCGCTGCAGGTCCCGATGATCCGGTGGGCGTGGAAGCACACCCAGGCCGAACCGGCGACGCCGCCGCGATGAGCCGTTCCGCCGCCGAGATCCTCGCCGATGCGCCGGTGGTGGCGGTGGTGGGCATGTCCGCCGACCCGGCCAAAGCGGCGCACACCGCACCGCTGGCCTTGGTGCGAGGCGGTTGGACGGTGATCCCGGTGCACCCCTGCGCCGCCGAGATCGCTGGCCGTAAAGCCTACCGCCTGGCCGACATCGACCAGGCGGCCGAGTGCGCTGACGTGGCCCGCCAAGCCGCTGCCATCGGTGCCAAGGCCATCTGGCTGCAGTTGGGCATCACGTCGGCCGAGGCCCGTCGGGTGGCGGAGGCGGCGGGTGCCGAGTATGTGGAGGATCGGTGCGTGGCCATCGAAGCCCGCACGCTCAACGGGCCCAGGCGCGGCGATGGATGACGCGTCACCCGCTCCGGTCGAGACAAGGCGGCTGGTCGCGGTGGTGCTGGAGGTGACAGACCTCGACCGCTCCCTGCCGCTCTACCGCGACGGCTTCGGCCTCGACCTGCACGCCAGCCACCACGACGACGACGACCGCTGGATCGGCGGCGGTCACGCCGCCCTGTCCTGGACCGAGGGAGCGTTCCTGCACTTCGCCCTCTACCAAGCCAAGACCTCGGTGCCCACGACCGGCGCCCAGGTCTCCTTCCAGGTCGAGGACTTGGCGCAAGCGCACGCCGCCGCCGTGGCCGCCGGCGCCGAGGTGATGCACGAACCCCGCGACCAGCCGTGGGGCCGTTCGGCGCGGTACCGCGACTTCGACGGCAACGTGATCGAGCTCACCGAGGCCTGAACCATCGCTCCTCGACCAGGACCCGGATCTGGCAGGCCTCGTCCCCTGGGGGTGAATAGGCCTACCGAGATCGGGAAGGGGGGCAGCCATGCCTCACATCGGGTACAGCCTGTCCGCCGAAGAGCACGGACCCAAAGACCTCGTGCGCTTCACGGCCATGGCCAAAGAGCACGGCTTCGACCGCGTCTGGGTGTCGGACCACTTCCACCCATGGACCGATCGCCAGGGCCAGAGCCCCTTCGTGTGGTCGGTGCTCGGCGCCATGGCCCAGGCCGCGCCCGGTGCACGGCTGGGCACGGGCGTTACCTGCCCGACCATTCGCATCCACCCGGCCATCATCGCCCAGGCGACGGCCACCATGGCGGTGGCCGACTCGCTCCGGCAGTTCGGCGAGGCCGGGTTCGACGAGATCTACGTCCACAAGATCGGCTCGGACCAGGAGCCGTTCCTGCGCTTCTACCGCGACGAGGTGATCCCTCGGTTGTAAACCCCCGCTTTCTTGGCAGCCGGAGTTCGGCTCTACCGCACTCAGGCTTCCCAGAACCGGTGAATCAGCCGGGGGGTCAGCCGCGCACCGCTTCCATCACCCGCAGCGCGTTCGCCCCGAGGACCTTTCGTATGCGGTCGACGGGCCAGCGCCGGTCGAGCAGCGCCTGCACGAGGCGCGGGAAGTGGTGGTAGCCGGCCAAGTCGGCGGGGGGAGTGATCATGCCGTCGAAGTCGGTGCCGATGGCGGGGGTGTCCTCGCCGCCGACGTTGGTCAGGTGGTCGAGGTGGTCAGCCACCGTGGCCACCGAGCAAGGCCGGCCCAGGAACTGCTCCTGGAGCATGATGCCCACGCAGCCGCCGGTGAGGGCGACGGCCCGAACCTGTTCGTCGGACAGGTTGCGCCAATGGGGTTGGACACCGCTGACGCCGGTGTGGCTCACGACCACCGGCTGGTGGTGGTCGTGCACCGCCAACGCATCCCAGAACCCCTGGTGGCTGATGTGGGCCAAGTCGACCAGGATGCTTTTGTCGTTGAGCTTCTGCACATAGTCCCGGCCGAAGTCGGTGAGCCCCTCGGTGGGATCGAGTCGGGACAGCGGCGAGCTGGTGGCGCCGAGGCGAGAGCTGGCGAGGTGGACCAACGTGACCCGGACGATGTCCCGGTCGGGGATCAGGTCGAGGTCATCGATGCTCGACGCCAACGCGTTGCCGCCCTGGACGGCGAGGAAGGCGGCATGCTGACCGGCGGCGCGGGCCGAGCGGTAGTCGGCGGCCGAGCGGCTGAGGGCCACACCTGGTGCACGGGCCAGGATCGAGGTGAGGTGGGCCAGGTTCTTCACCAACGCGTCGCGGCGGCGAGCGGCGGTGCGGAACGGGTTCGTGGTGATCGACCACACGCCGCCCGTGAGCCCATCGTCGATGGCGCGCGGGAGGTCGACGTGCCAGCAGAAGTGCCGGCCGGTGGGCCGGAAGCGGTGACGGGTCAACAGGTCGTAGCCCACGATGCGGGTCCAGATGAAACTGTCGATGTGCAGGTCGACCACGTCGCTGGCCCGGTACAGGTCGAGCGCCTCCTGGCTGACCGTCGTCGACATCACTCGTGCCACCTAGACCCTCACCCGCGGCGGAAGTGCTTGCCCAAGGTCTCCATCTGGCCTTGGTAGCTGGATCCGATGCCGGCGCCGTAGAGCTTGTCGGGCGGCGACACCATGTGCTCGAAGGTGAGCTTGCAGACCCGCTGGCGGTGCTCGATCATGAACGGCACGTCGTGGGCCCGGACCTCGAGCGCCGCACGAGAGCCGTGGAGCCCGCCGCTGGCGTCGAAGCCGAACCCGGGATCGAAGAAGCCGGCGTAGTGCGTGCGCAACTCGCCGCTGGTCGGGTCATAGGCCGTCATCTCCGACGCCAGGTCGGGGTGCACCACCACGCTCTCGTCGGAGAGCAGCAAGTAGAACCGCTCGGGGGCCAGCACGATGCGGTCGCCGTCCTCGCGGGGCACCGGCTCCCAGTAGTCCTCGGGCCGGTAGGCCTGCACCCTGGCCATCTCGATGAGCGGCGCGTGCTCCCGGGCTCGGTAGCCGACCCGTCCGGTGGCGTCGCCCCGCAGATCAAGGCTGAGGAACAAGCCGCCGGCGATGGCCAGTCGGTCGTCGGCCACCGGCTGGCCGCCTCGGTAGAGGATGGGCCGCTCGGCGTGCACGGCCCGCACCTCGTCGTCGTCGAGGGAGGCATCGCCCACCATCAGCCGTAACTGGTTGAGGGCCAGGCCCTGCTTCACCCGCACCATGAACGAGAGCGGCACCACCTCGAGGTACAGCGGACCGTGGTAGCCGGGCGCGATCTCGTCGAAGCGGTAGCTGTGGTCGGTGATGACCCGGGTGAACACGTCGAGGCGACCGGTGGAGCTCTTGGGGTTGGCCCGTCCCCGCACGTGCGGTGGGAGGGCCAGCCCTTCGATCAGCGGGATGAGGTACGGACGGTTGGTCTCGAGCACCGCTCCGTCGCGCCGCAGGTCGATCTCATCGATGATGTGGTCCTTGACCTTGGCCTCGACGGTGTCGTGGTCGGGCAGGAAGCTGCACCGGATCCGGTAGGCCACCTCGCCCAACCGCAGGTCCACGCTGGCCGGCTGCACGCTGGCGTCGGGGACCTTGTAGTCCCCGGCGTCGATGTGGCCGGCAGCGACGGCCTGGTGCAACAGCTGGCTCGGCAACACCCCCCGCGCTCCGTCCGGCAGGTTGAGCCCGTCGGCCGCAGCGGTTGACGCCATCGGCGGCACAGTACCCGGCGTGCTAGGCGGCAGAGTTGTGCGCTCGCCGTGACGCGGCGCCAGCGGGGGAGGTATGGAGGGGGCGTTCCGGCGCCCCCCTCCACCGTCGGACGATCCGGCTTTGCCGGTCGTCCGACAGGAGACGTCGGCCGTGAGGCCGTCGGTCAGCTCGCCGAGGAAGCTCTGCTTCCTCGGCGACATCAATACAAGTACGGATAGTCCGACCAGTCCGGGGGCCGCTTCTCGAGGAAGGCGTCGCGCCCTTCGGCCGCCTCGTCGGTCATGTAGGCCAGGCGGGTTGCTTCCCCGGCGAAGACTTGCTGGCCCACCAGGCCGTCGTCGATGAGGTTGAACGCGAACTTCAGCATCCGTTGGGCGGTAGGGCTCTTGGCGCACACCTTGGCCGCCCATGCGAGTCCGACCCGCTCGAGGTCGTCGTGGTCCACCACCGCGTTGACCATGCCCATGCGGTGGGCGTCGTCGGCGGTGTAGGTGTCGCCCAGGAAGAAGATCTCGCGAGCGAACTTCTGGCCCACCTGGCGGGCCAGGTAGGCCGAGCCGAAGCCGCCGTCGAAGCTGGCCACGTCGGCGTCGGTCTGGCGGAAGCGGGCGTGCTGGCGGCTGGCGATGGTGAGGTCGCACACCACGTGGAGGCTGTGGCCGCCGCCGGCCGCCCAGCCAGGAACGAGGCAGATGACCACCTTGGGCATCATGCGGATGAGCCGCTGGACCTCCAGGATGTGGAGGCGTCCGCTGCGGGCGGGGTCGATGGCGTCGGCCGTCTCAACGTCGCCTTCCGTGTAGCGGTAGCCGTCGCGGCCGCGGATGCGTTGGTCGCCCCCCGAGCAGAACGCCCAGCCCCCGTCTCGCGGTGAGGGGCCGTTGCCGGTGATCAGCACACACCCCACGTCGGGGTTCTGGCGGGCGTGGTCGAGCACCCGGTACAGCTCGTCGACGGTGTGGGGCCGGAAGGCGTTGCGCACCTCGGGCCGGTCAAAGGCGACCCGCACCGCACCGGTGGTGACGGCCCGGTGGTACGTGATGTCGGTGAGGTCGAAGCCCTCGACGGGTCGCCACGCTTCCGGGTCGAACAACGGCGAGGTCATGACCGCAGGTTGCCACCTTCGGGATCCGGTTGGGGCCGCCGCTGAGCTGCTCCCCGCCCTGCGCAAGCTGTAACTGCCCGAACTTGTCGTGCTTATGCGTGCTGTGCCTACATAACCACGACAAGTTCCGCTGCTGGGGGCTACAGCTGGGTGGGGAGGGCGGCGTCGATGAGGCGGGGGCCGGGGTCGGCCAGCGCTCGGGCGAGCTGGGTGGTGAGCTCTTCGGCGGTGGTGGCGCGGGTGGCGGGCACGCCCAAGCCCTCGGACAGCTTGACGAAGTCCAGCTCGGGGCCGGTGAGGTCGAGCATGCGCTGTGCCCTGGGACCGGGCTCGGCGCCCACGCGGGCCAGCTCGAGGTTGAGGATGGCGTAGGAGCGGTTGTTGAAGATGATGGTGGTGACGTCGAGCCCTTCTCGGGCCTGGGTCCACAGCGCTTGCAGTGTGTACATGGCGCTGCCGTCGGCCTGCAGGTTGATCACCGGCCGGTCCGGCGCCGCCACCGCCGCACCGGTGG
>JAABUQ010006193.1_pt1 | contig 18353 bp, 17 predicted proteins | sample 5560001 | NCBI WGS metagenome assembly JAABUQ01 (sample SAMN10711888, study PRJNA513371) | rock metagenome | isolation source: Antarctica rocks | place: Antarctica: Victoria Land, Finger Mt nord | collected 2015-12-18
CTAGTGCTTGCACTAGCCCGCGCACGTGATGACTGCGATCGAAAGCGCGGACGCGCAGCTAGTGAATCGTCGCGCCGCCGTCGATGCGTAGCACGTGCCCGTTCACCATTGCCGCGGCGTCCGAGGCAAGGTAGATCACGGCCGCGGCGACTTCGCTCGGCTCCGCAAATCGTCCGACCGGAATCATCGCGCGCATCGGGTCTCCCTTTGCCGGGTCACTCCAGACCGCCTTACCGAGTTCGGTATTGACGACGGTCGGCGCGACCGCGTTCGTCGTCACGCCGAAGGGACCCCATTCGAGTGCGAGCACGGCCGTGATTCCGTTAATCGCCGCTTTGCTCGCCATGTACGCCGCGTGCCCTGCGAGCGCGATGATGCCGGCTTGCGACGACATGTTGATGATGCGGCCAAACTTGCGCGCCAGCATGCCCGGCGCGACTGCTTGCGCGCATAAGAACGAACCGGTCAGGTTCACGTCGAGCGTCTTACGCCAGCTTGAAAGCTTCGTTTCAAGAGCGGGTTCGATGATGGCAATTCCTGCGCTGTTGACGAGCACGTCGATACCGCCCAATTCCGCCTCCGCCAGAGCGACGATTGCGGCGATGTCGTCTTGGTTCGTGACGTCGCCGACGCGCGAGACGTAGCGCCCGCCGCGTGCGCGCACGTCCTCCCCCAGCGCCTCGAGATCGCCTTCGAGTGAGAACGCCGCCACATCCGCGCCTTCACCCGCCACGCAGCGGGCAACTTCGCGGCCGATACCGGCGCCCGCGCCCGTCACAAGCACTCGGCGCCCACCGAGAGAGCCCGTCGTTTTTGTCATGCTTCACCCACGCCGCAACGTTCACGACGGCGCACACGGCGCCTTTGCGCCGCGAAGCGAAGCGCAATTGGGCGGAATGATGCGTCATTCGAAACGAGAAGGAAACCCGCATGCCGCAATTTGTGTTTGCATGACGGCCGAGATCGCGCGGGGTGTCGCGATGCGCGGCATCGTTAAGAGCTTTAGCGGCGTGACCGTACTGGACGGCGTCGATTTCTCTTTACGTCCCGGTGTCGTGCATGCGCTTGCCGGCGAAAACGGTGCCGGCAAATCGACGTTACTGAAAATTCTTGCCGGACTCTACCGTCCCGACGGTGGTACCATAGCGATCGACGGAAGAGCGGTCGCGTTTGCGTCCCCGCGCGATGCGCTGCGCGCCGGCGTTTCGATGATCCATCAAGAGCTGACGCCTCTGCGCGACATGACAGTTTACGAGAACCTGTTTCTTGGCTTCGAAAAGATGCGCGGTCCGTTCGTGGATGTCGGCGGTATGGTGTCGGCCTCCCGGACGATGCTTGCCGAACTTGACCTCGACGTCGATCCCCGCATGCTCGCGCGCGACCTCAGTACGGCACAATTGCAGCTGCTCGAAGTGATCAAGGCCGTTACGGTGCACAGCGTCTCCATCGTCCTCATGGACGAACCGACGTCGTCGCTCAATTCGTCGGAGACGGCGCGCTTGTACGCGCTCGTCCGGCGTTTACGCGAACGCGGCGTCGCCGTCGCGTTTACGACGCACAAGATGGAAGAGCTCTATGCGATGGCGGACGAAGTGAGCGTTCTGCGCGACGGCAAGCTCGTCGCGACCGAGCCCGCTTCGACGCTCGACGAAGACCGTTTGATCCGTCTAATGGTTGGCCGCGAGCTTAGCGGGATGTTCGCGATCGATTCCCGCGCGAGCGCCGAGCGGCCGGGCGAAACGGCGGCACTCGCCGTAGAAGGGCTCGGCCGCGACGGCGAGTTCGACGGCACCACGCTGTCGGTGAAACCGGGTGAAATAGTTGGACTCGCGGGTCTGCTCGGCTCGGGACGCAGCGAAATGCTCGAAACGATCTTCGGCCTACGTCGGGCGCAGCGCGGCACGATCGCGATTGCCGGTCGCACGGTGCGCATAGCGTCCCCGCGCGACGCGATACGCAACGGGGTCGCCTTCGTCGGCGAGGATCGAAAGCGCAGCGGCATCGTTCCCGATCTGGGCGTCGGCGAGAACGTCTCGCTGCGCGCGTTACGGCGTTTCGCGCCGGGCGTTTTTATCGATGGCAACGCGGAACGAGCGGCGGCGCTTTCCGTTGTGGACGATCTCGGCATTAAGACCGCGTCGCTCGAGCAGCCGATAAGAACCTTAAGTGGCGGAAATCAACAGAAGGCCGTCGTGGGAAAATGGCTGCTCGCGCGACCGGCGCCCGCCGTTTACCTGCTGGTCGAACCGACGCGCGGCGTCGACGTCGGCGCGAAAGCGCAAATTTACGATCTCTTGCGCCGGCTCGCACGCGAGGGCGCGGCGGTCGTGTTCGCTTCGGGCGAACTGCCGGAGCTCATGACGCTCAGCGACCGCATCATCGTGATGCGTAAGGGCCGCATAGCCGGCGAAGTCGAGCGCGCGAGCTTCTCTCAAGAGGGTATCATGCAGTTGGCCGCCGCCGGAAGCGACGCCGCGTAGTGCGCGTCGGCGCTCTCATCAATCGCTATGCGATCGGCATCGTTCTCGTCGTCTTCATCGCTCTACTCGAAATCTTCGTGCCGAGTTTCCGCAGCGTCGGAAACGTGCAAAACATCCTGTTGCAGACGTCGATCAACTCGCTGCTAGCGGTCGGCGCGACGCTCATCATCCTCACCGGCGGCATCGATCTTTCCGTCGGCAGCATACTCGGGTTTGCGGGCATCGTCGCGGCGCTACTCGGAAAAGCTCCGGGTCCCGGCCCTTTCCTTGTCGCCCTCGCGGCCGGCGTCGGAACGGGACTCGTTCTCGGCGCGATCAACGGTTTGCTCGTTGCGTTCGTGCGCATCCCGCCGTTCGTGGTGACGCTCGGCATGATGTCGATCGCGCGCAGCCTCGCCTTTGTTGCGAGTCAAGGTCAGCCGATATCCGATCTCTCGAACGAGTTCCTCGCTATCGGGCAAGGCTCACTGTTCAACATTCCGTATCCGATTTTAATTAGCATCGTCACGTTCGTCATATTCGGTATCGTGCTCGCGCGAACGCGATTCGGGCGCTACATCTATGCCGTCGGCGGCAATGAGGAGGCTGCGATCGTGTCGGGCGTCGACACGCGCGCGATCAAACTCGCCGTCTATTCGCTGAGCGGCCTGCTTGCGGGATTGGGGGGCGTCGTCCTTTCGGCGCGCGCGACGGCCGGCATTTCCACCAACGGCGAAGGCTACGAATTAACGGCGATCGCGGCAGCGGTCATCGGCGGAACGAGCTTGAGCGGCGGCCGCGGTTCGCTGCTCGGAACGGTCGCGGGCGTACTGATCATCGGGATCATGGTGAACAGCCTAGACCTGCTCAACATCTCGCCGTTCTATCAGGGCTTGATCCAAGGCACGATCATCATCGGCGCCGTCGCGATCGACGCTATCGCCAACCGCCGGCGCTAGTGTAACTCCAAACTTCCGTCGCTCATGCTCGCGGCACCATACTGCTCTACGTCCTTCTCGCCGCAGCCGTGCTTGAAGGTCCGGAGCGCAGCGAAAATACCCTCGTTCGCCGCATAGAGCGAACCCTGCAACTCCATGAGTTCGCCGTACCGTCTGGCGTTATGTGGGTTCGGCTCGATCGTCGTCGTCTTCGCTGTCATAGCGGCCGACGCGTCTTCGGTCGTTGGGAACCAGCCGGCCCCATAGGCGGCGAGCATCCCGGCGCCGAGCGCCGAAGCTTGAACCGACGCGCAAATACGCGCCGGCCGGCCCGTCGCATCCGCGACCATCTGTACCCACAGCGGGCTGCGCGCGCCGCCTCCGATAACGACGTGCTCGTTAATTGCAATGCCCGCAGCTTCCATCGCGCTCGCCGCACGCGCGCTCTCCAGCGTCAATCCCTCAAGAATCGATCGATAAACGTGCCCGGCCCCGTGGGAGCCGGCGAAGCCGACGATACAACCGCGGGCATCCGGGTTCCAATGCGGGTTCATACAGCCGGACCAGTACGGCAACGTCAATAGCCCCTCCGACCCGATGGGGAGCGCGCTCGCGGCCGCTTCCAATTTCGCGAAGACGTCTTCATCCATCACGTCCGACACGAAATTCGTGCGGAACCAGTTCATCAGAAACGTCCCGCTGCGCTGCACGGTTTCGAGCACGTAGCCATGGGCGCTCGCCGAAATGAGGGTGCGCCAGTGCGGCGTGTATGCGTAGTCGCGAGACCAAACGCCGGAGACGATCGCCGTGCCAAGATTGAGATACGCGCGCCCCGGCAGGACGCAATTCGTGCCGAGTCCCGCGCACTGGCCGTCGCCCGCGCCTGCCACGATCGGCGTCCCGATCGGCAGGCCCGTTTCCGCCGCCGCAGCGGCTACGGTCTCACCCAACACCGTCCCAGGCGGCCGGCTCGCCGGAAAGCGCGACGGATCGAGATCGAGTTTTGCGAGAATCGGCACCGACCACGCACGCGCCTCGATATCGAACACACCGAACGGATCGCTGCTCGCCCAACTCGTAGCGAACACTCCCGTTAGCTTGTGCACGAGATACGCTTGTGCTTCTGCGAAGGTCGCTGTCCGCGCGAACGTTTCCGGTTCCCGCTCGCGCAGCCAGGCCAGGCGCGAGATCGTCGGCGTGAGGTCGATCGGTTTACCCGTGATCCGGTGCAATTCTTCAGCGCCGAACCATTGCGCGAGCAACGGCAGGTAGTCCCGCCCGCGCTCGTCGAGCCACAGTAATGCCGGGCGCAGCGGAAGTCCCGCTCGATCGAGCGGCGCCATCGTTTCCCGCTGATTTGCGATCGCCAGCGCCGCGATACGGCCAGCGTCGATTTGCGCGAGGAGGCAACGCAGCGCCGCAACGAGGGAAGTCCACCAATCGCGCGGGTCCTGCTCGTAGCGGTCTCCTCCGAGCGCCGTCATGGCGATGGGGGCCATGCCTTCCGCCACAGCGGTGCCCTGGGCGTTCCACGCGATCGCTTTCGTCGACTGCGTGGAGCTGTCGATGCCGATGACGAGGTCTTTACGCACGCTTGAGCACCGCCCGCGCCGTCGGTTCGTCGGTCACGAATATCGTCGCATAACCGCCCGAAAGCGCCGCGTGCAACGCTTCGATTTTTGCCGGTCCGCCCGCGACGCAGAGCCGCTGCGGTATCGCACGAATTTCAGCGAGCGTGAGGCCGATCATGCGGTCGTCCAGCTTTCCGTCGAGCGCCTTGCCACGGCAATCGATAAATCGTCCGGCGACGAGCGCCACGGCCGACGCCGGCACGACCTCGGTCGACGCGCGCGGATAGTTGCCGAACACGTATCCGACCATTTCCGCTTCGACGCCGGCGACGCCGAACACGACGGCGTCGCTCATGCGAATGAGATCGAACTGCTGCACGAGCGTGGGCTCGCGCATCAGCATGGCCTTTACCTGCGCGGACGAAGTCATTCCCGGCGCGTGCAAGTTCACGCAGCGGGCGCCCAGCCGGCTCGCGATATTCGTCGTGCACAGTTCCGGCGAAAAAGCATACGTGGCCATCATGCTCCCCGTAATCTGCACGACGCTGAGGTCGCGGACGTGCAGGGCCGGCAGCGCGGCGGAGAGCGCGAGCACCGTTCGGCCCCAGGCGACGCCGAGCGTGCTGCCGGAGCGCGCGAGCGAAATTAAGACCCGTGCTCCGGCCGCTCCGATGCGCGCGGCCGGGTCGCGGCGCGAACCGTCGGCGGGAATGACCAAGCATCCGTCAAGACCAAAACGCGCCTGTAGACGCCGAGCCAAGCCGACCGGTTCGCGGTAATTGGGCGCGACGCTGATCTGGACGATCCCGCGCGTGCGTGCCTCTTGCAAGTAGTTCACGACCGTCGCCCGCGATACACCGAGCAGTTCGGCGATATCGCCTTGCTTTATGTCGTCTTGGTAGTAATACCAAGCGGCCGCAAGTACCGGATCGAAATCGAATTCGACGGGAGCCGAATTGACCCCAGCCGCGGCGCGAATCACCATGAAAGATGTTTCCGTAAAATATGAAAAAGGTCAACACTAATTGACAAATGTCAGTTCTAGAGCATAATGGCCGCATAGGGATCATCGTGCCTCTTACCATGGGAGCGAGTTTGCTTATGCCGTCGTCCCGGGCGTCCGTCGTGCGTCGGTGGGTTCCGGCGTTTTGAGAACGGCCGCCGGCCAGCGCGACTGGAACGAGCGTATTGCGGAGATCGTCGCCGGAACGTGGCTCGATCCCGAGACGGGCGCGCGTTTTTCCGTGCCGTACAAGTCGATTGTCATCGCGCAACACTTGAACGGACGCGAAAGCGAGCTCGTCGCGCCGCTCGATCTCGGCCGCCGGCTCGCCGTCGTGTCGGATCGCGCGACCCACTTCGTCTTGGGACAACGCGTCGAGCAGGCTCTGGCGAGCGTTGCCGACGTTCGCTCCGTCGTTTTGAACCGGCCTAAGGCCGACGCCGCAACCATCGCCGACGTTTCCGCGCGCACGCGCGACGTCGACGGCGTCGTTGCCGTCGGATCCGGTACGATCAACGACGTCTGCAAATTCGTAACGTTCAGCGATGGCCGCCCGTACGCGGTCTTCGCGACCGCTCCGTCGATGAACGGCTACACTTCGACGACGGCATCCATTACATCATCGAGCGGTCTCAAGACATCCGTCCCTGCGCACGCTCCGCGCGGTGTTTTCGTCGATCTCGCGGTCAACGCGTCCGCGCCGCCTGCACTGCTTGCGGCCGGACTTGGGGATTCTCTCTGTCGCTCGACGGCCCAAGTCGATTGGTGGCTCTCACACCGGCTTTTCGATACGCCCTACACGTCGCTGCCGTTTCGGCTGCAAGTGCCGGACGAAACGCTCATGCTCGAACATGCAGCGGGACTCGCTCGCGGTGACGTCGTCGCCGTCGCTTACCTGCATCGCGTGCTGGCGCTGGTCGGACTCGGTGTCTCGTTCGTCGGATCTACGCATCATGGTTCGATGGGCGAGCATCAGATATCGCACTACATCGATTGTTTCGCGGGGCCGCTGCACCCGGGCACGCGTCACGGGCAGCAAGTCGGCGTCGCATCGTTGACGATGGCACGGCTACAGCAAAACCTCTTAGCTTGCGACCGAGCCCCGGTCGTGAAGCCGACCCGCATCGACGAAGCCGGCATGGCGCGCCGCATGGGTACCGAGAACGCCGAACGCTGTCTGCCCGAATGGCGAAAGAAGGCGTTGACGCGAGAAACCGCTGAAGCGCTCAATGCGAAACTGCGCCGCATTTGGCCCGAGCTTCGCGCGGAGTGCCGCGAATTTATGATTCCGGTCGACCGCATGGGGGGCGCTCTTGAGGCTGCCGGGGGCCCCGCCTCCTCGCGCGACCTCGGGCTCGACCGCGACTTTTATCGCGAAGCGGTCGTCCACGCGCGGGAGATGCGCGATCGTTACTCGGTGCTCGATCTGCTCGCCGATGCCGGGATGCTCGAGGATGCCTTTGCGGTCGCGCACTGAGATGCTGCCGGTCACGGAACTTCCGGCCTCGGCACTACGGCGGCTGCTCGTCGTCTGTACGGACATCGACGATACCCTGACGACCGATGGCCGGCTCTTCGCGGACGCCTACGACGCGCTGCAAAGCTTGAGCGCCGCCGGTCTCGCGGTACTACCCGTTACGGGTCGTCCCGCGGGCTGGTGTGACATGATCGCGCGGTTCTGGCCGGTGGCGGGCGTCGTCGGCGAAAACGGTGCGTTCTATTTTCACTACGACCACGCGCAGCGCCGCATGCGGCGCCGCTTCGTACGCGAGCCGGCGCAGCGTTTGGAGGACCACCGCAAGCTCGAGGCGCTCTCCGCCGAAATCGTGCGCAGCGTGCCCGGTTGCGCCGTGGCGGCGGACCAGCGCTATCGCGAATCCGACGTTGCAATCGATTTCGCCGAAGACGTGCGCTCTCTCTCACGCGCCTCCATCGAAGAGATCGTACGCCTCTTCGAAGCTGCCGGAGCGACCGCTAAGGTGTCGTCGATCCATGTGAACGGGTGGTTCGGTACGCACGACAAGCTGTCGACGACGCGGCTTTTCGTGCGCGACATACTCGACTACGACCTCGACGAGATACGCGAGCGGACGCTCTTCGTGGGGGATAGCCCCAACGACGCGCCGTTGTTCGCGTACTTTGCGTTATCATGCGGAGTCGCCAACGTCGACGACTTCCGACACTCGTTCGCGCAGCTCCCGGCTTATATTGCTCCCGATCGCGGCGGTCGCGGATTCGTCCGTATCGCCGAAGCAATTCTCGAAGCGCGATCCGCGCCGTGATTCCGCCGTCGCACAAACGGCAACTACCTCGCTCCGTACAAAGAGGGATACATGAAGAGTCCAACGATCACAAAATTTGCGGGGGCGCTGGCGCTCCTCCTTGCCGCCAACTCTAGCGGCGCTCCAGCCGCTTCCGGCGATAAGCCGATTACGATCGGCATCACGGTGTACGACATGTCATCCTGGTGCTCTTGGGGCAAGCAAGGCGTGGACAAGATGGCGACGGTCAACGGCGTGAACACGCTTTGGACGAGTTCGAATAACGACGTGCCGACGCAGCTCGCGCAGATCGACAGCTTTATCGGCAAGAAAGTCGACGCGATCATAGTCGATCCCGTCAACTCCTCGACGCTGGACGCTGAAATCAAGAAGGCAAAGGCCGCCGGAATTCCGGTATTTGCCGTCAATCAATCGATTAAAAGTGATGCGCTCGCAGGTTACTTCGGCCCCGACGACGTGCAGGCGGGTTACGACGAAATGGAGTCGCTCGCCAAGCTGATGCACGGGAAGGGAAACATCGTCGTTACGGAAGGTCCGATTGGCGGCTCCGGTCAGATCGACCGGACCAACGGCATCAACAAGGCGCTTAAAAAATATCCCAATATCAAAGTGTTGTCGATGCAGACAGCTAATTGGAAGCGTTCTGAAGCGTTGACGCTGATGGAAAATTGGATCGCCCGCTACGGTTCGCAGATCAACGGCTTTGTCTCGGAAAACGACGACATGGCGATCGGCGGAATTACCGCGCTGAAAGCCAAGGGGATGGCGGGTAAGATTCCGGTTACCGCAATCGACGGTATCCAAGACGGCATGCGCTATGTGAAAACCGATCTGATCAACGTGACCTATTTGCAGAACGGCGCCCTCGAGATGGGCGAAGGTTTGCAGCTCGTTACCGATTACGTGCGTCATCACAAGCAGCTCAGTGGTAAGCAGCTCATTATGCCGCGCGTCGATAAGAGCAACGTCGAAAAGTACTACACGCAGCTTTATGTCGACCAATCGAAATTCATCGGCGACCTGCCGAAAATCGTTACCGCGAATCTCAAATCTGGGAACTACGGCGGCGAATAACACCGTATCGATGGTCTAGCAAGGGCTTTCTTCGCGAGCCCTTTTTCTACCGGTGCGCCGGGCATGGCACGTAGCTCGGCGGTGAAAGTCCGCTGGAGGTCTATGTGATAGGGACTCCTAGCCGAACGGCGCTGGCCTGTCGGGAGCATCACGGCAGTGGAGCGCTCATCCACTCACTACGCCCTTAGGCGCCCGGGCGGATGACCGAACCGCTTGCTGTTAGACCCCCCTTTTTGTATCGCAGCAAGCTGCCTTACATATTAGCTCCTGAGTTTCTCCATATTAAAGGCTGTAAGACGCGATGGCGCACTTCGCCGACTGAACAATGATGTACGCGCTACTCAGCTTGGTCCCGCCGAGCCCGCTACAGCGTGAGATGGTAGCCGGGAAATCGATAAAGGGCGATTGAGCCGCTTTTAACCGCATTCATGGTGTTGAGCGGCACTAGCAGTCTGCAGGGCGTCGACTCAAACGAGAGGCGCTAGTCTGGATTGCTTCATGCCCTCGATCAGTCTCTGGCGCTGTAACTCGCTGATGGGCCATCCCTCATGCCCCTGACCTCCCAGCGGTAGCGCTGCGCGAAGAGCGACTCGAGTGGCGGCCCATCGATGCGCGTAACGACCGGATTCCGCGCGGAAGGGGTCCCTCGCGAGCGAGGTGGCCTCGGCCGCCGCTGCGACGGGCGGCATGTTGCGAGGGTGAGGGCTGGCCACCGCGAACGAGGCCGCCTCGTGAGGTTTCGCTTCATGTCGGCGATAACGAGCCGCCTCCCGGTTTCGGCGCAAGCCAAGAAGCGCTCGCCTTCTAGCAGGGTGCGGAAAAACTCCCGGCGCCGTCTCGGACCCGCCTGTTCCGCCGAAAGCTTCGTCGCTCTTCGGTCACGAAGCTACGGCTTCGCTCCCTCATCGCTCCTCGTTTCGACGAAACATTCGGGCCCGATCCGGACACCGCGAGTTTTTCCGCACCCTGCTAGGCTTGTGGCGAGATAGTAGCCGTGCAGCACTGGTTCACCTATCCCAATATCGATCCGATCGCGTTTCGGCTGGGACCCCTGGCCGTGCACTGGTACGGCCTTTCTTATCTTGCCGGCTTCTTCGCGGTCGGTGCGTGGATGGCGCGCCCCGCCGGGCGGCGCCGGCTCGGGCTCAGCGTCGACGGCGTCCAAGACTTTCTCGTCTATGCGCTCGTCGGCGTGCTGGCCGGGGGTCGCATATTCTTCGTTCTCGCCGACATCGTCACGAAAGGTGATGCGGCGTTCTATTTCGGCGATATGCCGCGCAGTCTTATCAACGTGATCGCGGTGTGGAACGGCGGCATGGGATTTTTTGGCGGTTTGCTCGGAGTGATCGCCGCGATCGCACTCTTTATTCGCAAGCACCCATGGCTCACGTTCGGCGTGCTCGCCGATGAGGTCGTCGTCATGCTGCCGGTCGGACTCGCGCTCACGCGCGTCGTCAATTTCATCAATGACGAACTCGTTGGAAACCTCTGCGTTCCCGATCATCCATGGTGCTTGAAGTTTCCGAGCGCCGATGGTTACCGGTATCCGTCGCAAATCTTCGAAGCGCTGCTGGACATTGCCGTCCTGCCGATTGTCTTGCTCGTCTACCGGCGCCGGCCGCCCGATGGGGTCGTCGCGTGGACGTGGTTTACGTGCTACGGCATTACCCGCTCACTCGCCGAGATGTGGCGGCAGACCGATCTCGCCGTCGGACCGTTCACGGGGGGACAATTGCTCGCTTTGCCGATGATTGCGATCGGAATTGGTCTGGTTGCTTTCGCGCTGCGTCGCAACCGCCGGAGGGACGTCGCGCGCGGCACGGCGCCCCAAACGAGCGCGCCCGCGCTCTAAAGTTGCCGCTCAATAGGAATGACGGATTGCTTGCAGGAATCCGGTTATTCCATGAAGATTGCGGCCGAAACGGCCGACGCCGCTCCGAATTCCGTCGCCGGCAGAATCACGTCGTTATGGGTGCGGATTGCGGAGAGTGCGCGGCGTGCCGGGCGCGACCCCTCCGACATCACGCTCGTGGGAGTTACGAAAAAGCAGTTACGGGCGACAGTACTCGAAGCGCTCGCCGCCGGCCTGACGGACGTCGCGGAGAGTTACGTGCAGGAAGCGCGCGAGAAATACGCTGCGCTGCCGCAGGCTCGCAAGCACTTCATCGGCCACGTGCAAACGAATAAGGCAAAAGCGATCGTAGCTACGTTCGACGTCGTGCAATCGATCGATCGCCTCGAAGCCGGGCGTGCGATCGCGAAAGCAGCGCGCGCCGCAAACAAACGTGTCGAGGCCCTCGTGCAAGTCAACGTTTCACCGAGCGACCGGTTCGGCATCGCCCCGGACGATGCGGCGGCCCTGGCGGAGCGCTTACGAAGCGACGAAGGTTTGACGGTCGACGGGGTGATGGCCATCGGGCCCAATACGGAAAATCGCGCGGAGATCGCCCGTGCGTTCGCCAAGGCTGCGCAGACGTATGCAGTTGTAGGCGGCTCGACGCTGTCGCTCGGTATGTCTGGCGATTGGGAAGAGGCGATCGGCTGTGGATCGACGATGCTTCGCATCGGAACCGCTATCTTTGGGGAGCGCGCATGAATGACGAACTTGGGGACCCGCGTCCCGCTAACAAAAACTTTTTGCACAAGCTCGGCTCGATCTTCGCCATTCACGAAGACGAAGAAGACGGGGTCGAATACGAGGAAGAGCCCGTCCAGCCGAAGCGTAACGTCGTCCCTTTCTCCGCGCGCGAACCGCGGCGCGGTAGCGGCGTGGGCGAAGTCAGCTTATTCGCGCCGCGCGCCTTTGCCGACGTGACGGAGATCGCCGACGCATTGCGTTCGCGCCAAGTGGTTATCGTAAACTTGCAAGGCGTCGACCGCGGCCTCTTGCAACGCGTCGTCGATTTCACGAGCGGCGTCGCCTACACGCTCGACGGCAAGATCCAGAAATTAGCCGACGCCATGTATCTCGTCGTGCCGCCGGGGACGCCCGTCAATTCGGCCGGCATTCGCGAATCGCTAGGAACCGATCCGTCGTTCGATTTTATGACGAACCGAGGCTGAGATGCCGAAAATCACCGTCGTCGATATCCAGCACAAAGTTTTTAAGAAGAAGCTCAACGGGCTGGATCAGGCAGATGTAGACCAGTTTCTCGACGATATCATCGAGACGCTCGAGGACGAAGTGCATCGCCGGGCTGCGCTTGAAGCGGAGATCGGCGACTTGCGCGAACGGATCAGCCACTTCAAAGCCATGGAAGAGTCGTTGCAGAATACGTTGTTGCTCGCGCAGCGCACGGCCGATGAGGTGAAGGCGAGCGCGCACAAAGAAGCCGACCTCATCCGGCATGAAGCTCGTATCTCCGTCGAACGCGAAATCGCGTCGTACGGCGACCGGACGCTCGAAGCGCGGCGCGAACACCAGCGGGCGCTGGAGACGGCCGAGAAAGCCAAGAGCGAATTGCGCAGCCTGCTGGCAACGCACCTCGCGTTACTCGATCGAGGCGGCTTGCCGCACTACGAACCGCCAGGGCGCCCGGAAACCAACGGCGCCTCCGTCGAAGCCGTCGAAGCGTAAGGCTCCCTCTACCCAGTGGCATCAATTCAGGCACGCGCGTCCGTGCCTCGCGTCTACCCTGCGTGTCGCGCGGCTGCTCTCTTTGGGGTTTGCGATCCGCATCTTGCCGGCAGGCGTCTGTCCGTCGATGGGCGCCGAGTCGTCGCCGTTCCCTTTGGGCGTTTTTCGCTGCTGCTGAACTACGTCGATCGAGAAGCGTACGCAACCGAAGCACTCGAACGCCGTCAGAACGATTCTGCATGGCAAGCTATTGAAGCGCGCGTTTACGAGCGCGCGATCGAGCGCGCGAGCCGGCATGGAGCGGTTCTTCCCATGCCCTTACTGACGGTCGTTCCCGAGGCCGCGCAGCTGGACGCGTACGTTCGAGAACACGCGGTGCGTTGGGCGCGTTCGCTCGCGCGGCTGGGACCGCGCCGCGAGTGCGCGATCCATCTGTTCGCCGGACCGCACGTGTCGCTCTGCGGCGACGAACCGTATTCGATTCGCATTGCACGACGCGTTTCGCGCTCCGGGCGCTTGCCGCACTTGGAAGGTTCGGCCGCGGTCATGGATTTCGCGCGCAATCTGTGGCAAGCGTGTACGTCGATCGCGCGGGCTACGCGGCAGATCGGGCCGCGCGAACGGCGCGGCTTGCTATGGTCGGCGACGCTGCTGCTCACACATGACGACGTGCCCGCGGTTGCAAAAATCCTCGAGCGTGCGGCGGTCGGCGGGTCGGCGCTCGGCATCACGACGTATCTCGAAGGTCCGCACCCGCCCTTCAGTTTCGCGTAAGGAGAGCGTGCCCGACACGATTGCGGTTCTTCCGGGCGACGGTATCGGCGCCGAGGTAACCGCCGCCGCGCTGCGCGTACTGCAAACGGTCCGGCCCGATTGCGAGTTCGTTCACGGCGACGTCGGCGCCGTAGCGCTCGAGCGCGAGGGGACGGCCTATCCCGCGCTTACGCAGGCGCTCTGCGAGCGCAGTTCGGCGATCCTTTTCGGAGCGGTCGGCCACCCGAAGTACGACGCGGCCCCAGCGGGAAAACGTCCGGAATTCGCGATTCTCGCGCTCCGTAAGCAATTCGATCTGTTCGCAAATTTGCGTTTCGTGCGCATGTTTGCGGGCTTGGAAGATGCTTCTTCGCTCAAGCCGGACTACGTGCGCGGGCTCGATCTCGTCGTCGTTCGCGAGACGACCTCCGGCTTGTATTTCGGGCAACCGAAACACACGACCGTCGAGAACGGCGTCGAGGTCGCGGTGGACACGCTCGTGTATCGCACCCCCGAAATCGAACGCATCGCTCGCGTCGCCTTCGAGCTGGCGCGTGCGCGCCGCAATCACGTGACGTCGATCGATAAGCAGAACGTTCTGGAAACGGGGCGCCTGTGGCGGCGTACCGTTAGCGCGATGCACGCTGCCGACTATCCGGATGTCGAACTCGATCATCTCTTGGTCGATAATGCCGCCATGCAGTTGGTCCGCGAACCGAAGCGCTTCGACGTGATGCTCACCGAAAATACGTTCGGAGATATCCTGAGCGATCAGGCCGGGATGCTGACGGGTTCGATCGGCAATCTACCGAGTGCGACACTCGGCACGCGCGAACACGGCGCGCGGCGGTTCGGTCTCTACGAGCCGATCAGCGGCTCGGCGCCCGACATCGCGGGTCGCGGAATCGCGAATCCGGTCGCAGCTATGCTCTCGGCTGCTTTGCTGTGTCGCTATAGCCTCGCCGACGACGCGAGCGCAGCGCGGATCGAGGGCGCCGTCGCGCATGCGTTCGCGAGCGGCGCGCGGACCCGCGACCTCGCCTCGGCTGGTGCGCCGCTTTCGACGGACGCGTTCGCCGAGCGCGTTCTTGCGGCTCTATAAACGCGGACGGCGGGCGGCGCGCAGTACGCTCGTCACGAGAATGATCGCGAGTCCGGTGAAGAGCGCGGGGCCGCGCCAAGGGGGCGGTACGATGCCCGAGACGAGCGCGCCGATCGCGAGCGCCAGCCACAGGGCGATTGCGAGCGCAAAAAAGCGATCCTCGACGAAGAGCCCTGCGAGTTCGCTTACGATCGTACGGAGGGCGTTCATGCGCGCAGCGGCCGGCGGGCGGCAACGTATGCCAGCGCGGCGGTGGCGGCAAAGCCCGCGATCAGGAGCGGTAGCGAAAGGTCTTCGGCAGGCCAGGCGACGCCCGCGCCCTCGCCGACCCAGAACGTGCCGAACGCCGACAGCATGATGCCGACGCACAACTTCAGCGTGTTTTCCGGAACCCGTGCGAGCGGCGCCGCGAGCGCAAAGCCGGCCGCGATAACGACGATTCCCGCGAGCGTCGCACCGACGATCGCAGGCACGAGGGCGGAAGCGGTGGCGCCGACGGCGATGACGATGAAGACGACTTCTAAGCCTTCGAGCGCGACGGCTTTGTATGCGACCGCAAAACCGAGCCGGTCGATGCGCGGCGTCGCGACCCGGGTCGTGCCGAGCGCTCGCAGTTGTTTCTCGTAGATCGCGGTCTCGTCGTGCAGCGCGACGAAGCCCGCATAGCGGAGAATCGCCTTGCGCAGCCAGCGCATGCCGAAGAAGAGCAGTAAGATGCCGATGACCATTTGTAGCGCGGCGATGGGCACGCGCGCGAGCGCCGGTCCGAACAGCGCGACGACGAGTGCCAGCGTGGCGGCCGCGGCGGCGCTGCCGATAAGCGCCGAACGCAGGCCCCGGGTCGCGCCTACGGCGAGCACGACGGTCAGCGCTTCGACGAATTCGACGAGCGAGGCGAGAAAGGCGGGCAGCGCGGCGGTGATTGCGTGCGACATGGGCGGGCGGTTCCAGGGTACGGTAACGTGAGGCCTGCTCTCACGCTCGCGGCCGTGCCGTACGAGTTCGTCCTCGCGAACGGGTTGCGCGTCGTCGTCATCCCTTCCGCGGCCGCGCCGGTCGCGACGCTACTGGTCGTCTACCGTGTGGGAGCGCGAAACGAAGCCGTCGGGTATACGGGTTCGTCGCATCTGCTCGAGCACATGCTCTTCAAGGGTACGCCGGCCAACAATCGCGGTAACGGGCGCGCTTTCGCCGACATCATGAACGAAATCGGCGCGAGCAAGAACGCCACGACGTGGCTCGACCGCACGATGTACTTCGAGACCGTTCCTGTCGAGTATCTACCGCTTGCCGTCGAACTCGAAGCGGATCGTATGCGGGGCGCCCTGATCGCCGATGTCGAGCGGCGTTCGGAGATGACGGTCGTGCGCAACGAGCTCGAGCGCAACGACAACAGCCCGATGCGCGTCCTCAACGCGGCCCTGGTTGCGACGGCGTTTCGCGAACATCCATACCATCACCCGACGATCGGCTGGCGTGCCGACGTCGAAGGCGTCTCGACGGAACGCTTGCGCGAACTCTACGACACCTTCTATCATCCGAATAACGCGACGGTTTTCGTGATCGGAGACGTCGAGCTCGCGCCGACGCGCGAGCTCGTCGAAACGCATTTCGGCGCCTTACCGGCGGCTTCGTTCGTTATTCCGAGCGTCTACACGGACGAACCGCCGCAACTCGGGGAGCGCAGCATCGTTGTAAAACGGCCGGGCGAAGACACGCTGCTAAGCTTTGCATATCACGCGCCTGCGGCCTTCGGTCAGCGAGCCGTACTCGCTGCAGGCGAACTTGCGCAGCGCGCGCTCGAGCCGCCGGTCCGCAACGATACCTACGCGCTCGAAGTGCTCGCGCGGATTCTCGGGCGCGGACGCGCGAGCCGTTTATCCCGAGCGCTCGTGGACGAGCGGCTCGCGCTCGACGTGTCGGCTTGGAATTGGGGTTCTCGGGATCCCGGGCTATTCCAAATCACCATCGCCATTGCCCCGGGTGCCCGCGTCGACGAAGTCCGCGCGCTTACCGAGCGAACGCTCGAAGCGCTCGCAACGGACGGTCCGACGCTCGAAGAAGTTGCGCGCGCGCAGACGCAGATCGCCGTCGCACGGGCATTCGGCCGCGACGGAACCTTCGGGCTCGCACAACGGCTGGCAGAGTTCGAGGCTGTCGGGAGCTGGCATCTCGACGACGATTCTCTCGAGCGCACGAACGCCGTGACCCCGGACGACGTGCGAGCCGCCGTTCGCGAGTACTTGCATGACGACAATCGTTCCATCGGATCGCTCCTTCCCGGAACGCCGAAGACCTTCGCGCGCATCGCCGTCGTGCCGCCGCAGGCGCGCGTGAGTGCCGAGGCGTTCGTCCCGATGGCTCCCCTCGCACTGCCTGCCATTCCTCCACAGCACCGTTTCGGCGACCGCATCGTTCGCGCGACGCTATCGAATAACATGGAGCTGTCGTACGTCGCGAATCCGGGTGCCGCGACGGTCGTCGTGCGCGCTATCGTCGATGCCGGTCCCGCTTTTACGCCCGGCCGTCAGATGTTGCCCGGTATCGTCGGTGAGATGCTTAAACGCGGTACGCGCACGCATGCCCGGACGGCGATCGAAGAACGGCTCGAACGTGTCGGCGCGCGCCGAAGTTATTTCGTCGACGACGATCGTTCGCAGTATTACGATCCGTTGGCGTTCCGGTTTAGCGCGGCGTGTGCGCAGGCGGATCTACCGCTGTTGCTCGAGACGATCGCGGAGGAGCTGCGCGAGCCGGTCTTTCACGAAGACGAACTCGAGCGCGTAAAGAGCGAACTGACCGGAGCCTTACGTATCCTGCGTACGAACACGGGTTGGCGAGCGATACAGCGCTTCTCGCAGCTCGCCTACGAACCGGGCGATGTGAACGAGGAACCGGAACTCGAAGCGTTACTGGCGGACGTTGCAGCAACGACGGTCGACGATCTGCACGATTTTTACAAGCGAACCTTGCTGCGCAATCGTCCGCTCGTCACCGCGTCGGGCGCAGTCGAGGCGTCGACGTTCGTCGAACTCGCCGCTCAGACGCTCGGGATGGTTGCGTTCTCGCGAGCAGGCTGTGTGCCGTTGCCGGCGATCCGGCCGCGACCCGCGGGCGACGTCCGCGCGGAAGTCGCTCTCGAGCGCAAGGCGAGCGTCGATATCGTCATGGGTCGTGCGACGACGCTCGAGCGCGCGAGCGACGATTATCTCGCCGCCGCAATCGGCAACGGTATTCTCGGGCAGTCGACGCTGAGTTCGCGACTCGGGCTACGCTTACGCGATCGTGAAGGACTCACGTATGGCGTAACGAGCGGATTTTTAACCGCCGGCCGTTTACCCGGTCCGTGGCGGATCGGCGTAAGCGTCAATCCGGGTAACGTCGAGCGAGCGATCGCCTCTGTCCGCAACGTACTTGAAGAATATTCGCTCGTCGGACCGAGCGCCCGCGAACTCGTGCAGCAACGCAGCAGCATGAACGGCAGCCAACGCGTAGCGCTGGCGACGAACGGCGGGATCGCACAACAGCTCGAACGTATCGGCCGGTACAACCTTGGTGACGATTATGTCGACACGTACCGCGAACGGCTCGCGG
>JAABUQ010006194.1_pt1 | contig 18346 bp, 15 predicted proteins | sample 5560001 | NCBI WGS metagenome assembly JAABUQ01 (sample SAMN10711888, study PRJNA513371) | rock metagenome | isolation source: Antarctica rocks | place: Antarctica: Victoria Land, Finger Mt nord | collected 2015-12-18
TCTCCCGCGTGATGTTCACCAACACCACCCCGGTGGGGCCGTATCGCGGCGCCGGGCGTCCGGAAGGCAACTACTACATTGAGCGCCTGCTCGACACCGCGGCAGCCGAGATGGGCATCGACCGGGTGGAGATCCGCCGGCTCAACCACGTCCGCCCCGAGCAGATGCCCCACAAGACGCCGGCAGCGACCGAATACGACAGCGGCGACTTTCCCACCGTGCTCGACAAGGCGCTGGCGCTGGCGGACTGGGACAATTTCCCGTCCCGCCGCGCCGAGAGCCGCCGGTGCGGCAAGCTGCGCGGGCGGGGCATCGGGCAGTACCTGGAAGTCACCGCGCCGTCGTCGAACGAGATGGGCGGCATCCGCTTCGAGCCGGACGGCACCGTGACGATCATCACCGGAACGCTCGACTACGGCCAGGGCCACGCCTCGCCGTTCGCGCAGGTGCTGCATTCACGCCTCGGCATCCCGTTCGAGAAGATCAGGCTGCTGCAAGGCGACAGCGACGAGCTGATCGCGGGCGGCGGCACCGGCGGGTCGAAGTCGATCATGACCAGCGGCGGCGCGATCATCGAGGCCGGCGAGAAGGTGATCGAGAACGGCCGGCAGATCGCCGCGCACGCGCTGGAGGCGGCGGCCGTCGACATCGAGTTCTCGCAGGGCCGGTTCAGCATCGCCGGCACCGATCGCGGCATCGGCATCATGGAACTCGCCGAGCAGCTGCGCGCCGGCGCGCTGCGCGTGCCGGAAGGCGGGCCGGCCGCGCTCGATGCGCGGCTGGTCCACAAGGGTCCGCCGTCCGCGTACCCGAACGGCTGCCATGTCTGCGAGGTCGAGGTGGACCCCGACACCGGGGAGACCGAGGTGGTGCGCTACACGATGGTCAACGATTTCGGCGTTGTCATCAATCCGCTGCTGGTCGAGGGCCAGGCGCACGGCGGCATTGTGCAGGGCATCGGCCAGGCGCTGATGGAGGCCACGCGCTACGACCCCGACGGCCAGCTGATGACCGGCTCGTACATGGACTACGCCCTGCCGCGCGCGACCCACGCGCCGAGCTTCGCCTACGGCAGCCATCCGGTGCCCGCCAAGACCAACCTGCTGGGCGCCAAGGGCTGCGGCGAGGCGGGCTGCGCCGGCGCGCTACCCTCGGTGATGAACGCGCTGGTCGACGCGCTCGGCGAGTTCGACATCCGGCACATCGACATGCCGGCGACCCCGTTGCGCGTGTGGGAAGCAATCCAGGGCGCGAAAACGCGGCAGGCCGCCTGAACGAGGGGCGGTTGCGTTTCGGGGGTTGATGGCCCAAGTCTCTGCACGTCGCTCCATCGGACGAGGTTCAATGCCGCAGGCTCATCTAGTCCTTTGCCGCCCCGGCCGAGACTCCTCGCCCATCGTGCAGCTCGCCTGGTCCACCATCCGGCTGGAGGCGGAGGCGCTGATGCGCCGGGAGCCGACTCTATCGCGCATGATTGACCGCGCGATCCTGCAGCACGACTGCTTCGCCTCGGCGATCGGCAACCGGCTGGCGGAAAAACTCGCCGCGCCGGACCTCGAGGCGAACGCGCTGATCGACGTGCTCGGCCACGCCTTCGACGCGGAGCCCGACATCGTGGAAGCGGCGGCGGCGGACCTGCAGGCGGTGCGCGACCGCGACGCCGCCTGCCCCGACCTGCTGACCCCGCTGCTGCACTTCAAGGGCTTTCAGGCGCTGCAGGCCCACCGCGTCGCGCACTACCTCTGGACGCACAGCCGTCCGCACCTTGCCAAGCATTTGCAGAGCCGGATGTCGGAGGTGTTCGGCATCGACATTCACCCGAACGCGCAGATCGGCCGGCGCGTGATGCTCGACCACGGCACCAGCATCGTGATCGGCGAGACGACGGTGATCGAGGACGACGTCTCGATGCTGCAGGAGGTGACGCTCGGCGGCACCGGTAAGGAGGACGGCGACCGGCACCCGAAGGTGCGTCGGGGCGTGCTGATCGGCGCGGGCGCCAAGGTGCTCGGCAACATCGAGATTGGCGAGGGGGCGAAGGTCGGCGCCGGCAGCATCGTGCTGGCGGATGTGGAGCCGTACACGACGGTGGTCGGCGTGCCGGCGCGGACGGTGGCGCGGCATACCGGCATGGCGGCGCTGACGATGGATCAGACGATGGGCGGCTGGACGCCGGATTACGTCATTTGATACCAGCCACCATTCGCGGTGATCCGTCGACGTCATCGCGAGCCGCCGCTTGGCGGCGCGGCGATCCAGGCCCGCAATTCCGAGAGCAAGGCATGGGCGACGAACCGGTCAACCCCCGGCTCGATCGTGTGAATCGACGACTTCGCCGAATCGAGGGCCGAGCGCGCTTCGTCATTGCCGCGCTGGCCGCCGCGCTGTGCGGACTGACCGCTTGCTCCGACGTGCGACCGGTTAGCTCGTCCACCTCGACCAACCTTCAGGGGTCGCCTGGAACTGCCAACGATGTCACAACCGGAGGTCACGGCAACGACATCCGCAGGCGCTGACGCCCGCCGAAATTCGGCGGCAACGTCACAAGATAATCACCGTGAGGCAGCGCGGTCACGCGACCAAGTCGGCGGCTTCCAGCGTTACGACGGCCTGGAACGGACGCTCGAACTCGACTTCGTAACCGATGCCGTCACGATACGCGGCGACGACGGTCCCCTCTGAGCCTTTGGGCAGCGATCTGCCCTCGATATCCACTGAGCGGGCCAGAGCGACGACCGACAACTCGGCAAAGCTGCGTTGAGCCTGGGTGCTCTTCGGGGTCGGACCGTCACCGGTTGCCAATGCCATGTTGCCGTTCCGATCTATTCTTGATCAGGTCATCTAGACTGTTATCGGGCTAATTATAAGTGTAGATACCCGCAGTGCCGCAGATAGCGAGCGCACTCGCTCGGCGCGAACCGGTCGAGCAAGCGGCCGATGGCGTTCCATAGCGCGTCAACCGTGCGGGCCGCAGTTGAGCGCAACAGGCGTTTGAGCTTGCTGAACGCCAGCTCGATCGAATTCAGATCGGGACTGTAGGGAGGCAGGTAGAGCAGCGTCGCGCCGCACGCCTCGATCGCGTCGCGCACACCGGCCACCTTGTGACTGGGGAGGTTGTCGCAGATTACGATGTCGCCCGGCCGCAGCGTCGGGCAGAGCATCTGCTCGATGTAGGCCAGAAACGCCGCGCCATTGATCGCGCCGTCGAGCACCAATGGCGCGATCAAGCCGTCGTGACGCAGCCCGCATAAGGATGTTGTTGTATGCCAATGACCATGCGGGACGGGCGCGATCAACCGCTCCCCGCGCGGCGCTCGGCCCAGCGTGCGCGCCATGTTCGTGGTGGCCCAAGTTTCGTCGAGGAAGATCAGCTTGGCGGGATCAAGCTTGCGCTGTAGCTCAGCCCAGGCTTCGCGCGCCTCGGTGATGTCGGGACGGTCCTGCTCGGCCGCGCGCAGCCGTTTTTTTAGCGTCAGCCCGAGCCGGGCCAGCGTTTCCCACATCGCCGCATGGCTGACCGACACGCCGTGCTCGCGCATCACCCAGGCGCGCAACTCGGTGATCGTCGCGTCGGCCAGCGCGGCCACCCGCGCCCGCAACGCGCCGTAGAGCGGCTCGAGCTTCGGCCGGACATGGTTCCGCTGCGGACCAGGCATCGCATCGCCCGCAAGACGAAACTTGGACTGCACCTTCGATACGTAAGACGGGCTGACATCCAGGCGGGCCGCTACCGAACGGATCGCCTCCTCCGTTGCCGCAAGTACCCGATCGCGCAAATCCTGCGCGTATGACTGCCCACGCCGCCTGCCCATTATCGCCTCCGGTCACTGCCGGAGACCTATGCATCACACTCGCAGGGCGTGCCGGAAGCCGAAAGAACGCGATTCCGCCCCAGCCGATTTCGGTCTAAGCGGCCCGGCTAAAACGAAACGACCGCGACGCCGTGGAACGGCGTCGCGGTCGCGCGCGGGCCCGCATCGGCCGGGTCAATTGATGCGGGCGTTGTCCACGCCGCTGGCGTTGGCACCTTCGGCGAGACGGTAGCGCGGCTCGACACCGCTCGCGTTGGCGCCTTCGGCCAAACGGGCATTGTCCACGCCGCTGGCGCTGGCACCTTCGGCCAAGCGCGCATTGTCTACGCCGACCCCGTCCCCGGCGTCGGCCACCGGCCCCGCCTGCTGGGGTGCAAGAGCGCGCCGGAGGTTTTCGCCGCCCTGATGACGCTGAACCGCGTCCTCGTAGGCGCTCTGCACCGGCCGGTAGTCTTCAGGCCCGCCGGACCGCTGCCAGCCGGCCAGACCCCACGACCGCCAGCACGGCAATCACTGACGTGCGCATCGATGTTCTCCTCTGTTTCCCGGATGACCATCCATCCGATGCGCGGGTTTTCCTCTCTCCCGTTGCGCCGCACAGTGAGCCGCATCACACGCGATGGAGTGAGTGTACTAATTGCCGGAATCAGGCACTCGCCGTCCGAAGGCGCTCCGCCGCGCGGGCGCGGCCCATCAGGGGCAGCAGCTCGCGCAGCTCCGGCCCTTGCTCCTCGCCGGTGAGCGCCAGCCGCAGCGGGTGGAACAGCGCTCTGCCCTTCCGCCCTGTCGCGTCGCGCAGAGCGCCGGTCCAGGCTGGCCAGACCTGCTCGTCCCAGGGCTCCGGCGGCAAGAGCTCCGAGGCCGCCTGCAGGAAAGCCCGTTCCCCCTCGATCACCGGCGGCACGATGCTGCCGGCCACCACGTCCCACCAGCCGCGCGCCTCGTTGAGCAGGTCGAGGTTGCCGCGCACCGCCAGCCAGAACGCCTCGGTGGCACCCGCCGGCAGACGGTCGGCCACGGCGGCGAACGGCAGCCCGTGCAGCACGCGCCGGTTCAGTGCCAGGAGCTGCCGCGCATCGAAGCGGGCGGCGGAGTGGGAGAAGCGGCCGAAATCGAACCGCTCCGCCAAAGTGTCGAGCGACAGCGGCTCCGGATCGTCCGCCGTGCCGAGCCGGGCCAGGTAGGAGGCGAGCGCGCCCGGCTCGACGCCGTCGCTCCGCAACCCGCGCAGCGACAAGCTGTCGATCCGCTTGGACAGCTTGCCGCCATCCGTGTCGACCAGCAGCGGCAGGTGCGCGAACGCCGGCGGGGGGGCGCCGAGGGCGGCGAACAGATCGATCTGCACGCCCGTGTTGGTCACGTGATCCTCGCCGCGGATGAGGTGGGTCACGACGGTCTCGATGTCGTCCACCACGCTGGTGAAGGTGTAGAGCGGCGTGCCGTCGGTGCGGACCAGCACCGGGTCCGACACCGAGGGCAGCTTGACCTGCCGTCGCCCCAGCACGAGGTCGATCCAGCCGATGGTCTCGCCCGAGAGCAGGAACCGCCAATACGGCCGCTTGCCACCCGCCTCGGCGGACGCACGCTGCTCGGGCGTCAGCTTCAGCATCGCGCGATCGTAGACCGGCGCCTGGCCGCGGCGGACCCGCTGGTCGCGCTTGGCGCGCAGTTCCTCCTCGGACTCGAAACAGGGATAGAGCCGCCCCGCGCGCTTCAGCCGCTCGGCGGCGACGGCGTAGCGCTCCAGCCGGTCGGACTGACGAAAGCTTGCATCCCATTCCAGCCCGAGCCAGCGCAGGTCGCGCACGATCCCCGCCTCGTGCTCCGGACGGCCGCGCTCGCGATCGGTGTCGTCCAGCCTGAGGATGAACGATCCGCCATACCGGCGCGAAAACAGGTAGTTGGCCAGCGCCACACGCGCGTTGCCGACATGGAGGAGGCCCGTGGGACTGGGCGCGAAGCGGACGACCGGTGCGCCGCTCATTCCTCGGCCTCGTCCTCACCCAACCGGCGCGGGTCGAGTGCCCGCCAGTCCCGTTCCTCCTCGGCAGCAGGCCGGTCGACGAAGTCGCCGAGCTCGGTGCCGCTGCGCCACCCGCCCTCGCCCGCGTCCGTGACCTCGGCATCCTCGCCGTAGGCGAACCAGGCTTCGAGCACATCCTTCGGGTTCATTCCGGCCACCCGGCAGCGTTCCACGGAATCCCGCACGTAGGCCCGGGCAAAGGCGTTGGCGTGCATCAGCGTCGGAAACCCGCCGATCTCCTCGACCACGTTATCCTGCGATGCGCCGCTCAGATCGAGGATACGGACCTGCCACCCTCCCTCGGGAGCGAACAGGTCGCTCATGCGCCGGTCCGGGACGATGCTATCAGGCTGACCATCGCCGCAAGCTAGGAGAGCGGGACCATCAATTCAACGCGGCTCTCGCCGATGCGGTCGGCGGACCATGCCGATCGGAACTGCTCGGCATCGCAATCTGTCATGTGATAATCACGCATTCAGAAGTTTGAAATAAACGTCCATTACGCTTGCAGCATGCCGGTTCGCGCCAAAGTCGGGTTGGGTTGTCTTTTCATGACGCTGGTATGCGTCGTCGCGGGGGCGTTCGCGGCGGACGCCGGGATCGGGCGCATCATGCTTGTCGCCGGGATCATCCTCGTCTGCGCGATCGCGCTGTTCATACCATACGCGTTTCGCGGCGGACATCTCGGCCCGGCCGGCTCGGCCGGCGCGTCGCAGCACGCTCGCCTGGACGCAGCACTCGACCACATGACCCAGGGCCTGTGCATGGTCGATCGGGAAGGCCGCGTGCTGGTCCATAACCGCCAGTTCGCCGCGATGTTCGGCTCGCCGGCCACCGGGACCAAGGCCACGGAGGCCCTGCCGCCCGGGCTGCCCGGAGTCGCGCCCCCGCCGGATGATGCGATGTCCGCCGCCTTCACCCGCACGCTGGAAGACGGCCGGGTGATCGCCGTCGCGCGTCGGCCCATGGCGGACGGCGGCTGGGTTGCGACCTACGACGACGTGACCGAGCGCCATCGCACGGAGACGCGCATGGCCCACATGGCGCGCCACGATGCGCTGACCGGCCTGCCCAATCGCGTGCTGTTCCACGATCATACCCGGCACGCCTTGGCCGAGATGCGGCGCGGCGAGGGATTGGCCGTGCTTTGTCTCGACCTCGACCACTTCAAGGCCGTCAACGACGCGCTCGGCCACCGGGTCGGCGACGCGTTGCTGCTGGCGGTGGCGACGCGGCTGCTCGACTGCACGCGCGAGGCGGATCTGGTGGTCCGGTTGGGCGGCGACGAATTCGCCGTGGTGCAGTGCGCGACCGAGCAGCCCGGGCAAGCGAAGCTGCTGGCGGACCGTCTCATCGCGGCGCTGGCGATGCCGTTCGAGGTCGAACGCCATCAGATCGCCATCGGCACCAGCATCGGGATCGCCCTCACCACGGACGAGCGGGGAAGCGCGGACGAGTTGCTGAAGGGCGCCGACATCGCGCTTTATCGTGCCAAGGCGGAAGGCCGCGGCACTTTCCGCTTCTTCGAGGCGGAGATGGACGCGCGCATCCAGGCACGGCGCCGGCTCGAGCTCGATCTGCGGCAGGCGCTGACGGAGCGACAGTTCGAGGTGCACTATCAGCCGCTCGTCTCGGTGCAGACCGGGGCCGTGAACGGCGCCGAGGCGCTGGCTCGCTGGCGGCATCCGACGCGGGGCATGGTGGCGCCCGCCGAGTTCATCCCGGTTGCCGAAGAGACCGGGCTGATCTCCTCGCTCGGGCTCTGGGTGCTGGATCGCGCCTGCACCGACGCCATGACCTGGCCGGACTACGTGAAGGTGGCCGTCAACCTGTCGGCCGAGCAGTTCAAGACGCGTCGGCTTGCCGACGAGGTGGCCGAGGTGCTCGATCGGACGGGCCTCCCCCCGCACCGTCTCGAGCTGGAGATCACAGAGTCGCTGCTGCTGCAGGACAGCGAGGCGATCCTGTCCACCCTGCACGAGCTGCGCGCGCACGGGGTGCGGATCTCGATGGATGATTTCGGGACCGGCTATTCCTCGCTGAGCTATCTGCGACGCTTCCCGTTCGACAAGATCAAGATCGACCAAAGCTTCGTCCGCAACCTGTCGGAACGCGAGGACTGCATCGCGATCGTGCGGGCCGTCATCGGCCTCGGCCGCTCGCTCGGGATGGCGGTGATCGCCGAAGGCGTCGAGACCGAGGAGCAGTTCGCCCTCTTGGAGGCCGAGGGTTGCAACCAGGTCCAGGGCTACCTGTTCAGCCCGCCGCAACCCATCGAGATCGTGTCGGAGCTGATCAACCGCTACGTCGCCCAGCCGCTGCCCGCGTGATCGTCAGGCGCCCCGCTTGCGGTCCCCATTCCCGCGCAGCAAGAACTCGCGACCGACCTTGACCATCGGCACGCCGCCATACTCCACGATGTCGGCGGTGGCGTAGGTCTCGTGCCAGGCATCGGGGATGAAGCTGCCGGTGCCGACCACGTCGATCGGGGCGCGGGCGTCCGCCATGACGCGGCACTTTTCGGTGCCGAAGCCGGACGAGGCGACGATGCGCACGCGCGGGTAGCCGGCTGCATCCAGGGTCTCGCGCATCCGCCAGATCGCCGCCGCCGACACACCGGTGCCGACGAGGTAGCGCAGTTCGGTCTCGCTGCGGTAGCGGCGGATCGCACCCGGCGCGTGCCGCTCGAGCACCGCGTAGCTCTCGGCCGGATCCAGCCCCTCCAGGAAGCGCGCGCCGTGCGTGTCGAGCCGGAACGAGAGTTGGCCGGCGGCTGCGAGATCGGGAAACCGCGCGCAGACGGCGAGGGCGTCGGTGATCTCGCGCCCGAAATAGTCGACCAGCACGGTCATCGGCTCGTCGGGGAACGTCTCGCGGAACAACTCGGCGGCGCGGACGGTGGAGCCGGCGTAGCCGATCAGCGAGTGCGGCATGGTGCCGAGCCCGCGCGGCGCACCGAACCAGTGCGCCGTGCCGTCATTGGCATTGCCGACGAAGCCCCGCGCGCCCTCCGCGCGCGCCGCCGCGCTGCCGACGGAGGCGGCGTAGGCCATGATCTCCTGCATCTCCGCGCCCGCGCAATGCCGCGCCTCCATCGCCAGGAACGCGACCGCCGGCAGCGCCAGGCACATCTGATAGGCGTTATGCGCCGCGACGCAGGCCGGGCCGAGCTTCTGCAGCAGGATCGTCTCGCAATCGGAGAGTGCGACGAAACTGCCGGTGATGTAGGCGATCGGCTCGCCGGCGCCGACCCAGGTGCCCTCGGGGTGCACCAGATCGACGTCGAGCGCCGCGTTGCGGGTAATCGCGACCTCCGCCAGCCAGTCCAAGGCGAGGCGCGGCGCGCAGATCACCGGACGGCGCAGGAACAGGGCATACGTGACTTGCTGGTCGCCGAAGCGCGCGGCGATCTGTTTGGTTCGATTGAAATACGTGTCGGTGCGCGCGGCGATATCGGCCGCGAGCCGCGCGGCGTCCACATCGCTGCCTCCCACGTCGCTGCCCTTGGCGGCGGTCACGCGCCGCCCTTACTGCGCGGCGATCGCCGGCGCGCGTCGGCTTGGCTGCCGGCGCGCCTTCAACTCCTCGGCGACCAGGAAGGCGAGTTCCAGTGACTGCTCGGCATTGAGGCGCGGGTCGCAGAACGTCTCGTAGCGGTCGCCGAGATCGGCTTCGGTGAGCCGATGCGCGCCGCCCACGCATTCGGTCACGTCGTGCCCGGTCATCTCGACATGCACGCCGCCCGCCCATGTGCCCTCCGCGGCATGGGCGTCGAAGAAGCCGCGCACCTCGGACAGGATGGCGTCGAAGTTTCGCGTCTTGACCCGCGACGCGGTGGAAACCGTGTTGCCGTGCATCGGGTCGCACAGCCACACGACCGGACGCCCCGACCGACGCACCGCCCGCAGCAAGGGCGGCAGCTTGCGCTCGACGTGCTCGGCGCCCATGCGGCTGATCAGCGTGATGCGCCCCGGCTCGTCATGCGGGTTCAAGGTCGCCAGCAACCCGACCAGCTCGTCCGCGTCCATGCTGGGGCCGACCTTCATGCCGATCGGATTGCGCACCCCGCGCAGGAACTCGACATGCGCGCCGTCCGGCTGGCGGGTCCGATCGCCCACCCACAGGAAATGCGCCGAGCAGGCGTACCAATCGCCCGTGGTCGAATCGACGCGGGTCAGCGCCTGCTCGTAGGGCAGCAGCAGCGCCTCGTGGCTGGTGTAGAAATCGGCTTCGCGGACCTGCGGCGTGTTGCCGCTGGTCATGCCGCAGGCGGCCATGAAGCCGAGCGTCTCGTCGATGCGGTGGGCGATGTCCTGGTAACGCGCGGCGAGCGGCGAGCGGGCGGCGAACTCCAGGTTCCAGCGGTGCACCTCGTGCAAATCGGCATAGCCGCCGCCGGCGAACGCGCGCAGCAGGTTGAGCGTGCCGGCCGATTGGAAGTAGGCGGTCTCCATGCGTGTCGGATCGGGCACGCGCTGTTCCGGGGTGAAGCCGGGTCCGTTCACGATGTCGCCGCGATAGCTCGGCAGCGTTTCGTCGCCGACCGATTCGGTGTCCGAGCTGCGCGGCTTGGCGAACTGGCCCGCCATGCGGCCCATTTTGACCACCGGCACGCTCGCTCCGAAGGTCAGCACGACGGCCATCTGCAGCAATACGCGGAAGGTGTCGCGGATCACGTTGGCGGTAAAATCGCCGAAACTCTCGGCGCAGTCGCCGCCCTGCAGCACGAACGCCTTGCCTTCGGCGGCAAGCGCCAAGGAGGCCTTGAGCCGCCGCGCCTCGCCGGCGAACACCAGGGGCGGGTAGCGGCCGATGCGCGCCTCGACGGCGGCGAGCCTCTCCGGATCGGGATAGGCCGGAACCTGCCGGATCGGCCGCCGCCGCCAGGAATCCGGCGCCCAACCCGGCGCGCCTCGATCCTCGCCTCGCATGGTGGCCGTCATGGTCTCGTCCTCCTTGCCGCCGATATCCCGATTACTCGGCGGCCTGCGCCACGCCGGCAACCCGTGTGCGCGTGCGGAGTGTCACGAACTCCTCCGCCGCGGTGGGATGGATGCCGATGGTGCGGTCGAAATCGGCCTTCGTCGCCCCGCAAGCGATGGCGATGGCCAAGCCTTGCATGATCTCGGGCGCGTCCTCGCCCAGCATGTGCGCGCCGACGACGATTTCGGTCTTCTGGTCGACAATTAGCTTCATCATCGTCCGCCGGGGCCGCCCGCTGATCGCGTGCCGCATCGGGGTGAAGTGCGTCACGTACACATCGACCGGCCCGTGCATCGCCGCGGCCGTCTCGGTAAGGCCGCAGCTCGCGCACGGCGGCGTGGAAAACACCGCGGTCGGCACCTTGTCGAGCGAGATGTGCCTCGGCTTGCGGGCAAACAGGGTGTCGGCGAGCGCATGCCCCTCGGCGGTGGCGACCGGCGTGAGGTTGAGCCGGTCGGTCACGTCCCCCATCGCGTAGATGTGCGGCACGCTGGTGCGGAGCTGCGCGTCCACGGTCACCGCGCCGACCGGGGTCGTCGCGATGCCGGCCGTCTCCAGGCCCAAGCCCTCGGTATGCGGCCGCCGGCCGGTGGCGAAGAACACGAGATCGGTGTCGATCGCGTGGCCGTTGGATAGCGTGAGTCGCTTGGCGTCGCCGCGCTCGTCCAAGCGGTGCGGCTGCGCCCCGGGATGCAGCGTGATGCCGTCCGCCTTCAACGTCTCGGCCAGCCCCTCGCGCAGGTCCTCGTCGAACCCGCGCAAGGGCAGCATCTGGCGGTAGACCAACTCCACCGCCGCCCCGAGATGGGCGAAGATGCCGGCGAACTCGACCGCGATGTAGCCGCCGCCGATGATGGTGACCCGGCGCGGCATGTTCGGCAGGTAGAAAGCATCGTCCGAGACGATGCCGAGCGCGGCCCCGGGAATGTCGGGGCGCACCGGATGACCGCCGGTGGCGATCACGATGCGTTCGGCGGTGACCCGCTTGCCCGCGATCTCCAGGGTGTGCGGGTCGACGAACGTCGCGCGCGCCTCGAACACGGTCGCCCCGCCATTGTCGAGCAAGCGGCGATAGAGGCCGTTCAGCCGTCCGATCTCGCGGTCCTTGGCAGCGATGAGCTTGGCCCAGTCGTGCGGGCCTTTCTTGATGGACCAGCCGAAGCCGGCCGCGTCGTCCGCCCAGGCGCCGTATTCGCCCGCCTGCACGAGCAGCTTCTTGGGCACGCAACCGACGTTGACGCAGGTGCCCCCCCAGAACCGCTCCTCGGCGATCGCGACCTTGGCCCCATGACCGGCCGAGATGCGCGCGCAGCGCACCCCGGCGGAGCCGCCGCCGATCACGAACAGGTCGAAGTCGTATGCCATGCCGCTCCCCTGCCCTCACCCCGGCCCTCTCCCGAGGGGAGAGGGAGCAGGAGCCCTCCCCCTGCGGGAGAGGATTGGGTGAAGGTTTATGTCCCGATGCCGCCCAGTGTCAGATACTTGATCTCGAGGTAATCCTCGATCCCGTATTTCGATCCCTCGCGGCCGAGACCCGACTGCTTGACGCCGCCGAACGGTGCCACCTCGGTCGAGATGATGCCCTCGTTGGCGCCGACGATGCCGTATTCGAGCGCCTCGGCCACCCGGATGATGCGGCCGATGTCGCGGGAATAGAAATACGAGGCGAGGCCGAACTCGGTGTCGTTGGCGAGCTTGATCGCCTCGTCCTCGGTCTTGAACCGGAACAGCGGCGCCACCGGCCCGAACGTCTCCTCGCGGAAGACGTCCGCGTTCTTCGGCACGTCGGCCAGGATGGTCGGCTCGAAGAAGTTGCCGCCCAAGGCATGGCGCTTGCCGCCGGTCACCACTTTCGCACCCTTGCCGACCGCGTCGGCGATATGCGCTTCCACCTTCTTCACGGCGTCCGGGTTGATCAGCGGCCCCTGCGTGACCCCGTCCTCCATGCCGTTGCCGACTTTCATCGCCTCCACCGCTGCCTTCAGCTTCGCCGCGAAAGCGTCGAACACGCCGTCCTGGACCAGGAGGCGGTTGGCGCAGACGCAGGTCTGCCCGGTGTTGCGGTATTTGCTCGCCATCGCGCCGGCGACCGCGGCGTCGAGGTCGGCGTCATCGAAGACGATGAACGGCGCGTTGCCGCCGAGCTCCATGCTGGTCTTCTTGATGGTCGGCGCGCACTGCTCCAGCAGCTTGGCACCCACCTCCGTGCTGCCGGTGAACGACAGCTTGCGCACCAGCGGGTTCGCCGTCAGCTCGCGGCCGGTCTCGCCGGAGGGGCCGGTGATGACGTTGCACACGCCGGGCGGCATCCCGGCGCGCTCCGCCAGCACCGCGAGGGCGAGGGCGGAGAACGGCGTCTGGCTGGCCGGGCGGATGACGCCGGTGCAGCCGGCCGCCCAGCCGGGGCCGGCCTTGCGGGTGATCATCGCGGCCGGGAAGTTCCACGGCGTGATCGCGGCGAACACGCCGATCGGCTCCTTCATCACCACGATCCGCCGACCCTTGGCGTTCTGCGGGATGGTGTCGCCGTAGACCCGCTTGGCCTCCTCGGCGAACCACTCGATGAAGCCCGCCGCGTAGACGATCTCGCCGCGGCTCTCAGCCAGCGGCTTGCCCTGCTCGGCGGTCATGATGATCGCGAGGTCATCCGCGTTCGCCAGCATGAGATCGTTGAGCTTGCGCAGGATCGCCGCGCGCTCCTTGGCCAGCATCGCCCGCCAGGCCGGCCAGGCCCGGTCCGCGGCTTCGATCGCCCGCCGGGTCTCGGCCGCGCCGAGCGCCGGCACCTCGCCCACCACCTCGCCCGTCGCCGGATTGCGCACGGCGATGGTCTTGCCGTTGTCGGCCTCGACCCACTTGCCGTCGATGTAGTTGGCCTGCCGGAACAGGCTCGGGTCCGTCAGCGGCAGCGGGGCGGTAGGGTTCAACATGGCCGTGTCCTTCCCGTTTGGATCGCACCCAAACATAGGCCTCGCTCGATGCCCTGTCAGCGCCCCCGGCTTGACTTGCCGAGGGCGGGCGAAAACGATCGATACGCCGACGCCAGCCTTGCTGGACGGCCCATGCGAAAAAACCGGAGGAAACCAATGCACAACACCGAAGAAGCGCGCGGCTTGGCACGCGCGGTCGCGCGCCCGCTCGGGGCGGCGGCGCTGCTGCTGGCGGGCCTCGCGACCGGCGGCCCGGCGCGCGCCGACGATGCCTGCGCCCCCGCGAACGGGGCCAAGTTCATCTGCGGCGTCAACAACGTGGAGGATTGGGCGCCCGTCAAGGGCACCCCCTGGGTGATCGGCAGCGACCTCGCCGCCGCCGGCAAGCAGGGCACCCTGTATCTCTTCGACACTCGCAACGCGACCGCCTCGGCGGTGCAGCCGGCCGACATCGCGATCAAGCCCGATCAGGCGAAATACCCCGACTGCCCCGGCGCCCCGGACATGAAGGTGTTCGGCCCGCACGGGCTCGACATCGCGCCCGCCAGCGGGGCGCAGCGCACGCTGTACGCCGTCAACCACGGCGGGCGCGAAGCCGTCGAGGTGTTCGGCGTCGACCTCGCCAAGGACAAGCCGGCGCTGACCTGGACCGGCTGCATCACCGCGCCGAAAGGCGCCTGGCCGGACGCGGTGGCGGCGGTTCCGGGCGGTGCGATGATCGTGACCAGCCTGTGGGACCCGACCGATCCGCAGCGGATGGACAAGCTCGGCAACGGCAAGCCGGTCGGCGGCCTCTTCGAGTGGAGCCCCGGCAAGGGCTGGTCGGAGGTGCCGGGGAGCCGCGGCCTGTCGGGGCCGAACGGCGTCATCGCCTCGCCGGACGGCAAGATGGTCTATGTCGCCGTGTGGTCGGGCAAGGAGATCGCCCGCATCAATCTGCACGACAAGCCGGCCAAGACGGATACAGTCCACACTGGGTTCCTGACCGACAACCTGCGCTGGTCGCCGGACGAGAAGACCATCTACGCCGGCGGTCAGGCGACCTCGGTGAAGGAAGTGCTCGCGTGCTTCGAGTCGACGCAGGCAAACTGCCCCAACGTGCCATTCCAGGTCGATGCGATGGACCCGAAGACGATGAAGCTGACCACGCTGGTCAAGGCCGGCAGCTACGGCGGGATGGGCGCCGGCACCGGCGCGATCAAGGTCGGCAACGAGCTCTGGGTCAGCACCTTCCGCGGTGACCGCATCGCCATGTTCCCGACGAAGTAGCGCGCTGTCGAAGGGGCCGGGATCGCGCTCGAGAGGCATTTCTTGAAGCTGACCAGGCTCCCGGCCCCAATCGATATCTTCCTGGCAGCCTGCCTTGGCGGCTGTGCACCGGCACTTTCGCCGTCCGCATTCGAGGGGGGGCAACCGGAGATGCGGCCGGACCTTTTCTTCGCCGGGGCGACGAGTTCGAGCGGCGTACTGGAGAACAGCGCCGGTGCGCCGACGCGCCGTTTTCATGTGACCGGCTCCGGGATGGCGCAGCCGGACGGGAGCTTCCGTCTGGATCAGACCGTCACCTTCGATCACGACCCGCCGGAGACGCGAAGCTGGGTGATGCGACGGCTCGACCCGCACCGCTATCAGGCGACCCTGACCGATGCATCAGGGCGGGTGGAGGGCGAGGCGTATGGCGACCTGTTTCACTTGCGCTATCCGATGAAAACACCGGTCGGCGGAACGATGGAGCAGTGGCTGTATCTGCAACCGGATGGTCGCACGGTCGTGAACGAAGCGACGATCCGGGTGTTCGGGGTGGTTGTCGCGCACCTTTCCGAGCGGATCACGCGCCAGGACCGTTGAACTGCCCGATCACAGAGGCGTGGCGCCGATTGCGCTCGACAGCCGGGAATTGTCGGCCTAGAGAGCCGAGGCCGGAACGAAATAATCATGTCGCCGTGCCGCTGGGGTCTACTCCAACGGGCCATGATCGATCGGGGTCTGCAGGGGAGCAAGCAAGCGCGGCGGGGAGCTTGCAGTGCGTGGGACCATACGCGATCGCCTGTCGACCAACGCGCGCGCGCAACTGATCGGGCGCGAGGACGAACTCGGCGCGTTGCGGCAGGCGCTGGCCGATGGCGCTCCCGTCGTCGTCCATCTCCATGGGCTGCCCGGGATCGGCAAGTCGGCCCTCGCGGCGGCATTCGTTGAAGAGGTCCGGAGCGGCGGGGGAGCGGTGCTGGCCGTCGAGTGCGGGGCGGTTGAGCCAACGGAACGCGGCTTGCTGAGTGAGCTCGGCCGGATGCTCGGCTGCAAGGAAGACCTCGACGTGATCGCCGCGGCGCTTGCGGTCCGACCGTCGCCCGCGCTGCTGCTGTTCGATGGCTACGAAGTCTTGCAGCTACTCGATGCCTGGATACGGCAGGTCTTGTTGCCGGCGCTGCCCGATCGCGTCCTGGTCCTCTTTGCCAGTAAGCTGCCCCCGTCCGCAGCATGGACCGAGGCGCCGGCCTGGCAAGCGCTGTTTCAGGCCATGGCGCTTGGCCCGCTATCGGAGGGCGCGGCAGCGGAACTGCTTACCAAGCTGGACGTGCCCGTAGAAGCTATCGCGCCTATCGCCCGCTTCGCCGCGGGTCACCCGCTCGCGCTCACACTTGCCGCGCAGGCGGCGCGCCTACCGGCATCGGAGCGTGGATTGGCAAAACCGGTAGAGGCGGCCGTCCCGCTGCTCGCCCGGCGCTACCTCGCCGGCGTCGCCGATCCCACGACGCGGGAGGTCCTGCGCATCGCCTGCGTTGCCCGCCGCATCAACCGCGGCCTGCTGCGGGCCCTGTCGCCGGACGTCGACCCGGACGCGCTCTACGCCAAGCTCGCAGCACTTCCATTCGTTGTGACGGCGCGGGACGGCCTGGCCGTTCATGAGGTAGTACGGGAGGCGCTCGCCGCCGATCTGCTGGCGGCGGACCCGGAACTGCATCGACGCTGCGGGCAGCTCGCATGGCGCTATCTCAGCCAGGAGGCGCGGTGGGCGCCATCAGGGGAGCTGTGGCGCTGCACGGCGGACCTCATCCACTTGATCCGGAATCCGGTGGTGCGGGAGGCCTTCTTTCCGCGCGGTCCCGCGCGCTTCGCCGTCGAGCCGGCCCGGCCGGATGACCTCCAGCCGATCCTGGACATCACCGACAACCACGACGGGCATGCGGCCGCGTCCTGTATGGAGAGCTGGTGGCGCGCCAGTCGCGAGGCCTTCTTCGTCGTGCGTGCACCGGACCAGCCCGTCGCGGGTTTCTACTGCCTCCTGGACGCCGCGACCGCGATCTCGGCCGAGGATATCTTGCGGCACGATAAGGTGACCGCACGCTTCGTCCAAGATCTGCGGCAGCATCCGACGCCTGCGCGACAAACCGCACTCTTTGTGCGCCGCTGGCTCGGGCGGTTGGACGGCGAGCGGCCGTCCGCCGTGCAGGCGGCGTGCTGGCTGGACGTCAAACGCCACTACCTGGAGCGGCGGCCGAGGCTGCGCCGCGTCTACCTGGCGCTCCACGACCTGGAACCCTATGCCGTCGCTGCCGGCACGCTGGGGTTCAAGCCGTTGCCGGATCCGGTGCCGATGGGAAATCGGCTCATGCACGCCGCAGTCCTCGACATGGGACCGGGATCGGTGGATGGCTGGCTTCTGCAGCTGGCGGCGGACGAGCTCGGGATCGAGGCAGCCACCGGACTGCTGGATCAGACGAAGAGGGCGCTGCACGTGGATGGCGTCATGGTTCCACTCACACGCCGCGAGTTCGACGTGATGGCCTATCTGGCCGCGCGCGAGGGCGACCCGGTGGCGCGGGATAGTCTGATCCAGGACGTCTGGGGCCTGCGGTTCGATCCTGGAAGCAACGTGGTGGACGCGGTGGTGGCCTCGCTCCGGCGTAAGCTTGGCGGCTTGTCCGGGGCGATCGAGACGGTGCGCGGGTTCGGCTATCTTTACCGCGCGGCGGACGCGGGTCGGCCCTGAAGACCCTGAGCGTCCACGGGTTCGAATAGGCGGCGCTCATTTCTCATCTGCTTCTCATGCTCAGATCATGCGGCGCTCACTGGTACGAGTAATTTGCCAGCGTCCCCAAAGAGAACGGGGGACCCACTCGAACCCAGACAGGAGCGAACGATGCCGTTGATCCAGGTGAGCTTGATCGAGGAAGTATTCACCCCGGAGCAGAAGCAGCAGATCATCCAGAAGCTGACCAACGCGATGGTCGAGGTGGAGGGTGAAGCCCTGCGTGGCGTGACCTGGGTGACAATCCAGGAGGTGCGCAGCGGCGAATGGGGTATCGGTGGCCAGCCGATGACGACCGCAGCCGTAAAGACCCTGGCCGCCGGCCAACGCGCCGCATAGCACTGGACGGCCCGGCCGTGACCTGACCAAACGAACGCAGCGCCTCCCTTGAGTGCATCGCTGAAACGCCAGCACTCTGGTTAGCAAAAGTAGGCGGAATGGCGAACCCTACTCCACCGTCACCGACTTTGCCAGGTTGCGCGGCTGATCCACGTCCGTGCCCTTCAGCACGGCGACCTGATAGGCCAGCAGCTGCACCGGGATCGCATACAGGATCGGTGCCACGAAC
>JAABUQ010006195.1_pt1 | contig 18342 bp, 21 predicted proteins | sample 5560001 | NCBI WGS metagenome assembly JAABUQ01 (sample SAMN10711888, study PRJNA513371) | rock metagenome | isolation source: Antarctica rocks | place: Antarctica: Victoria Land, Finger Mt nord | collected 2015-12-18
AGTTTACCGTGGCAACGAACTATGGAGGACGGCAGGAGATTTTGCAGGCAACTCAGGCGATCGCTCATCAGGTGCAGCAGGGTTTGCTCCAACCTGACGAGATTGATGAAGCTGTGTTTGAACGTCACCTCTACACAGCCGGGATCTGCGATCCCGACTTGTTAATCCGTACCAGTGGGGAAATGCGAATTAGTAATTTCCTGCTTTGGCAAATGGCTTATGCGGAAATTTACATCACCGAGACTCTCTGGCCTGATTTTGACCGAGCGGAGTTTCACCAAGCTTTGTGTGCTTACCAGCAGCGCGAGCGCCGGTTTGGGAAAGTTTAAGGTCCAGCGAAAACGGCGTCTTCAACATCCTGGCGAGTGAGGGAATATTTGAAGGAGCGTTGAATGTCAAGGCTATCTGCCCCAGCTCGGAGATATCGGACTGTAATTTGCTCGACATCGAGCCAAAGTTCGGCTTCCCAGCTCGGTTGTTGAACTCGCCAGCAATGTAGTTGTTCTTGATCTTGTTGGCAGCCGTGGTTTCGGAGCCACTGCTCTATTTCAGGAAGCGGATGGTTGTATAGGGGAGTATCAGCGGGAGGAAGAGACATAGGGGAGGCAGGGGGACAGGGGACAGGGGACAGGGGGGATAGATGTAGGTTTCCAGTACTCCAGTTTACAATTCCATTCTCCCTGTTGGCATTAACCAGGGGGAAGGATTGGCAATCAGAGATTGACTAATTGACCCAAAGTCTAATGGGAGGATTAATAGAGTTCCCGTGCTTCTGGTTTATTTCTTCCCTGCTCCCTCAGCTCCCTCAGCTCCCCCTGCTCTTGTAAGGCTACAGTCGGTTGCTGGACTAGGGGTTGGAAAACAGCGTCACCACGGGTTAAGCCAATGGCGATCACTAACAGCAGACAGCCTAAAAAAGTCAACCCTAAAATAAATAGAGCAAAAATTTCGCCAGCTGAGAGAGGGCGGTCAGTCGGATCGAGGTAAGCCGAGTTCGACTGACTCTGGCGGGAAACCGGACGGTTCAAGCCAGGCGGTGGCTGAATCACGTGGAGGCGCGAGTAGCCAATCTTGAGGTCGTAGTTCAGTCGCCGCTCTGGATTGCTGAGAGTAGCGTAAGCTTCGTTCACCTGCTGGAACTTGGCGGTGGCGATCGCGTTTGGCAGCTCTGTCGTGTCAGGATGGTAGCGCTTGCTCAGTTCCCGATAGGCACGGCGGATTTCCAGTGCTGATGCCCCTGGCTGCAGTCCTAACAGGGCATAATAACTGGTCTGATATGGTATGACGCGATTGCTGCTGTTTGACGTTGCCCGGTTTTGAGTCACCGTAGTTCTACCAGCCTGGTTACAGATAGTTCTTCACTATCTTAAATTTACCCTCCCTCAAGGGGCGCTAGCAAAAACTTCGGCAAATTTAGGCTCTAATATGACCATTAGTGTTGTGTTGTACCAGTTTTATAGAGCAGGTGCTGATTGCTGGATAGTTTTGATGATCTGTGGCTGCATGTTCGACGGGCGATTGCCATTCGATTGGGTAGCCTTGAGGACACTGTATTGACAGCGGCATTGCAAAAGTTGCGTCAGTCGCTGCCAGATGCTGCCATCACCCTGATGACTAGCCCATCTGGTAGTCAAGCTGGGCAACTGCCTTGGGTAGACGAGGTTTTGGTGTATGAGGGGACTCTTTTCACCTCGAACGCGGAGCGCGAACTGACTCTGATTGAAACGCTCTCGCGTCGCGCCTTTGATGCAGCATTCATCTTCACCAATGACCAAGAGTCTCCATACCCTCTGGCTTACATCTGTTACTTAGCAGAAATTCCCATCCGTTTAGGGCGATCGCAAGAGTTCGGCGGCAGTGTGCTTTCCCATTGTGTAAAGGACTAAACCACATAAACTGGGATAAAGTGCTGAAAGTCTGCCATGCCAACTATGACTTGGACGCGCCACCACATTCTTTCCCTGGCTGATTTCACACCAGATGAATACGACATTGTATTGCAGACTGCTGCCAGCTTCAGAGAAGTGCTGTCTCGGCGGACAAAGAAAGTGCCAACCTTACAAGGACAGGTGGTTGCCAATTTGTTTTTTGAACCGTCTACCCGCACTCGTAGTAGTTTTGAACTAGCTGCCAAGCGGCTATCTGCGGATACGCTCAACTTTGCCGCGTCAACATCTTCCCTAACCAAGGGGGAGACAATTCTGGATACAGCGAAGACCTATCTAGCACTAGGAACGGATATGATGGTGATTCGCCATCGGGAAGCTGGGGTGCCGCAAGCGATCGCCGCTGAAATGGATCGTCTAGGTGTCCAAGTGGGTGTCCTGAATGCAGGTGATGGGCAGCACGAGCATCCTTCTCAAGCATTACTAGACCTGTTTACTATCTGTACTCTCTTAGACTCAGAGCGCCCGCAACTTAAACTCTTAAAGGGTAAAAAGATAGCGATTGTGGGAGATATTTTGCACTCGCGAGTAGCTCGGTCGAATATTTGGAGTCTCACGGCTAGCGGGGCAGAAGTGCATCTAGCCAGTCCACCTACCTTACTACCCCAGTTGTTTAGCAATTATGGCACCGAGCGACCAGGTCAGTTATTTCTCCATTGGACTATTGAACCAGCTTTGCGGGATGCCGATTTTGTAATGACGTTGCGGCTGCAAAAGGAACGTATGAGCCAGCATCTTGTACCCTCCGTAAGGGAGTACCATCAACTGTTTGGGATCACGCGCGATCGCTTGCAACTGTGCCAACCAGGCGTCAAAGTGCTACACCCTGGTCCAGTTAACCGAGGCGTCGAAATCAGCTCCGATCTGATGGATGACCCCCGCTTCAGCCTCATTTCCCAGCAAGTGACCAGCGGTGTGGCTGTCAGGATGGCACTACTGTATTTGATGGGTAGCGGCAAAACCTAGATGCATTATCAATCAAGGGGCTTCAAGTCGGGAGCAACCCAGGATTGGCGAGCTTTCCAGGACATGACCAACTCGTTGCTGTAATATTCGCGGAACAGGCTTTTCCGATCTCCATACAGGAGTATGAAGTCATTGGCTAACGTTGAGATAGAAGTGTTGGGACCTGCAGCAGCAAGGAAGCGTCGCGCTATGGCTACCCAGAAGAAAGTTAACGTTTCATGATACCCACTATTTTTAGTGGTTTCGATACCATTACAGCGGTTATAGCGCTGAATGCCTGCGCGGATACATACCGTTGCTTCTGCGAGAGAGAACTGAGACAGATACCACAAAGCAATCGTGAGGTGAGCAGGATGATTCCATTCAGTTCGAGGCAAGGTACAGGCTTCAAACTGTTGGACTAACGTAACTACATCCTGATCAGTTTGATAGAAGTGAGCTTTAGCCTTGCTAAGTGCCGTATTTATGTTCTCCATAACCGTGATTCTTTTAACCGGGGAGTTGCTCAGCCGGAGTAGGATATATTTCAGATGGCTCAAACATAGGAATCTTTGGTATCATGTTTGACTAAGCGAGACGAGTCTGGTCAGGTAGAGGTAAAGCAGGCGTTTCCTTAGTTGTAAAAAGCACAATAGTCGTGCAAGACCTTGTAAGCTCTTGATTCTCTCGCTACTGATTTGCTCTAGGTCTCGCGGGCTACGGCAGCGGACTTTCAGCAGGTAATCATCATCACCAGCTATGTGGTGACATTCTTGGATCTCCGGTAATTCAAGTACTCGTTGGAGAAAAGGGTCTCGGTGTTCTAGTCGCTCTAGGGTGACAGCGATAAAGGCAGTTAATCCACAGCCGACCGCTTCGGGGTCAATTAAGGCGGCATAGCCCCGGACTGCGCCTCGCTCCTCCAACCGCCGCACCCGCTCGGCAGTGGCAGGAGCTGAGAGGATATCAATTCTTGTACATGTTGGGGAACTGTTCCCGGAGCTGCTCGAGCTTCGGCAAGTCATTCACTACCACATAGGGATAATTCGGATTGCGATCAATGAAGTGCTGATGGTATTCCTCAGCCATATAAAAACTTTTTAAGGGAGCTAGCTGAGTCACGATCAGCTTGCGGAAGACATGCGCTTTGTTGAGTTGCTCGACATAAGTTTGCGCGACCCGCTTCTGCTCGTTGTTGGCAAAAAATATGACCGAACGATATTGCGTGCCCGAGTCGGGACCCTGGCGGTTCAACTGTGTCGGGTCGTGCGCCACCAAAAAGTAGATCTTCAGAAGCTGGCTATAGGAGATCTGTGACGGATTATAGGTGATTTTCACTGACTCAGCATGCCCCGTCTCTCCGGAACTGACCACCTCGTAGTGTGCGGTTGCCGCACTGCCACCGGAAAAGCCAGAGACGACATTAGAGACGCCTTTGAGATGCTCGAAAACCGCTTCCATTCCCCAGAAGCACCCGCCAGAGAGCACCGCCGTCTCCTGTCCCTTCGCCACAGAAGCCGGGATATCGGTGGCAGGAGTAGGAAGTGTCGTACGGAACGCACCGCACGCGAGTGCAACAGCGATCAGTGAAATGATGGGTAAACTGCGCACTAGGTAGCGGGAGAAAGTAAAACTGCGAATGGGCATGGGCTCGTGAAGTCCTCTGGTGATTAAATCGGGCTTAGTTCTTCGAGTGTTCGCTCAAGCATCTGGTTGAGCCGGTCGGGGTACGAGCAATCTCTGGTCAAATCTCTGTTAGATAAAAAGCCCGCCTAGGTAAGGTGTTAACCAGGTAAGGTCTTAGCTAGGTGGGCGGAGTTTGTGTAAGGAACAACTATCAGAATAATGGATCGCCCTGAGTTAATCCTGAGTGAAAGCTGAAAGCGAATTAAGAATTCAATCAGAAAGCTGAGAACAACGACTACTGAATAGCTTGGTGGCGGAGAAACAGTTGGATGGCATCGCCAACCTTTTCAGACCAATGCTCCTGAGCATAATGCCCTGCTGCTTCCAATTGAATCAGGTCTGCATGCTGGATTGAGCTAGCTAGTTGTTGTGCCTGGCTGAAGGGGAGCCAGGGATCTTTCATTCCCCAAACGATCGCTGTTGGCTGTGTCCAACCAGGCAAGCCAGATTCAATTTCTGCCATTGACTGCTGCATTTGGAGATGCCGCACAGTTGCTAAGAGCGATCGCCCTGCTGCAGAACTTTTAAGGAAGGGACGCCGGTAAACAGCCAAATCTGCGTCTGATATTGGGTAACGGCTACCACCCTCTAGCGTCCGGTCAACCAAGAGGGGGTCTTGCGTCAGCATATCACCGATCAAAGGTAGACCTAGTTGTTGGAGTTTCCAAGGCAGATTGGCAGCAGTTGATACTGGTGTATTCAGGATGACCAAGCGTTCGATTTGGTTGGGATAACGCAAGGCATATTGCAGACCGACAGAACCCAAAAACCCCTGAATCACCAAAGAAAATCGCTCTAGCTCTAGGGCTGAAATGAATTCGGCTAGAGCTGTAATAAAAGCATCAGGCGTATAAGCAAAGTCCCACTGGTCTGGTTTTGCCGAGGAGCCAAAACCGATCCAGTCGGGAGCGATCGCTCTAAACCCTTGGTCAGCCAGAGTGAGCATGACTTCGCCCCAGCTATAACTCTGCGAGGGTAAACCATGAAGCAATAAAACAGGCAGCCGCTCAGTTCTGCCAATCGGTTCAGCTGTCCGATAAAACCATTCCAATGAGCCTACTTTAATCTTGTGTTCTGCGATTGACACACTTTTTCCCGTTTATTGCGGATCACGAATAATGATCTCACGAATCGCTTGAGCTGTTGCTGGTGCGAGTAAGACGCCGTTACGATAGTGGCCTGTGGCTAGAAGGACATTGCTGAACCCTAGTAGATGGCCGATTACTGGTGCTGGACGTCCTTCGGGACGGGGGCGTAAACCCGACCAAGTTCTAATGACAGTGGCTGCAGCTAGGCTAGGACAGAAGGCGATCGCCTTTGCCATCACTGCCTGTAGGCAAGCTGACTCTGGCACGACGTCGCCCCCGTCGGGAGGAAATTCAACTGTTGCACCAACCCAGTATTCCCTTTCAGCTACCGGCACTATATGAACATCATCACCAGTAATTACAGGTTGGAAATCTGGATTGCCTAGAGGATGAATCAACTTTAGGTGTATAGCTTGACCTAACACAGGTCTAATATCAAGACTGGGTTGATGCTCTGGCGATAAGGAATTTAATCTCAATTCACTACCAAGTGGTTGCAAGCATTGAACTGAACCTAGCCCAGCTGTCACCACCAACCAATCCAGATCTTGAAGTCGGGGCGACTCATGAGTCGCCCCGACTCTCTTTGTCTTTATTTGTCGGCACAGCCGCTGATTATTTGCGGTGGTGGCTAGATCGTATTCCTCAACTGTAACGCCAAAATGGAAAGTCACACCGTTACGTTTTGCAGCGTCAACCATTGCCAAGGTCAGGGCTACTGGCTCAACTTGTCTATCTTGAGGAGAGTAAATAGCCCGCTCGCAATCCAGATCGGGACAGCTGGCTTTGATTTGGGCAGAGTCCCAAATTTCCAGATGCCAGCCTTGAGAGTGACGAATTTCTACCAGTTGTTTCCAATCTGCTAGATCCCCTACATTCCCAGGCTCCTGCCTGGGAACGAGGAGTTGGAGAATTCCCTGCCGATTGAAGGGGATTTGACGCCCAGTGAGCGCTTCTAGCTCTGGAATCAGAGTTTCATAGCGTTGGAGGCTAGCCTGGCGCATTCGCCAGGCATTGCCCTTGATTTTGTGACTGATAACGCCCATGAGCACGCCCAACGCTGCCCTAGTCGCACCCTGTGCTGGTGGTTGTTTATCCAGGACAGTTACCTTGACCGGGAATTTGCTGAGTTCATAGGCGAGCGCTGCCCCCACCACACCGCAGCCAATGACGACTACCTGGCTCATGCCTCACTGCCTGGCTGCTCAATGCTTGGTTGAGGAACTAGCTGCAAGAAGGTGTCAATATCCGCCAAGGCTGCTTTATAGTTAAGCCTGGCTCCCTGAGAGTTGTCCACTTGAGCCGCTTGCTCAATTTTGACCAAGTGATCGAATAGATCCCGCGTAGCCTGACGCGCCGCCTCCTGGTCTTTAGGAAGGAGGTGGCGAGTCACATAGGTCATTTGCATTCGCATCTCCCCTAGCGGTCCGTGGATAAAATCACTGACATCCATCCAATCACGTCTTTGGATCAACGCGGGGATTTGATTCATGCGACCGCGCAAAGCTGTAATTTCGGGTACATATCGCTGAATTTGCTCGAGCTGAGCGTCTGTATAAGTTTGGGCTACTGTTGCGACGGTAGGACCGCCACAACTGACTATTAACGTTGCCACAATTACTAGAATCAATGACAGAATCGACCGATAACGCGCCATAACCTGAATTTCTTCCGTCTGCTGATGAACAGTGTCATTCTAGATCGCAGATGGGAACAATCTCACCCACACACCACAGGAGTGTTTCTCCCTTGAACGCAGCTGAACAAGCCACCGACCTTGCACTCGCCAGCAAGATTGCCAGTGTGGTGAATCTCTTCAAATCAGAGCTTCCAGCTATCAGAGCCGACCTGAAACCTTGGAGAAATGACCCCGAAACCAGGGAGTTAATCGATCCAGATTCCATAGACATCGGCTTTCACTTCCCTGGCAGGAGTAAATCGTTTCAGAGCCGCAGTATTCTGGTGCAGATCCGGTTTTACCAAGACCCGTTAAACGACTCCCGCTCTTGCATCGGCGTTGAGACAGCCGGTTTCGATCATCGCGGCAAACAATGGCGACTCTCGACTGTGGAGGACTGGCGATTTGCCGGAGAAACTGAGCCAGAACCAGAGGCTGGTGAAAAGTTGAAACAGCTTTGCCGCCAGATCCTGGAGTTGTTTAATCAGCGGACTTTACAGTAACCGAAGAAAGTGAGCAGTATGTCATTTCACTCCTTACTCGCTGCAGCCGTGTTGACACTCAGCTGAGTAGGCTGTCTTGTAAGTGCTAGAACGTTTACCAAACCAACTGTAACGGTTGTCTCGAATTTGCTCATAAGCGCGATCACCCACCCACTTCAACCCAGGTAGCGATCGGTAAGCCGAGACAAACACATCGCCTAGCGGCAACAACCGCCCAATTTCTTCAGCTGCTGCACTGCCTTGCCACCGGCGCTCAGGAGAATCAGCATCAATCAAAATCATTCCCAGTTCACAGTCTTGGGGTGTAATGCCCCAGCTCTTCAGCGTCTGGTCATCTTGCATCGATGCATACCGAAACATCTGCCCCTTGTCCAAGGTTTCAAGAAGTTGTACTAGGGATGTACAAAGATTGCAGTTGCCATCGTAGATGACGTAGTAAGTCATTTTAGCTATTATTTTATATACAAAAGAAATACACTTACCTATTTTCTAACATATTTTCAGTCTTGGCAAATCTAATCCTTAACATAGCTTTCATCTTGACTAAACGGCAATGCTTTTAGAGAAGGCGAGGAGGTAGAGGTGAGTGAGGCAGAAGAGCTGGAAGTCAGCACCAGAACTGGAGCGGAAATATTGCTTTTCGATCTAGCGCGATCGCCAATAACCTCGTTCGGGGTTTAAAGTTATAATCAAATATCTGAGGTAGCGGCATTAAGATTCTGTAGAGCGATGTCAGATCTGGGTACACATAAGCGAGGTTTCTTCAGTAACCAAATGATGAAGAACTTTATGAAGAGTTAACCCTCACTTAAGTGTCAGGATGGCTCGAATTAGTAGTTTTTTCAGTAAAAACCCGATTGAAATGATAGCAGAGGTAGCGTTAAATTAATTTTGGAGGTTAATTGTAGTTCGAGAACCTGATATGAAAACTTTGAGAACAATTTCTTACATTCTTATTGTTTCTTTGTTGTCCAGTGGCATTTTTAGTATTTGGCAAGATAAAACTTCTTCAGCATCTAGTATTGCTGCATCAGATATTTCTCAATCAAAACACCCAGGGGTAACAGCGCAGAGATAGCTCCCGCTGGTTTTTTTTCGCCTCGCTTGAGCCAGACGGCAAACAACCCAGCTGCCTTGGCTCCTTGGTAGTCTTCTTTCAAACTATCGCCAATGTGGCAAGCTGCATCAGCTAAGCAGTTGTGTTTTTGCAACCCGACGGCAAAAATTTGAGAGTCTGGTTTAGCTGCGCCTACCTCAGTGGAAATGGTGACAGAAGTGAAAAACTCTGCTAACTCTAGGGCTTGCAAGACCGAGTAGAGACGGGAATCGAAATTCGACAGCACCCCTAACTCAATTCCCAGTTGCCGCCAGCTTTCCAAGGCTGGGCGGACATCAGGATAGACAAACCAGGGTTCAGCAGTAGCGAAGTGGGTATAGAGTTCGGCAAAGAAAGCAGAAAAGTCCGCGAATTGATGTAGAACGCCTACTTGCTGAAACGTGCGCAACGCAACGACTCGCCACCAGTCAAATTCGCGTTCTGCAATCTCTTGCGGTTCTGCTCCCGGAAATACTGGTGGCGCCATTGCTTGGAAACTTTGCGAAAATTCTTGATTTAAGAGTTCAGCTGAGACTTCGACACCAAACCTCTGGGCTATCTCACTATAGACCTGACCCACACTGCCTTTCACCCCAAACAGCGTGCCAACAGCGTCTAAAAAAATAACTTTGGGTCGTTGCATCAAAGCTCGGATAGTCTCTCTAAGACAGAACCGGCTATCCAGTTGAAACCGACTTTGAGCTGGTGGTCTAAAGTCGGCATCCGATACAGATAAGCCAGACGACGAGCGGTATATGCCAGCGGACCATCTAGTTTTATTCCTAGACCACTTAAGGTGGCATTGTCTGTGCCCAGCGTCATCATTTCGCCTAGTTGCTGGTAGCGGAAGGGAAGCATCGGCCTACCTGTCAGAGATGCCCAGATATTCCAGCCTGCATAGTCGGCTTGTTGGAAGGCAGCTTGAGCCGTCGATGGGACCTGCTGACCTTCAGCATCGCGGCAGTCAGCTAAATCTCCTAGGGCAAAAATTTCTGGACGATCTACTACTTGCAGGGTTGGTGTGGTGGTCAGTTGACCGCGCTGATTTTGTTTAAGAGGCAGCGCCCGCACTGCCGGAGCCACCCGCGTTCCCACTGTCCAAATCGTCATATCCACTGGAATGGTGTCTACCTGCCCTTTGTACTCCAGCGAGAGAGTATCTGGTCCAATTGACTCAACCGCAGTTTCCAAATCAATCCAAATGCCCCGCGCTTCTAGGGCTTTAGTCGCCGCAGCCCGGTTAAACTCTGGAGACGTCCGTAAGATTTGATTAGTGAGTTCAATCAGCCGGAACCGGCCTCGTTCCCCAAGCCGATCTGCCAACTTGCAAGCTAACTCAACGCCACTGTAACCAGCCCCGACAATTGCCACCCGAATTTTGTCTGCTTCAGATTCTTCCAGAACTCGTAACCGTTCTTTTAAGCGATAGGCATCTGCGATCGTCCGAAACGGAAAGGCATAAGACGTTGCCCCGTTGGCCAAATCGAGCGGTGTTTCGCCACCCAGCGCCAGCACTAAACGGTCATAAGGGATTTCTGGGCCATCCCGCAACTGTACCCGTTGCTCCTCTATCCCAATTCCAGCTACGACACCTTGACAGAAGCGCACACCAGTACCAGATAGAATTTCTGGAAACGGTGGGGCAATTTCCCAGGTTTGCAGTTCGCCAGTGAGTAGTTCGTATAAAAAGGGCGAGAATAAAAAGCGATCGCTCTGGTCGACTAGGACAATTTCCGGTCGTTCCGACTTTTCCCAAGGTAACTGACCGAGGCGCAATGCTGTGTAGAGACCGCCAAAGCCTCCACCGAGGATACAAATGCGTGCAGGTTGTTGGGTCATAGGTCTGAGGAGACAATTCTTGCGGGGCAACTTTCTTCACCATAGGACTTTTTGGCGCTAGCTGCCAATGCCAGTAACTAGTAGGGGGAGCAGAAGAGAGCTGAGGAGCTGAGGGAGCTGAGGGAGCAGGGGAAGCTTTAAAGTCATATGGTGAACGCAACTATCTTTGGATAGAGTTAAATAAAAATATCAAGTTTGTCTGTGAAACAATTTTTGGGAAACCTATACTGAAGAATACTGAAAGCAGTCACCTCCAAGAAGGGGTGAGGGGAAGATAACAAGTTCGCCCCCAGACATTGAAGGCTCTTAGGATACTGTTGCCAGGAATAGAGAAATGAAAAGACTGCCATTTTATATTGTTCTGTTATGTGGTCTATTTTTAGGGCTTGTCTTACATAGTCTATTTCTAGGCATTGAGCCTGCTGTCGCACGCCGTCTAGGTATGCCGTCGCAGTCGGGGCTGGTACAGGCGCGGGTCAAAGATACCCCAAATTTGGATTCCCAATTAGTCGTGCGGCAACTCAAGGGAACGCCTGTGGCAGCTCCGGCGACTTCCTTAAGCAAGCTCAACGGAACGCCCGTGGTAGCTCCGCGGGCTACGTTGAGTAAGCTCAAAAAAAGGCAGCCACAACAGCCGGATGATCCTGACTCCAAAGACTCCGATCAGTCAGAGTTGCAACCGTTCGATCAGGTAGTTAAAAAGACTGAAAAGATGGAAGGGTTGTTCACGCTCTACCACAGTCAGGCAACGGGCAAAATCTACCTGGAAATCAAGCCCGATCAGCTGAATAAAAACTACCTGAGTACCGTGACGATGGAATCAGGCATCGGCGAACGTGGGGTCTATAGTGGCTTGCCGCTGCAAGATTTGCTGTTTTACTTCCGCCGTGTGAATAACGATTTGCACTTTGTCGTCCGCAACGAAAATTTCCGCACTCTCCCTGGCGATCCCCAAGCGCGATCGCTAGCCCGATCATTTAGTGACTCAGTTCTATATTCTCTGCCAATTAAAAGCATTCATCCCAAGCGCCAATCAATTCTCGTAGACCTAGGCGACCTGCTGCTGTCGGATGTACCTGGCTTATCATCACAGTTGTCATTGCTCTTGCAGGGTTCCTACCAACTAGACGACAAGAAGTCCTATTTTGGTGCTGCCAAAGCCTTCCCCTTCAACCTGGAGATTGAGTCAGTTTACGGGTTTTCATCTGGCGGTGGTGATCGCCAACCGACTGATTTAGAGACAGTACCTGACAGCCGCGACATCACTGTTCGCGTTCATTATGGTTTCTCCCAGTTGCCGAAAAATAACGGCTACTCGCCGCGTCTAGCCGACGATCGGGTTGGCTATTTCGTCACGGCTTACGAAAACTTCTCGAATGACAACCGCGACGATCCTTTTGTCCGCTACATCAATCGCTGGCATCTAGAAAAGCAAGACTCAGAAGTAGCCCTGTCTCCCCCGAAGCAACCGATTGTGTTCTGGATCGAGAACGCAGTGCCACTGGAGTACCGCGATCCGATCAAAGAAGGTGTTCTGATGTGGAACAAAGCCTTTAAGCGGTTGGGATTTAAGGATGCGATTCAAGTGCAGCAGATGCCTGATGACGCCAAGTGGGACCCATCCGATGTCCGCTACAACACAATTCGCTGGCTCAATACAGTAGATGGATTTTTTGCCTTGGGACCGTCGCGGGTCAATCCTCTAACTGGGGAAATTCTGAATGCCGACATTATTGTCGATGGCAGCTTCGTGCGAGTGCTCAAGCAAGAGTATCGCACCACCGTGCAACAAAACCAATCGCCGCCTCAATCCTTGTTATCTTACGTGGTTGGCGATTCTCTAGGTGCCAATAGCTCCGAAACCCGCCACCTCTGTAGCCGTGCCCAAAATGGGCAAGTCGGCGGCAGTGAGCCAGAGGCAAGAGATGATGCTGCACCTGCCGACAGCACCAGTTCGCCGATCGCCTCTTTATCCAGACTGGCAACACACTACGATCTTTGCTATGGGATGGAAACTGGTTCCCAGTTTGCAGTTGGGTCAGTAGCATTATCACTATTCCAAAACGTCATGCCCAATAGTGACCAGATGCAGGAGTATATCCATCAATATCTGCGCCTGATCATCGCGCACGAAGTCGGACATACCTTGGGCTTGCGACACAATTTTCGTGGCAGCACCCTGCTCCCTCCTGAGGATTTGAACAACACTGAGATCACGCATACCAAAGGTCTTGTCACCTCGGTGATGGACTACATTCCACCCAACCTAGCGCCCCAAGGTGTGAAGCAGGGAGACTACTTTCCATCTGCTGTTGGTCCTTACGATGAGTGGGCAATTGAGTACGGCTACAAACCGAGTGGGGCGGCAGCTGCCGACGCCGAGTTGCGGTTTCTCAAAGCGATTGCTCAAGCATCTACCAAGCCTGAGTTGGACTATGCCACAGATGAGGATATGCTTGACCTTGACCCAGATGTCAACTCTTGGGACAACAGCAGCAACGTGCTGCGCTACTCGCAGTGGCAGCTCGACAATGATCGCGCGATGTGGGAGCGTCTGAATCAGAATTACCCAATACAGGGCGAGAGTTACAGTGAGCTGGGCAAAATGTTTGACACGGTGTTCTTCCACTATCTGCAAAACACCTATTTCGTCACGAAATATATTGCTGGGCAATCATTCCACCGTGACCACGCGGGTGAGCCCAATGGGCGATTGCCTTTTGAGCCAGTGCCTGTGGCACAACAGCGACAGGCGTTAGCAACGTTGCAAAAATATATCTTTGCTGAGGAGGCTTTTCGCTTCCCGCCGGAACTGCTGAATAAGTTAGCACCGTCGCGCTGGACGGATTGGGGCAACCAGGTGCCTACTCGTCGCCTTGATTACCCAATTCACGACCGGATTTTCTTGATGCAAAGCTTGGTGTTGAAAGAGCTACTGTCTAGCGATCGCCTCGATCGTCTAGGTGACATTGAGCTGAAAAGTCAGCCAGGGCAGGCACTCACACTACCGGAACTATTTGACACCTTGCAAACCGGCATCTTTTCTGAGGTGCTGCAACCAGACCGCAAGCTGCGGCAAATCTCCAGTCTTCGTGGAGCCTTGCAGAGTCAATACCTAAACGTCTTAACAGGCATGGTATTACGGACTACAACCGTACCCGAAGCTGCACGCACACTAGCCTGGTACAAACTCGGTCAACTGCGCGATGCACTCAATCAGAAGCTCTCTCACACTAGCAAGTTGGACGAATACACACTGGCGCACTTAGCCGAAACGCGCGATCGGATCAACAAAGCTTTAAACGCCGAGCTGCAATCCAAGTGAAGGAAGACTGAAAATCAACGACTTAAAGTCCGCAAAAACCGCTGCAAATCGGTTAGCAACCCCACCTTTTTTGGTGGCGGGGAACCATCTGGCTGAGTTTTCTTTGCCAGGATTTGGTCAATTTCTTCGCCTACTGGTTTTTTGGGCAGTTCAGCAATCAGCTGATAGTTATCGCCAGTTTCCAGCCAAACCTGCCAAGGAGCAGGATAGCAGCGAAATAAGGCTGCTCCATCTAAGGATCTGATGTGATAGCAGGATTCAAATGTGTTGAGGAAGCGATAGCGTAATTGCCGCCCTGCATAGCCAATGCCAACAATCGACACATCTTCCAAGCGGGGGTTGAACATCACAAAGGGCCGTTCGCCAGCTGCTTCGCACAGCTTTTCCACTTGAGCCACTTCCACCGCTGAAGGGGCAACAAATAAAAAAGCCTTGTCCTCTGGCTGAATTTGTTGCTGTACGGGAATCTTTCCCGTGCCAATGTCGAGAATTTTAAACGGGACTTCTCCCCAGTCACGACGGGCTAGAGCAGCTGCACCAGCATCGGGAAAGAAAACCTTAAATTGGGAACCGAACTGTTCAAAGGCTGGGAGGAATTGCTGGGCTACTGGCATCGGTTTGAGTTCTGGGAAAAGCAACTCAACTTGCAACCGGGAATAACCATCGGCAATTGCCACCTGTGTTGCGTCTATTGCTTGAGCGATCGCGTTTTCAAGTGTACTGGGTAGTTCTGACATGTTAGGGGTGAGGGGAGAAGAGAAAGAGGGCAGGGGGCAGGGGGCAGGGGGCAGGGGAAGAAGAGAGCAGGGGGTGAGGGATGAGTCTTTCTAGAATCTGCTTTAGCACCATTGCCGTCCAGTCCACATCTGCTGCTGTGGTGTCGTGTCCCAGTGTGAGACGGATTGCCCCCGTAGCGACTTGGGTAGGGTAGCCCATTGCTAGCAGGACTGGGCTGGGAGTGAGTTTGCCGCTATGGCAGGCAGAGCCAGCGCTAATGCCAATCCCTGCCAAGTTCAGTTGCCGCACGATAGTTTTGCCACTGATTTTTTCACCATCCGCGTTGTGTAAGCAGAAACTCACGTGGTGAGGCAAGCGCGAGTGGCGATCGCCAGTGGGAATTAGGCTAGGTGTATCAGCTAGTTGGGTAAATAGCTGCTCTCTTAACTGGAGCAGACGAGGGGTTTCTTGTGGCATTTCCCGTGCTGCCAGTTCAGCAGCAACGCCGAAGCCAGCGATCGCTGGTACAGCTTGGGTTCCAGAGCGCAGCCACGATTCTTGTCCCCCACCACACAACAAGGGAACTAATTCCACACTAGGACGGACATAAAGTGCCCCAGCACCCTGAGGACCATAAATCTTGTGGCTGGAAAGGGAAAGCAAATCCACTGGTAACTGTTGCACATCTATGGGCAGTCGTCCAGCAACTTGAACTGCATCTGTGTGGAACAAGACGCCATAGGCACGGGCAATATTTCCCAGTGTCTCAATTGGTTGCATTGTACCGACTTCACTTTGACCATAGATTGCTGAAACCAAGACGGTGTTAAGTTGCAATGCCGCCTTGAGTTCGAGGGGATTAACGGCTCCTGTTGCGTCTACAGATAACCTCGTCACTTCCCAACCCCACTGTTCTAGCAATCGCGCTGGTTCGGCAACAGCTGCATGCTCTACGCTCGAAATAATCAAATGTTGAGGTTTGGCGTAGCGACGAGCAACACCCATAATCGCCAAGTTGTCTGCCTCTGTGCCACCCGACGTGAAGATGATGGACTCATCAGGTGCATTAAGCAAGCCAGCCACCTGCATTCGGGCTTGTTCCACCATCATTGCCGCCCGTTGTCCCCACTCATGCAAGCTAGAAGGATTGCCCCACTGTTGGGTGAGGACTGCTTGCATCGCCGCGATCGCCTCTGGGCGCGGCGGCGTGGTGGCACTGTAATCTAAATAAATCTGCATAAGCGGGCAAGCTCTAACATATCTAGACGCGGGCTGTCTCTATATTTTCAGGATATAGCGACCCCAGCTTAACAACTAACAATTGGACTGTTTTTCTACCAGTGTTTGATCCCGTTTTGCTTTGGCTAATCCAAAATTGGTAGAGCTGTTTTCTCTGGTGCTACCAGTTTAAGGTGTACATCAGGTTTTTGTGAAGCTTGAGTATAATATTTGACATAAGAGCCTACGTAAGTAGAGGATGGAGTTAACACAATTTTTGATACAGCAATGGGACTTCGTTCTCTGACTCGACTGCTGCGCTGCTCCAGTTTTCTCCTAGTGCTGACCGCCACCGCTTGTCAACAGCAAGGGCTGTCGAATCAGCGACCCGCTCCTTTGCCCCAAGACCCTCTAATCCAGGTATATTTTAATCATGAGCCATCAGCAGAATACACAGAGCCTTACCGCCAACGGACTCGACCTGGAGATGATTTAGAGAAAGAAATTGTCGATGCTATTGCCTCTGCCAAGTCTACGGTGGACGTAGCGGTGATGGAGTTGCGCTTGCCCAAGATTGCTCAAGCTCTAGTTGACCGCCAGAAAGCTGGGGTCAAGGTCAGAGTGATTCTAGACAAGACCTACAGTCATCCCCTGAGTGCGATCGCTCCAGATCAAGTCGCGAAACTACCAGCGCGGGAGCGCGATCGCTATGAAGGTGATAGGCAGTTGATGCAATTGTCAGGAGATGCCCTGACAATCCTGCGCGGTGGTGGTGTACCAATAATTGACAACACAGCTAATGGTTCTGGAAGTGGAATCATGCATCACAAGTTTGTCATTGTCGATGATCAAACTCTGATTGTTACTTCAGCCAACTTCACCACTAAACAGATCCATGGAGCCATGAATCATCCAGAGAGCCAAGGGGATGCCAACAACCTACTGAAAATTGAGAGTCCTCAGCTAGTTGCCTTATTCACCCAGGAGTTTAACTTAATGTGGGGTGATGGGCCAGGAGGTAAGCCAGAAACGAAGAAGTTTGGTCTCCTAAAGCCATTTCGACTGATTCAGCAAGTCAAAGTGGGAAACACCCTTATAGAAGTAGATTTTTCTCCTGCCTCCAAAAGTCAACCCTGGGAACAGAGCGGCAACGGTCTGATCGGTAGAACTTTGAGTACTGCTAGCAAATCAATTGATCTGGCGCTGTTTGTCTTTTCAGCACCGCGTCTTGCGGATATCTTAGGAACAGACCACCAACGGGGAGTAGAGGAGCGCGCTCTGATTTCGCGGGACTTTGCCTACCGCCCCTATAGTGAGGGACTAACCATGCAAGGATTTGCCAGCAACAGCTGCAAATACAAAGCTGTCCAACATCCCTGGCAAAATCCAATTACTACAGTGGGTGTACCGCAGCTACCCCAGGGTGAATTATTGCACCACAAGTTTGCTGTCATTGATGGGCAAACTGCGATCACTGGGTCTCACAACTGGTCCGAGGCAGCTAACACTAAGAATGATGAGGACCTATTAGTGATTCACAGCCCCACAGTTGCCGCCCATTTTGAGCGCGAATTTGAACGGCTCTACGCCAATGCCAAATTGGGTGTACCGGCTAAGATCAAAAGAAAAATCCAGCAGTCGCAGACTCAGTGCTTCATCAAAACTACTGCATCTCCCTCAGATAGCGAACGCGCTCTTGAAGACTAGAATTCCCGATGGAACCAAGTGAAGCGCAATACCTGATTATCACTGCCCTGGAAACTCTAGTCCTACTCGGCTCTAACTTTTATGATGAAGATACGGGTGATTGGTACATACAGACTCCCAGTCATGTTTTACCAAATTCCATCATCCGACAAACTGGCGACATAGTCCCGATTGATTGGCGGTCAGAATTATGAGAGAACCAACTGAACTGCAAAAACAGCAGTATCAAAGATTCACAGAAATTTTGGAAATGGGAAAGCAGCGTTATATTGAAGCTACGGGTAGCTATCAAGGTTATCGAGGGGGTATTAAAGGTCAGGACCACTTGACGGATGAAGAAAGGCAAGAAGCAGCATTATTATTGCGACAGATGTTTGTCATTTTATGAAGTCTTATCTCGCCGCCGCTATCCAAATGACTAGCGTGCCTGACCTGGAAAAAAACTTGGTGCAGGCTGAAGAACTCATCGAACTAGTAGACTTTAGCGGGAATAGAGCTACCATTTAGGCAAGGTGGGATTATGAGGATAGAACCATGCCTAGATTAGCTCCAACGCCCTTGCGACTGACCGAGACAGAACGGGAGCAACTAGAA
>JAABUQ010006196.1_pt1 | contig 18341 bp, 21 predicted proteins | sample 5560001 | NCBI WGS metagenome assembly JAABUQ01 (sample SAMN10711888, study PRJNA513371) | rock metagenome | isolation source: Antarctica rocks | place: Antarctica: Victoria Land, Finger Mt nord | collected 2015-12-18
CAACCTCCTCCCTCCGCCAATCCTCCCTCGGCCCGGGCACCCCCAAATCCCTCACCGACCCCACCCGCGGCTCCTCCGCCGGCCCGCGCCCGACCAAAAAATCCAGCGCCGCCCACCCGCGGGTCCACCACCTCAACCCCACCTCCTCCACCACCACCAAAAAATCCTCCTCCCTCGCCTCGTCCCGCCGCCGGGCCGCCGCCACGAAAAAAGCCTCCACCCCGGCCTCCGCGGCCGAGGATTCAGCCATGGACGATGAGGACGCGGAAGGGGACGAGGATCAAGAGATGGAGGGGGAGGATGAGAGGGATGATCAGAAGTACTGCACTTGCCGCAGTGTGAGCTATGGGAATATGGTGGCGTGCGATAATGATGGGTGCCCGTATGAGTGGTTCCATTGGAGTTGTGTGGGCGTGCAGAGTGAGCCCAAGGGGAAGTGGTTTTGTCCGGAGTGTCAGAAGGGGAGGAGTTAGGTGGGGGGGGGGGGAATGGAGAAGGGGGGGGGAGTTTGGAGCGGAAGGGAAGGTGAGATGGGGCTTTGGTGGGAGATGGAGGAACTTTTGGGGGAATGGCAAGTGTAGTTTGGAGATTGCTGGATTGCGTGGCGACACTCGCCTATACCTTACAATAGGAAAATGCATACGAAAAGGTCTCTTAGTACGACCTCAACCAACACCAAAATCACGTATCAACTCCACCACTCAGATTCAATTCACGAATAATGCTGTTCTACCTATCAAATGCCATCACCAGCTCCCCTCCCTACCCCTCCCAATCCCTCCCAAAACCCACACCCATCATCTTTCATATCCGACAAAGGGCACGGACGTCAGGGTTTCGCATCAACAAACTCATCCAAATCCTCCGTCTGCGTATCAACCCTCTTGATCGGATGCCCAGCCTGCGCCTGCCACGGTTGCTGCAACCCCATTGGCTCTGGCGTGGCTGCCGGTCGCTGCTGCTGCAGATCCTGTCCCACCCCCTGCCCCTGCGCCTGCGGGTCCTGGCCCAGCTGGCCGAAATCGATGAGGTCGCCCTGGTGCAGTGTCGATATTGGGAGATTGGGATTGCGATGGGGCTGCTGGGGCTGGGAGGTCGAGTTTGGGAGGTGGGGTTGCGTGGGGGGAGGGAGATGTTGGGATTGGGATTGCGATTGGGCGTGGGCGAAGGCTTGGCCTTGGGCTTGGGCGCTGAGGATAGGTGCGACGGAGAGGATTTGTTGGGTTTTCTGCGCGGGGGTCGCGCCGTCGCTGTGTTGTGTTAGTTGGTTGCTTTGTAACAGGGGGATTCTGAGGGTGTAGGGGGGGCCAGAAGTGGCGTACATGTCTGCGTTCAGTATCCAGTCCAAATCCTCTTCACCTTCTTCCGATCCCCCGATACCTCCGTGAACTCTCCTGAAGTACTTGGGCTGCCATTCGATGCCCTGCTCCGTTCGCTTGGCTGTCTCATCACGTTGGCGGTCTTCTATTTTCGATTTCTCGTCTGTGGCGGCCGCGTGGTCGGAGGCTTTGATCGCTTGTACGGTTCTGTACCATAGCTTTTGAGATTCGCGCTCGTCTTGTTCTTCCAGCGGTCGGGCGATTGGTGGGGTGTGTCGCGAGTTTGTGGCGTTGAAGAGGATTTCTTTCTGGCCGGTCTGGTATGTTTTTCAGCTATCTGAGGCACGGAGAACGTATAAAGGGTGGCTTACCACCACGTTCTTTGCCATCATTTCACCACTCCACATGCCTGATAGTTCGTAGAGGATTTCCCCCGTTTTTTCGTTTTTGATCACACCACCAATCGCATTATACATTCCACCAAAGTAGCCTTTTGTTTTGAATTCGACGTCTGCCAGCAGATTATGTTCCGGACACCGCACGTAGCTGTGATCACCCAACTCGTACTTCATCTTTCCGAAGAGTATGCCGCGGGCGTACATATTCGGCTGGGTGACGAAACTGCATTAAGCCAATTCAGCAGCGTGCCCCCACTTTCTGCGGGGTGCCTTACTATTTTTCGCCTCCCCTCGTCTTTCCTATGTTCACAAAGCGCAACACCGCTATACCCTCCATCATACTCGCGGCCGAGTTGCCCAAAAACTTGCTTCGAGGTTTCAGCGCCCCGTCTATCCGAATGCCATGCTCGGGTGCCATGAAAAAGTAGCTTGACTTTGGGGGATGATGTGATGTTTGCTCGGATATGTAGTAGCCTCGAGTGTGATCTGAATATTCCCAGAAGCAGGTGAAGGTTTCGCCGAGGATAGGATTCAGTGGCTTCTTCACCCCCCTAGCAATGTTTCAGCACAGAATCTTGTAGCTCGAGGGCAGAGTGGCGTACGGTGGTTTAATATGCCATCCGCTGAGGTAGAACCTGACCACAGAGAGAAAGCGCTGTGTTGGGTCTTCAATCTCGGGCATAGGTAGCAATGTTTCCGGATGTGCCATGAAGCTATTCGAGAAGGTCAGTAAGTACCTTTGTTGTAGGTCCGGCCCGGCTTGCATACTTTGTAATCCTCTCCAACATCGATCTTGGCTCCAATATGAAGGTGGGTAGAGTGACCCTACTCAGATCCGCGCCTGGCCGAAGTTGTGATATGATATGCGAGAGGACTGTATTCGTTCTCCTCTCAGTATATCCCCGCGGCAAGCTCTCACACAGCACCCGAGGGTTGAATTCAACTGACCGTTGCCTTGATCTGGCTCAACCACTATTCAATTTGTTATTAGCTGTGTGAGGAGCTTGCTACGTTTGAATCCAACCTGTCTCATCTTGCCCATCGACTTGTTCGGAAGTCCCCTCTCCAGGTTTCTCTGCACAGAACCGAGCATCAGCTAGGATTCAATGCGTCTTATCCGGAGATCGAGCTGGATCCTTACTGCTTAACGACATACGCCTGTCCGCATGGACATGGTGACCAAGAGGCATATTAATTTTTATTGAACTTCAACACTCTTGGATGAGCTTTGCTCGAGGATGAAGGTCAAAGCAAAACAAAGGTGATCACTGTACCAGGGACGAGCAACTTGGAAAAAGGCTATCCATGGAGGGAGATAGAGACATAAGCAAAGCGAGCGGGCTGCCTTGGATGTGACGCAGGGAGAACGTCAATTGGTAAAAATTCCTTGGCACCCCCAGCGAAACCAAAACCTCGGACAATGACGACTCCGCAAGCCTGTCTTCACTTCCAATCCTACAACCAAGGCATAAAATCCGCCGTTTAGATAGTGGTAGAATTTTAAAATACAATATCGCAAAATTTAGGGAAGCCTATGTGGGGGGAGCAATTTGGAAGCAATTTGGGGGGCAGTATCTAGGAAACAATTTAAAAGGCGCAAAAGGATCCATGTTGGGAACCATTTAGAAGAGCAATTTAGGTGCAAAGGGAAAAGCCATTTAGGGGGAGCAATTCGGGGCAAGCAATTTGGGGAAGCAAAGGGAAACTATTTGAGGACTGCAAAAGGAAAAGCCGTTTCGGGGAGTAAAAGGGAACCATTGAGGGGGAGCAAGAAAACCCATTTCAAATGCAAAATTTGGGCAAGCCGTTTGGGGTGGATTGCAAGCTTGGTACCCATGTTCGAAATGAAGACCGCCGTGCGGTAATGCTGCTGCTATTTACATCGAACTTCTGCAAGTCCCCTTGTTGCTCCGTAATCCCTACAACAGACCCGCTACGTCCTGTCTTCATAAAAGTGTCCAAGACGCCAATTCCCAACCTTACGCTTATCCACCACGCCTTTCAACGACGCAATTGGCGATGTGCCGCTCCTCCAAAGATGTTTGACCGCTTCTTCTGGCACGGACCCTTCTGACAACTCCTCGCCGCGATCGATGGTGTCCCGGATGCTTGAGGTGTCACTGGCGTAGCGGTTCCTGTAAACGTTAGGAACCCGGATGCCTGTGCGGCACGTGATGTTGAGGCGTAGCTGGAGCCCATGGATGGCGACTGGATGCTCAATGAAGAGAATTGTGGGTTGGCCGCCACAGTTGCAGAGGCTGCGGTAGGAGCTGCCGCTGAGGATGCTTCGGGGGCTCCGCTTTGCGCAGACGGGGCTGCTGGCGCCGCTGGAGAGGCAGCGGCAGGTGCTGAAGCGGCTGAAGCTGCTGGTGGGGCTGCTGGGATCGCAAAAGGGGCAGCTGAGGCCACCAAAGGAGCGGAACCGGCGGTCCCAGTCCCGGTGACTGGAGCAGCAACATCTGTCTCGGTAGCCTTGGCTTGTGCTTTCGGGGCAACCAGGTCCGAAACTATAATCGAAGCTATAGCCGAGATCAAGACTGAATCTGCTATTTCAGCATTCATCGACTGGCTTGCCGTAGGCGACGCAACTGGGATTTCTTGCGCTGGTGCACCGGCTGATTTTGGTACGGCGACTGCGACGGGAGCTGAGCCCGATGGAGCCTGAGCCGGCTGTGAGGCTGCTGATGAAGGTTTTGCTGCAGCTGCAGCGGCGAGCGGGCTTGTCACGGACGAAGGGGCTGCTACTGATGGAGCAGGGGCTGATGGTGCTGCGTTCAGGCTGCTCACGTAGGCAGGAATGGCGGCGTTGTTCATATCTGGTCCTTGAACCGCTCTTACTTCATTAAGGCTTCTAGGCTTGGAATCGGCTGTGATGTCAACATCCATGCAGGTGGTGTAGACCTCCGCCTTTCCCTTGGGTAGAGCCGGATCAGCACCTGCCAGAGTTGGCCAGTCCCATACCCAATAAAGCGTGTAGGGTTTGCCCGATGGTGCATCAGAGGGAATCTTGAGGTCATTCTGGCAAAAGAGATCGGTGCCCATAAGTTGGTTGGGCTGGTGGGGGTAAATTTGTTGACGAGATTGCGAGATGTTACCGGCGTTCGTCTGGTAGCATTGGCCGTCGTCGTAGGGTTGAGTTGCAAGTAATTTGCCTCGCTTGTCACCTCCACTGCCATCTGCATTCCAGACCTTGAAGATGTCAAGGAAGTTGTCGTCTGATTTAGGCTGAGTTGTACCATAGATGTAGACTGTGCCGCGATCTGCAGGTTTACCTTTTTGGTTCTGAGGGAGAGTGACATGGCCGTTCTCTTCGTAGCGTAGAGCAATCAGGCTACCAGGGGCCACGGAGAGTCTTGGGCTACCGTTGCTCTGATATTGCTGCTGCTGAAACTTCTTGCACATAGGATCGGTTGGCTTGATACCCATGGTGTCGAGATCTCGTTCCTCGATCGTTGGTTGACCGTCTGCTGGAAGGATGTGGACCATGAGCAGATCGGTGAAGCCAGGTGCAGTTCGCAGAGTATTGTTTCGAGCGTAGCCTGGATTGCCAGTGAACGTTCCCGTGGAATCGATGGCAATCAACTGCTCAACCCAAGAATGTGCGGCCGATGGTGCGGCGAAGAGGGCGAGTGCCGCCAGGGCAGTCGCCGTTGCGTGATGCATGCTGGAGAATGTAGCAACAGATGCTCTGCAGAGGATGTGCTTGAAAGAGTGGAGAATACGACCGGCGTATTCTACGGTGATTAATATGACAGAATGTAGATGATTAGTTGAAGATAGATGATCCAGAATGAAGTGGACGACAGTGAGACTGGGATATGCAAAGGCTTGGATGGTAGGAGCCGGAGGGAATGAATGGACACGATCAACGTGTGAACAATGGGACAAAGAAATGTCATGAGAGAACTGAAAAGCCCATTGTCCAGAATGGAGGGTCAAAGAGGAGAGGTGAAAGAATTCCACGCAACAGGTATTTGTAGGAGGATGTTTCCATTCATGCCCCACAAAAGGTATACCCGGTGTGAGCATCGAGGACCAGTGGTGAGCATTGGACTCTACAGTATCAGACTTGTATTTTGTGGCAAACAGCATGAAACAGTAATACTCGATCGCATCTTAACCACTCGCCTGGTCTAACGATGACTCTGTCAAAATAGAATGCTTTCAATGCGGACGCGCTACAGGTCGGTGGTTGAGTGAGGGTTCAGGCGCGTCGTTGGTGTAGTGAAATTCTGGTTGCTCCTCGATGAGTTCAGTCTAGGTTCAGGCTGCGAAGACCACAAAAGCATTCTTGACTTGAGAAATCTGCAACAATTTCAAGTCTGTTTCTAAATTGAAACTACAAGTTTGAGGATCGAGGTCCAGTGGGTGTGAAGAAGTATATTTTCGGTTTCAGCGTGAAGATGTTTCAAGGGGATCCTTCTTAGCGCCGTGCCAGCCAATCACCCCACTCATCGCGAGCCTCCTCCTTCAACTTGCTACCTACGTATCTTGGAGTCATACCTATCCTCTTGTATGGGCTACTCATCGTATGCTCTATGCTATACGAGTGCATGAGCTTGGACCAGCTTTTGGTCTGATTAGATAAAACCTGAAGGCTTGCGTGGTCTGCACCTAAAACAAGAAAGCTTGACTACCTCTTGTCACGACACCAGATGGCAGACCTTACGGTTTACTTCAAATGTATCCGTGTGAATAAAACGACTTTCTGTATTGTCGAGAGTGACAAGTATGACGAGCACCCTTTCATCTATATCAAAATTTACGACGACCTTCTGGTCATTTCTGATACTGGCTGCGGTGGACCTGACCATCATTCCAAAGAACAATCGTCAGGCAGTCTTCGCACATTTATCGAAACCATTCCGGTTGCCGAGAACGATAGGAAGCCGCTCAACCCTGTTGATAAGTCTGGGAAAGCCCAAAAGAAGTATCTTGTAATCTGCACACACTGTCATTATGACCATATACTCGGCTTGAAACATTTTGGAGATGCATCTATTTTGGCATCCTCGTATGACAAGTCTTTCATCCTACAAGATCTGCCGGAGCATTCACTTTGCAGCTCCCTGAAAGTTCCTGTCCCTGATTATACCGTCTCTCGCTGGGCGGATGACCTGGAGAATATCGCGGTTGACGGCTTTCCGTTGTATATCCAGATCCTGCATACCCCTGGTCACACTCCAGACGAATTGGCATGGTACGACACCCACGAACGGCATCTCTACGTGGGCGACTCGTTCTATGAGCGTGTCGCGGCCGATGGCTCTTATGAGCAGGCCATTCTTTTCCCAAAAGAAGGGAACCTGATTCATTATCAGCAGAGTTTAGATAAACTTCTGGCCTTTGTGGATCAGAAGAATGCCGAGGAGCCAGACAAGCCAGAAATTCGCGTTGGCTGCGGACATATTACCTCTTCTGTACCGGGAAGGGAGATCACTATACAGGTTAAGAAGCTGTTTGAGGATATAATCGCTGGAAATGTTCCAGTTGTTGAGAAGACGGAGAAGAGAGGGGAAGCCTTCGTGACATGGCGAGAAGATGGTAAACCCAGGTTCTCTGTCTCAGCGCCAGCTAGATTGGTGGAAGATGCTGGGAAAGCGACTGATTCCTGGCTAGACATTGGATGACGGCAGTTCGCTGTGGCTCATGCTCTGAATGGCACACTTTGATCTTCACAACTATGATGTACATGCAAGCGCCACATTTTTTGCACATGCTGATCATGGTATTCGAAGGTGTCTGAGTTTGAGAAAGGGAAGGAATATCTTGATTTCCCTTCGCTGGATGGCGGTCTAGGCGAGCATTCAATGAGATGGATTGGTGTGTATGCGTCGCGTCCGTCATGTGGAGTTCCAATTTCACCGAACCTACGTGACTAGATTGGTCGTGCTCCATGCTGTGAATGGTGCTATAAAGGTATTACATAAGGTAAGCAGTGAACGTGAATTTCAATGGTACCATTGCCAGAGCTTCACTCATTGTGGTAATTATCCCAATGTTCGTGAATGTCGTGGTGGATGACCATTAGGCCTTCAGTATTATGTCCGGCACACAAGAGTGATACGCAACGCTCAGATCTTCACGTTATTGACTCAGAAAGAACTTGTGATGCACTTCCAAAGCTTCATACATTGCCATTGTCAAGTATGGAATCACAGAGCTATCATACTGGATAGCGGCCGAGGTTTAGCCAGCACAAATGTTTCCCCGCGGTCCAAGATCTCCTCCTTTGTTCCATGCTCTTTCTGATTGACAGGCATGCCAAAATTGCTTGCAGCACTTGGGTCCTCAAGAAAAGCAAGCATGGTTCTTATCAACAACATGTCTTCCTTCAACCCAGCCCTTATAGTTGTGGATGTGCAAGAGGACTTCTGCCCACCGGTATGAAGCCTCGCCTCATACCATCTTGCAAAATATAGTGGCTTATGGTTCTTACAGCATGGATCATTGGCTGTCTCTGGTGGCCGACATATAGCCCCAATGATAAACCAACTTCTCTCTCTGCCCTTTGTTCTCAAGGTCGCCACCAGGGATTTTCACCCCAAGGATCACATCTCTTTTGGAACATCTCATAGCCCTCCCAACAATGTACCCTTCGAGTCCAGGATAAAAATGTTCAATCCATCACGCGAGAATGAAAGCCAAGACATTCCTGTATGGCCCGTCCATTGCGTACAAGGCACGAAGGGAGCCGACATTATTCCTGAGATAGACAGCTCGAAACTTGACGTGGTTGTGGACAAGGGTCAGGATAAGAGGCTCGAGATGTTCTCTGGCTTTGCAGATGTCTTCGGCAGCAAGGCATCTGAAGCAGCCAGCCATGATCTCGCGGCATTGCTGAAGAGGGAGGAGATCACTCACATCTACATCGTGGGAATTGCTGGTGACTTCTGTGTCAAATGCACTGCTCTCGATGCTAGGAAAGAGGGATTTGAGGTATATACTGTTGAAGAAGCAATAAGAAGCGTTGACCCTGGGGTCAATGGATGGGGGGCAGCAAAGACAGATCTCGAGCACGCTGGCATTGAGACAATCCATTTGGACAGCCCAGAAGTTGCCAGAGTCAGGAGCCTGGCTTGACAAAGATCCACAACTTGCTTAGGACAGGCCATTATTGCCACTGTTGACTGTTGGGAAGTGTCCATCTGCAATGTGGCGATTCTTGTCCCAGCGTTTCCGTGCCATTTCAGCTGCGTCGAGACACGGCGTCTGTATGGACTCGCTTATTAGCGTCGTCCCTGCGAGATTAGGTTCGGGACCGACAAGAGCTGGCCCAGTGGTGTAGCATCATTCACTCCCAGCCAGTCTCAAGCAATAAACAGCACTCGCTCATCTCCTCCAACAAACCATTTTGCTAGCATTGGAAAGCACAGCTTGCCAATCGCACATCAGGTCACAACTCATCATGGTGTCTTCAAAGGGAAAGCCAACTGATCCTAAGCTTCGTGAGGAGGCTAAAGAGGGTACGTGACTCTGTGTACAACATCGCGACAAGGTCTCGCACCGAGAAATGTGTTCTTTTCCTCAAAGCTGACGCGCTTTGAAAAGATGTAAAGCAGATGCCCAACAAGGACGGAGGCGGAAAAGGTCAAATGGCCGCATGGAAGGTCAGTTGCAGCTCAACGATCATGCTGTCCTGCTTTCAACCCTCATTCTCTCTTCAACAGATGCTCTCACAATGCAATGCAAGATCATGCGCTGACATTGCAAATATGTCCAGGCCGGCAAGATCTCCGCGGAATACGAAAAGCGAGGCGGCGGCTACGAAAACGAGCCCGGATCCAAGAACGAGCCCACCAAAGGCGCACCTCAGGCGAAATCAGAGTCCAAGAAAGAAGCAGAGACGAAGGACGCCGGCGCTTCCGGCGAGAAGGAGGAAGAGAAACCCAAAGCCAACAGCGGCAAGAAGGCTACTGGGAAGAAGAGCGAGGCCAAGGCCCCCAAGAAAGAGAAGAAGCCACCGACGGAGGGCACGCGCAAGAGTACCCGTACGGCCGGCAAGCGCAGCGCTCCTGCGGAAGAGGAGAAGCCTGCTGCGAAGAAGGCGAAGAATGGGAAGAAGTAGAGGAGGCGGAAGTGCTCGATCTGTTTCTTTTCATGTATCGTTGCGTCGCGCCATTGTACCATCATCGCCAGCCGCATCCACAAGCCTGAGGCCACTCAATGTTCTTACTTTACGCAGCATGAGGATGTGAGACGGCTGTCTTCACGAGGCTGTCATTTTCTTCCCAGTGTGATTATAAATCTGAATGGTATATACTCTTGTCGCTTAATGCATGAATAGTTGCAGTGCCCTTGCTGTTCGGTTGTGAACATCTCGTCTTGTTTGGCTTCCGCATTGTCCAGAGGCTGTCGTCCGCATCAATGAATATACATCGCTTTCCTCCGTACCTTATCATCCTGAGGACACAAACCATGCGCTGTCCCCAATTCCCTCTCCTTCCACCATCTCATCCACCAGTCTATCGCCAATTCTCATCATCATCACCCCGTAGTCTCACCACGTCTCAGGTTTTATAAACATACCCACCACCTCCTCCCTTGCCGCTCTGCAGCGACCACATCCCAGCTCAGCTCAGAGGAACGGTGACGCCTCGGGACTTTAGGCATTTACGCGTTCGTAGTCTGCCCTACCGAGATAGGTACGTATATCTCTCGTACTCCCCCACAGGGACGATCGATGACTACCGCATGTGTCCCAGATGCCTGACCGTATGGTGTGATAGATCGCCGCCGGTGAGTACGATTGTGGGCTACTCCCTACCGAAGTTCGCATATAGTTTGGCTTGCTTGCGGGTATGCTCTGGATGCCGAGGGCGCTGTCTCATTATGAGAGATGGTCTTTGGAGATCTATGTGCCAGACGATGCAATTTGTGTCTCCTGGGCGGTTTTTATCACTACAACGTCAAGAGATTGCAGTGTCGACTGGAGCATTGGCTTCCTGCCTAAGAGAAAGCAATCACAAGGATGATTGGAGTGCGGGACGGGGGTTCTTTGCGGGGAGGGACTCAAGATACGCTTTCATGTTTGGGGAGATTGCCAGAGCTATTGACGACGGCTGGCGCTCTACATATCGACTGATCTCCGACATGATCACACAAATGGAATTGATTTTCTTAGATTACACTCATTCATGATACATAATTTAGATCGGAGGTTGCTCTTGTAGAAGCGACATAGTCTCCGCCTTTCAAGCTGGGGTCCGATACAAAATGAGGCTTGGGAGCTGTGATCTACTGGGGAACAGATTTGCATCCAAGAGAGAAGGGGCTCTTGCGAAGTGAAAGAACTTGGAAAGAATCTCCGTGACAACGATTTACAAATGGAACCTTTTGCAAAGATCAAAAGCACCCACATATACACGACTGCACGATCGACAGCTCGTGGGTTGCATTACAGAGGTTCAAGCAGATTGGGTCGAATCTTGCGTGGATAAGATGATGTGCGCAAGATTGTGATGGTTTGCTTGCAAATAGCAATGGCATAGTCCAGGCTGGTTTCGAGAGATTCCCCAATTTAAATTCACATGAATTTGGAGATCACACAGAACACTTAGTGTTGTGTCGGATGATTATCCCTGCAATCGAGATGTCTTTGCAATTCACTCGAATTCTCAACCACGAAGAGGGGCAAAGAAGCCGGGAAGATGGTAGCCTCGAGGAGCCAAAAACACAAATGAAGTTACTAGAAGAACAGTCATGGCTTCGTACGAAACGTGCAAGGAAAGCGAGATTGATAGCGGGCAGTGTAGTTGGTCGTCGATGTTTCAAAATGATCTGCCAGCCTGCGGCGACGTCCAACATTTTGTGCTTTCACTTTATATACCATTTGTTATGCGTAACATAATATCCCCCTCAAGTAGATCCCAAGACACTAGCCACTTCCTCTTTTCTACCGACAGATATCATTGTTGGGATCCGAAAAAGCGTGGCTGAGCTTCTCGACCGAGACATAGGTCGTAGGTATCCTGGGTATGTACCTAATCAATGAGCGAGAGTAAAGATAGATGTTGCGTTCCCTATGCCATCATAGAATAGAATATGCGTTGTCTCTCCTGAAAGTAGCTCACAGCTGAGAACAGACACGCGTACAATAGACCAGCTAAGAAACAATTCTTCTGGGAGAGCTTTTAGGAAAAGGCACGCTTGCTGAATAGCATTAGATTGGGGCGATGAAGACAACGACTCGGCCGAAACCTTCGGTTCTGTCCCAACTGCCTGATTTGGACCCCGAGACGCCGAAGTTTTTGTTACGGTACTAACGCCTTCCGCTAGCATCAACGGTCTTGCCATCTGCTTCTTTTTTCTTGGTTCAGGGAAGTCGTGGGTAGTTCGACTTTTTGAACTGGTAGACGAAATATCCTGAGCGTTTTCTCCTCTCATCCTTCACTTGCACCTTGTCGTCTGCCCCAATATCATCATGCGCGGCCAATTGGTTGTTTGCGTTCTTTGAAAATTGTTCATTCCGAACCCGACACTCTTTGACAAAGCCCCAAACTCTTTGGTTGATATGAAGAAGCGGTGAGTCTGTGAAGCAGTCCGGGCTTCTGCGAAGAAGTTTGGACTTCACCTCTAGCTAGTTCTCAGCTCCGTTACTTAAGTTTGTACACTGACAGAATACAGGAAATAGCCTCCCCTACTCTTCCATGCCCAACAGCTGCCGTCGCTGAAAGCCATAGAATCCCCCAGCGACCATATCTTGCACTCAACTACTCATCATGCTCGGAGCCTCTTTCCTCCCAGCGCGGTTGCGGCATGAACATAACCAGGCACCACCTTCGAATCCCGGTTACATCAACATACAGATTACGCGGGTCCTGCAATTGGTATCCCGGAATGCTTTCACGCACCCAATCCATACCATATGCTTCATTGCGCTTCTCGCAAGCACATCCTACGTCGGTCTTCTGGAGGGCAGCCTCTTCGATCACACGAGCCTAGGCAACAATGTGGGCAGTACGGATCTCAAAATGCTCATGGAAGATGGTAGATCGCTTCGTGTTGGCGAGGAGACCTCTTGGAAGTGGCAGTCGGACAACGGTGTTTCTAAATCTACGGACACGGTACAGTGCGCCCACGAGAGCTCGAGGAGAGATTCGTTGACGATTTCATAGGACACTCGGCATTCGGTCCTCATGACACTTGTATTCCCGGATTCTCTGTCCAACACCTCCCCACGGACTGCGCCTCTACCCCAAGAAGTCTTGGTATCTGACAATGGCTCTGTGCAATCGATTCCCTCGACCGGGAATGCTTTATATCCTATCTCAAAAGACACTGCTTTGGCCTTCTCTGTGCCCTACGATGAGGCCTCGAACTTTCTAGCTACAATACAGCAGCTGCCGAACAAACAAAGTGCGAATACAGACGCAGAAGATGAAACTGTGCTAATGCCAGAATCAAAATACTGGATCATGACAGCTGCAAAGAACAATGGGTCGCCCGGTCACACTACGTTGCGGGATTCAGCTGGAAGTGCGTGGACGGGATTTGTGGACTTGATCAAGGTAAGATTACCTGTCACGGACGGGGCATGTAAATTTCTGACTGTTTATAGAATGCGGAGACACTTGACATCATTATAATGGTGCTTGGTTATGCATCTATGCATCTAACCTTCGTCTCCCTTTTTATGTCGATGAGGCACATGGGCTCAAATGCCTGGCTTGCTACAACTGTTCTGATTTCTTCGGTCTTCGCTTTCCTCTTTGGCTTGATCGTCACTACAAAGTTCGGCGTACCTATCAACTTAGTGTTATTGTCCGAGGGCCTCCCATTCCTCGTAGTCACCATTGGCTTCGAAAAGCCAATCATCCTGACGAAGGCCGTCCTATTCGCATCCCTGCATTCAAAACAACGGGAGGCGGCAAAACCCGATCCTGATATGGCAAGCGGTGCCAGCCCATCAAGAACGATCCAGTCATCTCTTCATGTTGCTGTGAAGGAGAAGGGTTTCGAAATTGTTCGCGACTACTGCATTGAAATTGCCATTTTGGTGGCTGGAGCTGCCTCTGGTGTACAAGGAGGTCTTACACAATTCTGTTTCCTCGCAGCCTGGATCCTTGTGTTCGATTGTATTCTGTTGTTCACGTTCTATACAGCAATTCTGAGCGTCAAGTTGGAGATTAATCGCATCAAGCGCCACGTCGCGCTAAGCAGGGCCTTGCAAGAGGATGGAATCAGCAAACGAGTCGCTGAGAATGTAGCTTCGAGCGACGAGCTGTCGAGGACCAAAACAGAAGCCGAAGCTTTTGGCGCTGATGAGTCGAGTCAACCACCAGCAGTCTTTGGCAAGAAGGCACGCGACAGCAGCATTCCAAAGTTCAAAGTCCTTATGGTCTCTGGATTCATACTCATCAATGTGCTCAACTTCTGCACAGTGCCATTCCGCGCTGGCAATAGAGATGTTGGTTCGACTACTGTCTCTGGTTTGTCCAATGTGCTCACACCGCCATCCATGGATCCATTCAAGGTAGCGCTCAACGGTCTTACCTTCCTCTACGACCAAGCTGTTCAAGATAAAACTCCAATGCTTGTCACAGTCCTACCTCCGATCAAGTATGAAATTTACTCTTCCTTGACTGATTCAATCAGCGACGACATTGGCGACTCGTGGTCGGACGGAGATTATACAGACCAATTCCTAGACTACGTTGTTGGAGGTAGAGTCGTGGAGGGCGTCCTGAAAAGCTTAGAGGATCCAGTTGTTAGCAAGTGGATCATCGTTGCTTTGACTATAAGCGTCATTCTCAATGGCTACCTGTTCAACGCCGCACGCTGGAGCATCAAAGAATTACGGGTGTCCTCCGAATCTGAAGCTCAAGCTCCGATTAGACCCACGAGTCCTTCTCCAATCGAAAGAGCTGCTCCGACCGCACTTTACCAGGGGGACACGAATGGCCATGTGTCTGAGCGAAATGGATCCGTTCCCACAATCGAAAAAGTGGATGTTGAAGCTAGGACACAACAAGATTGCGAGCAAATGATCAAAGACAAAATGGCCGCATTCCTGAATGATAAGGAGCTCAGTGAGATGACTGTGCTTGGCAAGATCCCTGGCTACGCCCTTGAAAAGACACTGGAGAACCCAAGTGTCATGACAAGACTTGCATCCCTGACACGGGCTGTCAAAATCCGGAGGGCCCTTGTATCGAGAACGCCGGCGACAGCAGAGAATTCGCGCTTACTGGAGAGGTCCAAGCTCCCTTACGAAAATTACAATTATGAGAACGTACACGGCGCATGCTGCGAAAATGTTGTGGGCTATATGCCCATACCTGTTGGTGTTGCAGGCCCGATGATCATCGATGGACGGCATTACTACCTCCCAATGGCCACAACAGAAGGAGTCCTGGTTGCTAGTACGAATAGAGGTTGCAAAGCCATCAATGCTGCCGGCGGAGCTGTTACTGTTCTCACGGGAGATGGCATGACCCGAGGACCGTGTGTCGGCTTCGAAACCCTGACCCGAGCGGGCGCTGCCAAGCTTTGGCTGGATTCTGAAGAGGGACAGAAGACCATGAAGAAAGCGTTCAACTCCACCAGCCGCTTCGCTCGCCTGCAATCCATGAAGACAGCCCTGGCCGGTACATACCTCTACATCAGATTTAAGACGACGACAGGTGATGCAATGGGCATGAACATGATCTCGAAAGGTGTGGAATGTGCTCTCAGTGTCATGGCAAACGAGAGCGGGTTCGAAGACATGTCCATCATCTCTGTCTCGGGCAACTACTGCACAGACAAGAAGCCTGCTGCGATCAATTGGATCGACGGCAGGGGTAAGAGTGTGGTGGCCGAAGCCATTATCCCTGGCGATGTCGTTCGAAGTGTTCTAAAGAGCGACGTCAATGCCTTGGTTGAGCTCAACATCAGCAAGAATCTGGTCGGCAGTGCGATGGCTGGCAGTATTGGAGGTTTCAATGCGCACGCAGCCAATATCGTGACCGCGATCTTCTTGGCTACAGGTCAAGATCCCGCACAGAATGTCGAGAGCAGTAATTGCATTACGGTGATGCGAAAGTTCGTCCCGATCTTCCTGTGCCTTACATCCTGTAAGGATCCATGCTAATTTCTCATAGCCTTCATGGCAATCTCCAAATTTCTGTTTCAATGCCCTGCATCGAAGTCGGCACCATCGGGGGCGGTACCGTGCTCGAACCTCAGAGTGCATGTCTGGATATTCTGGGCGTCCGAGGTGCTCATCCAACCAACCCTGGAGACAATGCTCGGCAGCTGGCCCGCATTGTCGCTGCCAGTGTGCTAGCTGGAGAGCTCAGTCTTTGCAGTGCCCTCGCGGCTGGGCATTTAGTGAGAGCACATATGGCACACAACAGAAGCACGGTGCCCACGAGGTCTACGACGCCTGTCTCGACGGCAGTAAACGCCGCGCCGAGTCGAGGCCAACTGGGGGAAGGGCTCAGCATGACGGCAGCCCGCTGATGCCATTCCTTTTCGACCGAATCGAATCCGAGGACGTCTGTACATAGGATTTCCATGCCTTTTTGCGAGCTATTTGTACAACATTGGGAGGTGTAGACGGTTCCATGGGTCTTTGTCTCCCTTCGGCATACATCGAGGTACAGCATTAGGAGCGTGCATGGCGGTGCGATTGCGGAGCAGTAGAGTTACCTATATTTCTTAGCATCGCTTCCTATGACGACTAAAGGTAGAGGTCGACGTAACAGACGCTCATTGTCACGAGACCAATACCATCCTATAAAATTCCTCCAGGTTCCGGCCTACTAAGTGACCTATAAGGGAGAAGCATTATTTGCAATATGATGGAGGAGGGATGTTCGCAGATGATGCTGAATTCGGCCATTGTCCAATGAGAAGCGGCCAGTTCCATCAGTCAGCAAATGAAGAAATCTTCTTGATCTTGCCCCTTGTATCAATACATACTGCATCACCACTTTTTTCTCCCATCTCCCGACATCGAAGACCAGCTTGATTAATCTTTCACACCTTTTGCTGCATTGTTCTTGTATATTGGATACATACTCTTAAGTTGACCCAGCACCATCTCTACCATTTGCGCCTTGTCCGGATCATCGCGAGCCCGCATCCCCTCGGAGTGACATTATACAGATTCTTCGCTTCTCGGTCTTGTACGTCAGGGAAGAAGCCGGGTCTCCAGACAAGAGGCTGTACTGTACTACGAAGGGTCGAAGTTGGAGCTAAAGGCGGAGCTTGCGGTTGTCTTACACCATTCTTTCAAATCCCTCCCAAATACCCTCCCTCCCAAACCAGAAATTACCCCACCATGCTGCCCCACTCTCCCTCGTCAACTTTTCTTCTTCTTCGTTCCTCCTCCAGTCTTCTCTCACCATCTTCCCTCCACCAACCCATCCGACTCGCAATCCCATCAATCAAACACTTCCACACTTCACAAGCAAACATGACTATCAAGACTTTCTTCGACGTCACTTGGAAAGGCCCTGTCCTCGACCATAATTCCAAGCCAACCGCCGAAGTCAAGGGTGAGTCTCCTCTTCACCCATTGCCCCACTATTCTCACATCATCTTCTCCTCCATTGCGTGGCACCCATTTACTCGAATCAAGACCTCTCACTGACAACGATTCACCAGAGCAATCTGGCCGGATAAACTTCAACCTCTTCGATGCAGAGGTTCCCAAGACCGCTGAAAACTTCCGTGCCCTCTGCACCGGCGAGAAAGGCTTTGGTTACAAGGGGTCCAAGTTCCATCGCGTGATCCCACAGTTCATGCTACAGGGGGGCGACTTCACCCGTGGCAATGTCAGTCAACCTTGCCACCACACTCCACTTCCCAATGTGTTCGACCGTTGCTGACGTTGACCTGCAGGGTACTGGGGGGAAATCCATCTACGGCGAGAAGTTCGCAGATGAGAACTTTGCAAAGAAGCACACCAAGCCGGGTCTCTTGTCCATGGCCAATGCCGGACCAAATACGTAAGACAACTCTTCACCTCCTTTCCCATCTTCACCTTCACTGCTAATCTTGATTTCCCACTCGCAGCAATGGTTCACAATTCTTCATCACGACTGTCGTCACCGGCTGGCTCGACGGCAAGCATGTCGTCTTCGGCGAGGTTGCGGACGACGCATCTTTGAAGATTGTCAAAGCCATTGAGGCCACCGGCAGCGGCTCCGGGCAGGTCACATATCAGCCCCCTGCCACCATTGTCAACGCCGGTGTGCAATAAGTGGAACACGTTACAATGAAAGGGAGACCTGGGAAGGATGTAGCTGGCAATGTGGCACATCTCGCGGTTGGCATCTACTTCGACGAGACAGGGTGGATGTTAGTGCGGACAAAAGCGAGCTTGCGGATGTGATTACTAGAAGTGCAAACCCAATCACTACTCTTATACCATTGCCCACGGTCTCTTTCATCCCTCTTTAAGATATTGCATTTGCTATTGGGTATCATAGTCACTCCCCCTATCTCTTTGCGCTCCTTGATATTAACGATCCTCCCCAAACCTTTGATCCCACCTCTTCACCCGACTCTCCCTGCCACAACCCCCCTCCCATGCGCCCTCACCACCCCATCCAATATCCCCCTCACCCTCTCGCAGCTACTCACCCCAGTCGCTAACATCCCCTCCACCCTGTCCCCACCCACCCTCCCCTCA
>JAABUQ010006197.1_pt1 | contig 18340 bp, 16 predicted proteins | sample 5560001 | NCBI WGS metagenome assembly JAABUQ01 (sample SAMN10711888, study PRJNA513371) | rock metagenome | isolation source: Antarctica rocks | place: Antarctica: Victoria Land, Finger Mt nord | collected 2015-12-18
CGGCGACAATCCCAGCTTGCGCGCCGCGCTTCCGGATTTGATTGATCGGGCCTATCGCCGAGCCCGCATCGGCGCGCAACGCGAAACGGGCCTGGGCGCCCGGAGCTTTTCCGAAACCTGCCTTTGGAAACCGGACCAACTGTTCGACGAGGCGTTCCTGCCCGATTGAAGATTGACCCATCGGGCGTTCCGGCAGCATCTTTGGCTATTCCGCCGGCTCCTGGGAACGATTTGATGGCGCTCAGCCGCAGCACCCGCGTCAACCTGCTGATCGGCACCGGACACTTCCTCTCGCATTTTTACGTGCTGTGCCTGCCGCCGATGTTCCTGGTCTGGCAGAAGGCGTTCGGCGTCAGCTTCGCCTCGCTCGGCCTGACGGTGGCGCTGATGTCCGGCACCACCGCCTTGCTGCAGACCCCGGTCGGGTTCCTCGTGGACAAGCACGGCGCGCGGCGGTTCCTGGTCGGCGGGGCGCTGCTGATGTCGCTCTCCGTCGCGGCCATGGGGCTGGTCACCGCGTTCTGGCAGATCCTGGTGCTCGCCGTGCTGTCCGGGGTCGGCAATTCGGTCATCCACCCGGCCGACTACGCGATCCTGAGCGGCTCCGTGGACAAGGAGCGCATGGGCCGCTCGTTCGCGCTGCATACGTTCAGTGGCAATCTGGGCTTCTCCGCCGGCGCGCCCGTCATCGCGCTGCTTATGCTGGCGATCGGTTGGCGCGAGAGCCTGCTGCTCGTCGGGCTGCTCGGGGTTCCGGTGGTCGGCGCCATCCTGATGCAGAGCCGCATCCTGAGCGATCAAGGCCCCCAGGCGCCGAAGCACGCTGGCCCGGCGCTGACCGGCCGGCAGCTCCTGCTGACCCGGCCCATGCTGCTGTTCTTCGGCTTCTTCGCGCTCGGCGCTTGCGCCGGGGCGGGCGTGCAGGCGTGGCTCATCACCGTGCTGCACGCGGTCAAGGGGCTCGACCTTGCCGTCGCGTCCTCGGCACTGACCGGCTACATGGTCGGTTCAACCGGCGGGACGCTGGTCGGCGGCTGGTTCGCCGACCGCTACAAGGCGCACATCCTGCCCTTCGCCATCATCCTCACGACCGCGTCGGCCGGGCTGATCCTGGCGGTCGGGGTGCTGCCGATGCCCGGCCTGCTCACCATCGCGCTGGTGTTCCTGTCCGGCCTGGCGCTCGGCGCCAGCCGCACCCCGCGCGACGTCATGGTGAAGGATGCCGCGCCGCCCGGGCAGATCGGCAAGGTGTTCGGCTTCGTCAGCGCCGGCCTGCCGCTCGGCTCCGCCGTCACGCCGGTGCCGTTCGGCTTCCTGATCGACCGCGGGCATCCCGAGCTCGTGCTCGTGCTGGTGTCGATCATTCTGCTGCTCAGCCTGCTTTGCGGCGGCACCGCCCGCTCGGCTGCCCGCTACGAGGAACCGTTGCCGCTCGCCGCGGAATGATGTTGTCTCATTGCAGGGGCATGTTGAGGTTCAGCCCCGGCACCGGCAATTGCCGCTGCTCCTGCTGACCCTCGATGGTGGAGCCGGGGACGTAGCCTTGGCCGCCGTTGAAGGCTCTCTGGTTGAAGAAATGCGGGCTGATCCTGGTACCGGTCGGCGGCGCCAGTTGGGGTGCGCTGAGCGCGGTGTTCGGCACCGGCGCGGCTTGGTAGCGCGGCGGTTGCGGTGGCGGCACCGGTGGCGACAGGAGAGTGTCATTGTATTGCGGGATCACAAGCGGCCTAGGCGTTTGCTTGTACGGGCTGGCGCCCAGCAGGACCACGCTCACGGTGGCGATCAGCAATATCCGTCGTGTGCTCATAGCGCGCCGCCTCCCCCCTCGGCCAAGCCGCGCACGCCGCGCCTATCCTGCTCCGGGTTGCCGGCGGGCGCGCCGAGCGCCCCGGTGCCCAATCGCTGCCACGCATCGAGCGCCCAATGCACCGAGGGAAAGGCGATATGGTCGCGCGGAATGTCCTGCGGGCGGAACAGGCGCACCTCCAGGCTTTCCTCCCCGGGCGCGAAGGCGGTGGCGCCGGCAAACCGGGCACGAAAAATCACCTGCACCTGGCCGATGCGACTGATGCTGTAGACGCCGAGGATGCCATCGAGCGCGATCGTCGCGCATGCCTCCTCCAACGCCTCGCGGCGCGCGCCCTCCTCGACGGTTTCGCCGAGTTCGAGATAGCCGGCCGGCAACGTCCAGAACCCAAGGCGCGGCTCGATCGCGCGTCGGCACATCAGTACCGCGCCGTCGGAGACGACGACCGAGCCGACCACCACCTTCGGGTTCTCGTAGGCGACATGCCCGCAATCGGCGCAGATCAACCGGTCCCGGGTGTCCCCATCCGGCACACGGCGCTCGAATCGCGGCTGTACCTGCTCAGGCATCTTCCCAGGCAAACTGAAGCCTTTGCCGGCCGGCTTCAACCCCGATTTGCCGCAGGCCGGCGCTCGGTCCCGCTCGAAGGCTTAAACTCAGTCCGGACCGGAGTTTCGCTTACTCTCGTTCGTGTCCCGAGAGCATCAACGAGCGCGATCCCGCCGGCCTCCCGCGAGTTCGGGAACAGCCGCCTCCATCCTGCGGTCCGGGATCAGCCACCAGGCCGCGATCCCGGCGTACATCGCGTAGGAGGCGAGCGGCGTGACGAAGGCCAGAGCGATGCCGGCGAGATAGAGCAGCGATGACAGCTTGCCCTTCAGATCACGCCCCAGAGCTCGACGGAGCGGCGAATCCGCTCCCTGCGTCCGAACGATTGCTGCCTGCATAACGTACCAACTCAGCGCGCTGCAGAGCAACGACGCGCCGTAAAGTGCCACCGGCACGGGGGACAGATTGTGCTCGTCCATCCATGCGGTCGTGAATGGAATAAGCGAGAGCCAGAACAGGAGGTTGAGGTTGGCCCACATCACCGCCCCGTTCACATGGGGAACGAGCTGGAAGAAGTGATGGTGGTTGTTCCAGTAGATCGCCACGTAGATGAAGCTCAGGGCGAAGCTCAGGAACGTCGGCCACAGCTCGGCCAAGCTGCCCAGGTCCGCCCCATGCGGCGGCTTCAGCTCCAAGACCATGATGGTGATGACGACCGCGACGACGCCGTCGGTGAGTGCGATGAGGCGTTCGGAGCCCATGTTCACATTCATTCCGGAACGGGAGCGCGCATCCGCTCAGCAGGGCGACATGGAAGCGGCGCGTGGAGCAGAGTGACTCCACGCGCCAGCGTCTCAACTCTTGATGAAGGCGAGCAGATCGGCGTTGATGCGGTCGGCATGGGTGGTGGGCATGCCGTGCGGGAACCGGGGTAGGCTTTCATCACCGCCCCCTTGACGAGCGCGGCCGAGAGCGGCCCCGCGTCCGCGAACGGCACCACCTGATCGTCCTCGCCGTGCATCACGAGCGTGGGCACGGTAATATGCTTCAAGTCCTCGGTGAAGTCGGTTTCCGAGAACGCGGCGATGCCGTCGTACTGCGCCTTGACGCCGCCCATCATGCCCTGCCGCCACCAATTGCGCCGCAGGCCCTCCTTCACGTCGGCTCCTTGGCGGTTGTAGCCGTAGAACGGAATCGTGAAGTCGAGGAAGAATTGCGAGCGATTGGCAGCCGTTTGCTTGCGAACGTCATCGAGCACCTCGATCGGCGTGCCCCCCGGGTTCTTGTCGCTTTTCACCATGATCCGCGCGACCGCGCTGATCAGGACCGCCTTGGCGACCCGGCCCCGACCTCTCCCCGCGACATAGCGCGCGACTTCGCCGCCGCCGGTCGAATGTCCGACGTGGATCGCCTCGCGCAGATCGAGCGCTTCGGCGAGTTCGGCCACGTCGGCGACGTAGGTGTCCATATCGTGGCCGATCGCCCCCTGCGAGGAACGGCCGTGACCGCGACGGTCATGGGCGATTACCCGATAGCCCTGCGCCAGGAAGAACATCATCTGGGCGTCCCAGTCATCGGAGCTGAGCGGCCAGCCGTGATGGAAGACGATGGGCTGCCCGGCGCCGCAGTCCTTGTAGAAGATTTCCGTGCCGTCCTTTGTGGTGATCGTAGGCATGTCCTGTGTCCCCTGAGTGAGTGTCGATGCGTGTGGAAGCTGCGGCGGTCCGGCAGGGTTAGGCGGCGTCGACCAGGACGATTTCGGCGTCGTTCAGCGCCGTGACCCGCAGCACGGCCTCATGAGCGATGGCCGCGCCGTCGCGGGCGTCGAGTCGCACGCCGTTGACCTCGACGGAGCCCTTGGCCGGAACCAGGTAGCCATGCCTGGCCTCGCCCAGCGTGTACTCGGCCGTCTCGCCCGCCTTCAGCGTGGCGCCGACGACCCGGGCGTCGGCGCGGATCGGCAGGGCGTCCGTGTCGTCCGGAAAGCCGCTGGCCAGGGTGACGAAGCGTCCCGAGCGCCCGCCCTTGGGGAACGGCTTGGCCCCCCAGGCGGGAGCGGCGCCCCGGGTGGTCGGCTCGATCCAGATCTGGAAGATCTTCGTGGCGTCCGCTTCGAGGTTATACTCCGAGTGGCGCACACCCGAGCCCGCGCTCATCACCTGCACGTCGCCCGCCTCGGTGCGCCCGGTGTTTCCCATGCTGTCCTGGTGGGTGATCGCCCCTTCGCGAACGTAGGTGATGATTTCCATGTCGGCGTGCGGGTGGGGCGGGAAACCCGTGTCGGCGGCGATGGTGTCGTCGTTCCAGACCCGGATCGGGCCCCAGCCCATCCTGGCCCGGTCGTGGTAGCCGGCGAACGAGAAATGGTGCTTGGCGTCGAGCCAGCCGTGGTTGGCGCCGCCGAGCTGCGCGAAAGGCCTGCGTTCGATCATCTGCTCTCTCCCTGGAGCGTGAGCCGCTCCGACCCGCGAAACATGCAGACGGGCGGCGTTCGATGAAATAGAAACGTCGGCACCTCATCGTTTCTGGATTTTATGCGACGCCTGCCCGACTTCGAAGCCTGGGCCATCTTCGCCAAGGTGGCCGAGCTTGGCTCGTTCGCGCGGGCCGCGGATGAGCTCGGGCTGTCAAAGCCCACTGTTTCAAAAGCGATCACCCGGCTGGAGGCGCAGCTCGGCTCCTCGCTGCTGAGCCGCACGTCGCGACGGCTCTCGTTGACGGAGAGCGGTCGCGCCTCGCTGGAGCGAGCGACGCGGATCCTGAGCGAGGGCGAGGCTGCGGAGGCGGAAGCGTTAGCGCAGTCCGCCGTACCGCGCGGCCGTGTCCGGGTCAGCGCGCCCCTCTCGTTCGGGATCGCCTATCTCGGCTCCACGCTTCCCGAGTTCCTGGCGGCGTACCCGGAGATCGTGCTCGATCTCGCGCTCAGCGACCGTCACGTCGATGTCGTGGCGGATGGCTTCGACCTGGCGATCAGGATCGCGAGCCTTGAGGACTCGACGTTGCTCGCCCGCCGGCTCTGCACGGTGCGCATCCTGCTCGTAGGGGCGCCGGGCTACTTCGAACGCCACGGCCGCCCCACGCACCCCGGTCAGCTCGCGCGCCATGCGGCGTTGATCTACTCGGGCGGCATCACGCGCGGCGTCTGGCGGTTCAGCCACGCCGCCTTCGGCGAGGCGGTCGTCGAACCGCCGGCGCACCTCTGGACGGACAACGCGGACCTGCTGACGCCCTCGCTCGTTGCCGGGCGGGGGATTGCGCTTCAGCCGGAGTTCCTGGTCTGGCGCGAGCTGCAGGAAGGCTTGCTCGAAGTCGCGATGCCGGAGTGGTCGGCGCCGGCTCTTGGATTGCACCTGCTCATGCCGCCGAGCCCGCTACGTCCGCTTCGTGTCCGGGTTCTGGTCGAACACTTGGCGCGATCCCTCGCCCGGCCGCCCTGGGCCGCCGCTCGCGGCTGATCGGTAGGCGCCGGCTCGACGAGCGAGACGCCGCTAGACCGAAAGATCCAGCAGCGACCCGCGCGGCAGGGCGCTGCTGGGCGGCGCGCCGGTCGAGGGGTCCGGCGACAGGAGTTTCGACGCCGGGGCTCCTGGCGGCGGCACCTGCGGTCCGACGGCGCGGACACGCGAGATCGCGGCCCCTGGCCCGATCGCCGAAGCATTGATGCCGCCCTGCGCGAGGCTGGTGGAGAACGCCGTGAGCGAGTTCGAGGACGACATGCGTAGCATCATCAGGCGCATCGGTTAACATTGCCTGAATCCCGAGCGGCGTCCACAAAAAAAGATGTCGGCTCGAAGTGCCCGCGGGTTGTTTCGACCGGGACGGCGGCCCCGAGCGTCAGGCGGCGGCGACGGATTTCGGCTTTGGCGCATACGGCCGCAACCACGACGCGAGCGCGCCCGCCGCGTCGGTGACCAGCAGCGGCTCGAAATACATCCGACGGTCCGCGTCGCTGATGTCGGGCGGATAGTCCTCGTATTGCGGGTCGAGGATGTCGGTGCCGCCCAGATAGGTGCGCGGGCGATCCTTGGCGTGCTTGCGCCCCAGCCGCTTGAGGCGGCTGCGGTTGTCGACGAACAGGTACAGCGAGGCCGGCCGCCGCCAGCCGTGGCGGAGCGCATGGCCGACGAAACGCCGGATCACGTTCCACCGGCTCATGTAGACCTCGGGCGTGCCGAAGATGCGGCGGGCGAAGCCGGCGAGCGCCTCGGCACCGTCCAGCGTGTTGCGATACGCGATGCAGCGCCCGTCGAGGTCGCGCAGCCGCAGGTTCGGCAACAGCTCGCCGCCGCGCGCCGCGTCCCAGAACAGCTTGGTCCCGGCCAGCGGAGCGACGAAGGCGAGGAAATACGGGTGATGCAGCAGGTCGGAGTTCATCACCGCCCGGAGCTCGCGCTCCATCTGCTCGATCGTGCTCATGCGGGGGTCGAACAGGTAGCCGTAGGTGATCATGATGCCGAGCGATTCCGCGTGCGCGATATCGTCGGTGACGTTGCCGCCGCGATGCTCGTTCTGCCGCTTGCCGTGCTTGGCGATGAACGCCGGGTCGAACGATTCGATGCCGGTGAACAGGCCGCCGCACTTGCTGGCGGCCATCAGCTTGATGACCTCATGGTTGCGCAGCAGGTCCTGCGTGACCAGCGCGCCCCACATCCTCACCCGCTTGTCGTCGCGCAGGATACGGCAGACCTCGCGCAGATGCGGCAGGTTGTTGGAGAAGTTGTTATCGATGAACCAGACCATCGGATACAGCCGCCGCGCGCTGAAGCGCGGGCTGGTCCGGATCGAGTCGTCGATGTTCCGCGCCACGTCCGACCCGAGATAGGTGGCGTGCCGCGCGCCCTCCGCCGGGATCGAGCAGAAGTCGCATTTGAAATTGCAGCCGCGCGAGGCCTCGATGTAGTGCAGCGGCAGATTGATCCCGTGCTCGGGAAAGATGCGGTGATCGACCACGTAGCTCTGGATGCGGCCCGGCGGCGAGCGATAGATCCCGCCCAGGCTCCCCGCCTCGAAGCCGCGCATCACGTCGACCACCGCCTCCACGCCGCCGACCGCGATCGCGTCGAAATACGGCAGCGCGGCTTCGGGGAACAGGGTGCAGAAGCTGCCACCCGCAACGACCTTGGTGCCCGCGCGCCGGAAGAACCACGCAAGCTGGCGCATCCGGTCGAAATCCATCAGCAACCCGGTCAGCAGCACAAGCTCGTACTGGCCGGGCGCGATTCTGCTCGTGTCGTATGGGCCGTGCCACATGTCGTGGTACAGCGAGACGTCGTATCGCGCGCGGTCGATCAGCGGCGCGGCGTGCATCCCGACCATCGGTTGGAGGTAGTCGCGATCCTGCTTGCGCGCGCGGTCCTCGTGGAGATGCGCGCACAGGATCAGCACACGCGGCCGTGCGGGCCGATGCCGCGCCTTGTGTTTGCGGGCGGCGTCATGGCGGGCAGCGTCGAGCGGCATCGGGCGATCTCACTTCCTCGGACCAGGCGTCACGCCAGAGCCTGCACCATGCCGATTGCGCATTGAAGGTCCGGCGTGCCTTGGCCCTCGCGAAACCAGTCCAGCAGCGGTCCGAGCAGGGAGAGCGCGCCGACGCGATCCGCCCGGTCGACGCGCAACCGGGCGAGCCCGATCGCGAGGCGGAGCTCCCAGGATCGCGCGCCCTGTTCGCGGGCGATGCGCAGCCCATGCTGGTAGGCGCCTTCGGCTCCCTCCGTGTCACGCTTGCCGACCAGCAGATCGCCCCTGATCCGCCACAGATCGGCCTCCGCCCAGCGTTCGTTCATCCAATCCGCCTCGGCAAGCGCGTCGCCGATCACCTGCAAGCCCTCGTCGAGGCGACCCAGACGCAGCAGCGCCTCGGCCCCGATGCCGATGAGGTATGGCCCGATCAGCCGACCGCCGGTGGCGTGCCAGCGGGCGAGGGCGGCCCGGTTCCGCGTGAACGCGTCCTCGCAGCGTCCTGCCTCGATGAGCGCCGGGCCGTCGAACAGCGGTGCGATCACCGCGTGGATGAAGGGCATGCTCTGCTCGCGCGCGAGCAACATCGCCTCGTCGATCCGCTTGCGCAATGCCGGCACGTCGCGGCGAAAGCCGTAGACGGCCGCGCCGACGGTGAGCATGAAGCATAGATTGAACGGATATCGGAGCCGGCGCGCGTGCGCTTCCTGCTCGACGGCCCGGTCGACCGCCTGATCCACGTGACCCTGGATCCAGAGCCGGTACGACTCCCAGCAGTTGAGGGTCGCCGTGTTCGGGTCGGTTCCGAACAGGGCAGTGGCGTGTTGCTCGCGATCCTGCTCGTGCAGCATGATGGTCGCCGCGTGCTCGGCGGCGCTGGCGAACGCGCCGCGCCAGAAGCTGGAAGCGCTAGCCGAATAGGTCGCGTTCATCACGATCACCGGATCGGGATGCGCTTGGGCTGTCTCCTGCATGGCCGTGACGAGGCTCGCGGCCTCGCGATGGTGGCCGCGCGTCGCGTGATACTGCCATAGCACGCGGAGGATCACCGTCAGCCGCCCCGCGTCGCCGAGTGCGTGGCAGAGCGCGCTTGCCGGCGTCAGCACGGTTTCGATCTCGGCGCCCGCCCATCCCTTGAGCGCCATGTAGGTGACCCCTAGCACGACGCGCAGATCGAGTTCCTGCCGGTCGCGCGCCGGCGAGGGAGGCAGGCCGGCCACCGCATCCAGCCCTCGGGTGAGGTGGCCTACCGCCTCCGTCAGCGCCGAGCGTTGTCGCGCCCGCTCGCCGGCGAGCAGCCAGCAGGCGACGGCCTCCCCGGTCGATCCCGCCGCCGCGTGATGCTCCGCCAGCAACTCGGGCTGCAGATCGCGCATGTCCGGAAACAGCTGGTCCAACGCGCGCACGATGCGACCGTGCAACAATGCCCGGTCGCGGCGTAGCAGGCTGGCGTATGCCACGTCCTGCACCAGCGCGTGGCGGAACGTGTACGTGGCGGGTGGCGGCTCCGGCTCCTGCTGCACCAGCGCCGCTTCCGCGAGCCGTCCGAGGGCTCGGTCGACCTCAAGCTCCGGCATGTGGGCCACAACCGACAGCAGCTTGAGCGAGAAAGTGCGGCCGATGGCCGCGCCGATCTGCGCCACCGCCTTCACCTCGCCCAAGCGGTCCAGCCGCGCCATCAGCGAGTCGTGCAGGGTCGAGGGGATGGCTCGCCAGGAGAACGGCGCATCGAGCGCATAGCGATCCGTCTCCTCGCGCAGCAGCCCAGACTCCAGCGTCGCCTTGGTCAACTCCTCGATGAACAACGGCACGCCGTCGGTGCGGCTCAGGATCAGTTCGGTCACCTCCGGCGGCAGGGACTTCCCGCCGACGACATTGCGGATCAGGATCACGTTCTCCTGCCGGGTCAGGCGCTGCAACGGCACCGAGGAGGCGTGCGGCTGGCCGGCCCAGGTGGCGGAAAACTCGGGCCGCGCCGTGGCGACCACGAGCAGGCCCGCGCTTGGCGTTCGGTCGACAATCAGCTCGATCAGTTCCAGCGATGTCGGGTCGGCCCAATGCAGGTCCTCGATCAGCAGCAAGGCCGGACCGTGCCGGGCCGGCGCCGTGACGACCTCCAGAGCATAGGCGAGCGTGATCTCCTTGCGCCGTTGCGGGCTCAGAGAGACGGCTGCTTCAACCCCGGCGGCGGGGATCGCCAGCATTTCCGCGAACCAGCCCACCGCCTGCGCCGGGTCGGCAACACGGCCGCCGAGCCAGGCGGCGAGCTTCTCGATTTGCACGAGCGAGACATCGCCCCGCTCAAGCCCGGCCGCCGTCCTGAAGCCGTGCGCGAACGGGCCGAGCGCGCTGTTGCGCTCGCTCGGCGCACAGGAATAGGTGGCCGTGTGCGCCGCCTCTTCCGCGAGCGCCAGGCGCAGCGCCTCGACGACGCGCGATTTGCCGATGCCCGGCTCGCCGCTCAGCAGCACGGTCTGGCCGGCGCCGCCGGCCGCCATGCGCCAGCGCGACAGCAGCAACCGCATCTCGGCCTCGCGCCCGATCAGCGGCAGGGTCGCCGTCGCGCGCAGCGCGGCGAACCGGCTCTGCACCGCGCGCGGCCGGACCGCTTGCCAGGCGCGCAGGCCGCCCGCCACCCCCTTCAACGTCACTGCGCCCAGATCGCGCGCCTCGAACAGGGAGCCGACCAATCGCCGCGTCGAGTCCGCGATCACCACCGTATCCGGTTCGGCGAGCGACTGCAGTCGCGCGGCGAGGTTAGGCGCCTCGCCGATGACGTCGGGCTGCGCCGCCGCCCGCGAAACGAAGGCACCGACCACCACCGTCCCGGTCGCGATCCCGATGCGGACCTGCATCACGCCGTCCCGCACCGGCAGCGCGCCGACCGCGTCGACGATGGCGAGCGCCGCCCGCACCGCACGCTCGGCATCGTCCTCCTGGGCCAGCGGGTAGCCGAAGAAGCAGAGGATGCCGTCGCCGAGATGCCGGGCGACGAAGCCGTCGTATTCCGCAACGATCGCGTCGACGCAGGATTGGTAGGCGGTGATCGCCTCGTGCAAATCCTCGAGCTCAAGGCGGGCGGACAGCGCCGTGGAGCCGACGAGGTCGCAAAACATCACGGTCAGCTGGCGCCGCTCCAGCGTCGGACGCCCCACCGCACTCCGGGCCTCGCCCCGCCCGACGACGGGAAGCATGTGTCCGCAATCGCTGCAGAACAGCGCGGCCGGCGCGTTCTGACCACCACAGCCGGGGCAGGGCGCGTTTGACGCCGTCCCGCACCGTTCGCAGAACGCGTCGCCGCTGTTGAGTTCATTCCCGCAGCCCGGACACATCATGCTGGACCGCCAATCCTGTCGGTCAGGTATCGATGCTAGCGGAGGCGCGGAGTTTATGCGAAATCGCGTGTGCGCGCCCGTCGGCGCCCAGGTTCCGGTTGCACCCTCGGGCTCGGAGCCCGAGGCGGTTCAAAGCCCAGCTAGTACAGCCGCGTGCGGTAGCTTTCCTCGATGCGGCTCTCGGCATCGCGCGCGTCGCCGCCGCCGGTCTGGTCGGCGATGATGCGGCCCAGGGTCGGGAACGACGCGCGTGGAACATGGCGCGACGCGTCCCAGAGCCGTGACCGCTTCAGCGCCTTGGCGCAATGAAAGAACACTTCTTGCACCGCAATCAGCAATCCCGTCCGCGGCACCTTGCCCTGCGCCTCGGCGCCGGTCAGCAGCGCCGATTCCGTGATCACGCTGGCATGTCCGTTGACCCGCAAGGTTTCGTCGATCCCGGGGACGAAGAAAATCAATCCGACGCCGGGGTGGGCGAGGACGTTGCCGTAGCTGTCCACCCGGTTGTTCCCCGGCCGATCGGGAAGCAGCAGCGTCGCCTGGTCCCGCACCAGCACGAAGCCGGGCGCGTCCCCGCGTGGGCTCGCGTCTACTCGTCCGTCCGCATCGGCGGTGGCGAGCACCAGGAACGGGGACAACCCGATGAAGGCGGTCGCGTGCCGGTCCAGCCTCGGCAGCACCTTGCGCTCCGCGAGCGCACTCACGGCACCGAAGTGTTCCCTTAGAGCCGCACCGTCGATGATCCCGTCCATCATGCCCGTCCTCTCGTGCGGACTTCGTGCTAGACGTGCCGCACGCGGAACGCAACGGTATCGCGGGGGAGAGGAGCAGGTCGCCATGATGCGTATCGGCATCGCCGGCGTGACCGGGCGGATGGGGCGGCTCCTCGTTGAAGAGGTCGTCGCGGGCGGCGCGCGGATCGCCGGCGGGGTGGCGAGGCAGATCGACGGGCGGGCGTTCCCGACGGGAGTTGCCGGCTTCGACGATCTCGGGAAACTGGCCCGCCAGTCGGACGTGGTGATCGACTTCACCCATGCCGAGGCCGTGCGCGGCCATGCCGGCGCGCTCGCGGAGGCACGGGTTCCTTGGGTGCTCGGCACCTCCGGGCTCTCCGCCGATGACGAGGCGGCGGTCGCGCGGGCAGCAGACGACATACCGATCTGCTACGCCGCCAACTTCGCGCCGGGCGTCAATCTTGTCCTCGCCCTGGCCGAGCGGATGGGGGCGGCGCTGCCGGCGGAAAGCTACGACGCCGAGATCGTCGAGACCCACCATCGGCAGAAGGTCGACGCGCCGTCCGGCACGGCGCTGGGGCTCGGGCGGGCGGTCGCCGAGGGGCGCGGCGTGGCGCTGGCGGACGTGATCGAGCGCGGTCGCGACGGCCATACCGGGCCGCGCAGGACCGGGGCGATCGGCTTCGCGTCCTTGCGAGGCGGCCAGGTCGTGGGCGAACACACCCTGCTGTTCGCCTCCGGCAGCGAGCACATCGCCATCACGCATCGCGCGTTCGATCGCCGCGTGTTCGCGACGGGGGCGGTGCGGGCCGCCCTGTGGCTGGCGGGCAGGACAGCGGGACTCTACGGGATGCAAGACGTGCTCGGGATCGGCTGATCGCCCGGATCGGCGCTCGCCGGATCGCGGTCGCTTCAGAGGTCCAATCGCAGGTTCAGCAAAACCACGTTTTCTCGGTAACTGTTGAACGTCTTGCTGTCCCGGTTCAGGTACTCGTAGGTCCCGAGCAGGGAGGCATGCCGGTTGAGCTTGTAGGTCAGGCTCAAGCCGGCATCATACAGATTGGCGCTGCCGCTTGGCTGGTAGTCGGCATTTTGAACTTGCCCGAACCCCGTGAGAATGACGTTGCGGCGGATCTCATGATCGACCTGCAGGCGGCCGGTGGTGTAGATGAAGTTGGTTGCCGTGCCGTCGAGCGAGTACTCGATCGTCCGGCTAACTGTCCCCGTCAGTGTCGTCAGCTGCGTCGGCGTCCAGATGACCTGGCCCTCGAAGATCGGGGTGCTCTGCTGCTGGTTTCTGGAGTCGCTGTAGCTCCGCTCCTCGTAGCCGACCAACGCCCGATACCGGAACTTTCCCTGGGTCTGGACATCGAGACCCGCCAGCACCTGGACGTCACCGTAGTCTTGGCCCGGTCCTCCGATCGGATTGTTGGTGAAGCCTGCCTTGGTCCCTCGGGCAACCACGACGGCATTGGCGCCGGGCGAGAACTCGTACTCCACGGTGGTGCCGACCGTCAGCTCATTGCGGTCGTTGATGGTTTCGTCGAAGCCATTGGCCGCTGCGATGGTCGTGCCGCCGAGCCCAGTCGTGCCGCCGAGCCCAAGGGACTGCCCGAACCGGTAGATCGAGTACGTTGCCTGCGGGATGACTGTGAACCGCCCGAGGGGAACGGCGTAGCGGAGCACGAAGATGTCGTCGGTATAGGGGATGACCCGGTTCTGGCCGGTGGTCTGGATGCTGGTCGGCAGAAGGTTCAGGTTCAGGTGCGTGTAGCCGGCGTCGATCCTGCCGCGCTCGACATCGTAATGGCCGGTGATGGTGGCGGTCCAGTCGGTGTGGTTGACTTCCGGCAAATCAAAATAGCGAAGGTCCTGGACCGTCATTCCGGCAGCGAGGCCGCTGCGTTCCCGGTCGTTGGCGACGTTGAGATTGGCCTGCGTGGACAGAAAGGCGCTGCCGACGCTGTTCGAGAACCCCAGCGGGTTCGAGTCGTAGCCGATGCCCTCGGTGGCGCCGGCGGTGGCGGTGATGTCGCGGTAGCGGGCGCCCAGCGGGTCGTATTCCGGATGCGGCCGGGTGAGGACGGTGACGCCGGTGGCGGTCACGGTCTGGTTCGTCGTCTCGGGAAGCTGGCCGTATCCGGACCCGCGCCGGAGGTAGTCGGATTGGAAACCGAGGTTAACGGTCGGGAAATTCTGCTCCAGCAAGACCTGGCCGTGACCGGGCATGGCCAAGCCTGTCGCCAAGCCCAGCCCGGCCAATACTCGCAGCGAGGCCCTGCGCGAACCTGGTTTCCGCCTCATAGGGCCTCCGGGTGAACTGCACCCACATGTGACAGATTCGGCTGCCGCGCACTAGGTTTCGCCCCGGCGGCGGCTGCCGACGCTCGCAGGAAGTTCCGTCCGTGTCCCAATTGCCACGGCCGGAACAGCGGATGCGGCGTGGAAAAATCCGAGGATCGCGCAATTTTTGGAACAACAAAACGTTGACGCGGCCTGCAATAAAGGTCCACATGCGAGGCCGACCTGCCGATTGCCTCCGTGTCTTTTCATCCGACCAGGGACTCGCTTCCGACTTCGCCCGGGCTCGCTGCGTGAGCGAGCTTTTGCTTTCGACTCAGCTTCCAATTTCATCCGTTTGAAAGCCACATCCGACGATATGAGCGGTAAGCTATTGTTTTTCGCCAGAATTTTGCGTGTTCGGCGCGTTTGCCGATATCGGTCGTTCGCCATCCCGCTCGTTATTTTCGGCGTCGCAGCGGCCCAAGCGGCCCGGTCAGCGGAACCCGCTCGCGTCGCGGCGGGCAATCCGTGCGCGCCGGCGATCGCCGCGGCCGAGCGGAGTTGGCGGTTGCCGGCCGGTCTGCTGCCTGCCATCGCACGCGTGGAAAGCGGCCGGCTCGATCCGCAAACCGGCGTCGTCCACCCTTGGCCGTGGACCATCAACGCGGAAGGAACCGGGCACTTCTTCGACACCAAAGAGGAGGCGATCGCCGCGGTCTCCGCTCTGCAGGCGCGCGGGGTCCGATCGGTTGACGTCGGCTGCATGCAGGTGAACCTGCTGCATCATCCGCTCGCCTTCGCGACGCTCGACGACGCCTTCGACCCACAGGCCAACGCGCATTATGCCGGCAACTTCCTGAACGCGCTCAATCGCCAGACCGGCAGCTGGCCGCTCGCCGCCGCCGCCTATCATTCGCAAACCGTGGAGATCGCGGCCGACTATCAGCGCCTCGTCATGGCCGCTTGGGGACGTCCGGAGCTCGCGACCTTGGGACGGTCCGGGCCCGAGCCGGCGCGGGTCGAATTGCCGGCGGCGATCCGTGCCGTGCTGCCGCAGCAGGACGCGTTGCGCGCCTTCATGCCGCAGCAGGCGGCGCTGCGCTCGTTCGGGCGGACGGAGCGCGTCGCCCACCTCACCCTGACGGCGCAGGCGGGGCGCCGACCCCCCCTCCACCGGCTATCGATGGCCTCGCTTCGCCCCGAACGGCTATCGAGCGCGCGTTAGCCCGCCCGACTTCGGCCATCACCCGAGCCCCGGCGATCCGAGCAGGCTCGCTTCCGGTCGGTCGACCGCTAGCCATATCCTGCCGGGCTGGTGTTGCCGCGCCCCGGTAAATCGGGTTTGCTCGCGTGAGGGAGGCTGGGATGGATTTCGACTTTCCCGACGAGCTTAAACAACTCCGCGAGACGGCGCGCAGCTTCCTGCGCGAACGCTGTCCCGCTGCCGCCGTGCGCCGGGTGATCGACAGCGCCCAGTCCTATGACGTCGCGCTGTGGCGGCAGATGGCCGAGATGGGCTGGACCGGCGCATCCATCCCCGAAGAATACGGCGGCGCCGGGCTCGGGCGGCTCGCCGTCTGCGTGCTCGGCGAGGAGCTGGGCCGGGCGATCGCGCCCGTGCCGTTCGCGTCCTCGGTTTATCTCGCCACCGAAGCGCTCCTGTTGTTCGGCTCCGAGGCGCAGAAGCGACGCCACCTCACGCGGCTGGCGAGCGGAGCTTCCATCGGCACCTTCGCGTATGCAGAGCAGCCCGGATCGGTGCGTCCCGAGCGGCTCGACAGCACGGTGTCCGACGGCAAGCTGACCGGGTTGAAGGCGCCCGTTGCGGACGGCGAGGCCGCGGATTTCGCGGTCGTGGCGGTGCGCGGCACACCGTCGCTGCATGTGGTCGATCTCGCCGGACCGGGCGTGACCCGCGAGACGGTGAGCACGTTCGATCCGTCGCGCGGGCACGCGCGTATCCGGTTCGAGGACGCGTCCGCCGAGCCGCTGCCGGGTGCTGCCGGACCGGGGGCGATCCGCACCCTGCTCGACCACGCGGCGGTGCCGATGGCTTTCGAGCAGGTCGGCAACGCCGAGGCGGCGCTGGAGATGGCGCGCGACTACGCGCTCACCCGCTACGCGTTCGGTCGGCCGATCGGCTCGTTCCAGGCGATCAAGCACAAGCTGGCCGACGTGTACGTGGCCGTCGAGCTGGCGCGCTCGAACGCGTACTGGGCGGCCTGGGCGGCGGAGAGCGGCGCGGCGGAGCTGCCGGTCGCCGCCGCCAGCGCGCGGATCGCGGCCTGCGACGCCGGCTGGCTGGCGACCAAGGAGAACATCCAGACCCATGGCGGCATGGGTTACACATGGCAGTTCGATTGCCACCTGCTGTATCGGCGCGCCAAGTTGCTCGGCCTTGCCCTCGGCAGCGGCCGGGAGTGGAAGCACCGATTGGTCGCGGAGCTGCGCACCCGCAACGTCACCAGCCTGGAAGCGGCATAGGAGCGCGCAATGGATTTCGAGGACTCGCCCGAGGAAGCCGACTACCGCGCCCGCTGCGTCGCGTTCCTCGACGCGAACGCGGAGAAGCGCAAGCCGGGCGAGGTGCTGGGCTACCGGCGCGGGCAGGACGCGCCGGGGGCGATGGACGAGGCCAAGGCGTTCCAGCGCAAGAAGTTCGACGCCGGATTCGCCGGCATCACCTGGCCGACCGAATGGGGCGGCCAGGGCGGCAGCCCGATCCAGCAGGTGATCTACAGCCAGGAGGAGGCCAAGTACAAGGTACTCACCGGCATGTTCGGCCTGGGTCTCGGCATGTGCATCCCGACGATCTGCCGCTGGGGCACGCAGGCGCAGCGGGACCGCTATGCGCCGCCGGCGCTGCGCGGCGACGAGGTGTGGTGCCAGTTCTTCTCCGAGCCGGCCGGCGGCTCGGACCTCGGCGCGCTGCGCACACGCGTGGAGCGCGACGGCGACGAATGGGTGGTGAACGGCCAGAAGATCTGGACCTCGATGGCGCACAAGTCGGATTTCGGCGTGCTGATCGCGCGCAGCGATTTCGACCGCCCGAAGCACGAGGGGCTGACCTTCTTCTTCCTGAGCAGCAAGACGCCGGGGATCGAGATGCGGCCGATCAAGCAGATGTCGGGCTCGTCGCATTTCAACGAGGTGTTCTTCAACGACGTGCGCATCCCCGACAGCCAGCGCCTCGGCCCGGTGGGTGGCGGCTGGAAGGTGGCGATCTCGCTGCTGATGAGCGAGCGGTATGCCACGGCGGAGAACCCGGGGCCCGATTTCGAGGAGCTGTTCGCCATCGCGCGTGACCTGGAGCTCGAGAACGGCCCGGCGATCGACGATGCCGGCGTGCAGGAGAAGCTGGCCGAGTTCTATGTCCGCGCACAAGGGCTGCGGTTCACCAAATACCGGACGATGACGGCGCTCTCCAAGGGCGAGACGCCGGGGCCGGAAGCGTCGATCGGCAAGCTGGTGAGTGCCAGCAAGCTGCAGGAGATCACCTCGTACGGCCTGGAGCTGCTCGGCGCGGCCGGCGTGATGGACGGCAAGGACATGCCGCTCGCCGGCATCTTCGAGGAGGCGTTGATCTACGCGCCGGCCATGCGCATCGCCGGCGGCACGGACGAGATCCTGCGCAACACCATCGCCGAGCGGGTGCTGAAGCTTCCCGCCGACATGCGGGCCGACAAGGGCATGGCGTTCAAGGACGTGCCCACCGGGGGAGGCCGCGCATGACCGAGGTGCTGTTGCGCGACGAGCCGCTGCCCGGCGTGCGGCGGCTGACGATGAACCGGGGCGACAAGCGCAACGCATTGAACAACGCGCTGCGCGGGGCGATCCTCGCGGCGCTGGAGGAAGCGGATCGCGACCCCTCGGTGAAGGTCAGCATCCTGCGCGGCGCCGGGCCGAGCTTTTCCGCCGGATACGATCTGTCGGCGAACAACGCCGAGGACCAGCCGTATTACACGCCGTCCGGCGCGGGCCAGTGGCCGCGCCACGTGGTCGACGGCTGGCTGCGGATCTGGGATCTGGCAAAACCGGTGATCGCGCAGGTGCACGGCTACTGCCTGGCCGGCGGCAGCGAGCTCGCGACGTGCTGCGACCTGGTCTACGTCGCCGAGGACGCCAAGATCGGCTATCCGCCGACCCGCCTGATGAGCCCACCCGACAACCAGTTC
>JAABUQ010006199.1_pt1 | contig 18339 bp, 13 predicted proteins | sample 5560001 | NCBI WGS metagenome assembly JAABUQ01 (sample SAMN10711888, study PRJNA513371) | rock metagenome | isolation source: Antarctica rocks | place: Antarctica: Victoria Land, Finger Mt nord | collected 2015-12-18
CGGGGGCGTCCTCGGGCATCGGTCTCGCGACCGCCCAAGAGCTCGCGCGCCGCGGATTCCATGTCCTGGCTGGGGTCCGCACGCACCAAGACGCCGACCGGCTGGCCAGCGAAAACGTCGAGCCGGTGATCATGGACATCACCGACGAGGAGCAGGTCGCGGCGCTGGTCGACCGCGTCGCTCACGACCCGCAGGGACGCCGTCTCGGCGCCGTGGTCAACAACGCCGGCGTCGCGCTCAACGCTCCGGTGGAGGCGATCCCCCTGGCTGAGTGGCGTCGCCACTTCGAGGTCAATTTCTTCGGGCACGTCGCGGTCGTGCAAGCGCTGCTGCCCGCCCTGATCGCCGGCGGCGACGGACGCCTCGTCAACGTTTCCTCGATCGGCGGACGGGTCGCCTTTCCGACCTACGGCGCCTACGCGGCCTCGAAGTTCGCGCTGGAGGCCCTCAGCGACGTGCTGCGGCGCGAAGTCGGCCGCCTCGGTGTCAAGGTCATCGTCATCGAGCCCGGAACCATCGCCACTCCGATGTGGGGCAAGGGGATAGCGACCATGGACACGCTGGCGGCCACCATGACCGCCGACCAGCACGCGCGCTACGACGATCTTATCGCCGCCATGCACAAGCAGGCGCAGGGACAGGCGGGCAGCGGCATCCCACCGCTGCGGGCGGCGACGGTGATCGCCGATGCCATCCAGGCGCGCAAGCCACGCACACGCTACCTCGTCGGGCGTGACGCGAAGCTCCTGGCGGCTATGTCGGGCCTGCTGAGCGACCACACGGTCGACCGCCTCGTCGCCAGGAACCTGGGCATCTAGAACCTCGGGAAGACTGTTTGCGGCGTTCTACAGAACAGGTACGCAGGCATCTAGTAGAGGTTTCAGCTGGACCAGGGCTCTGGGGCGAGCTACAAAGCGTGGCTGCTCTCGGATCAGGCCAGCTACGTCACCGGCGTACCCCTTCCCATCGATGGCGGCTTCCCCGTCCCCTAGGCTGTCCCTCGAGACCCGCCCCTGAACGGCTCAAGGCATCGCGGCACGATCGCGACGCACTGAGCCGTTCGGCGTTCGGCGGCGGAAGAGCCCCACTCCACGAGGCGTACGCAAGGTGGACCTCAACCGGACGCGCACCAGGGAAGGCATGGCAGTAGCTCGAGCAAAGGGCCGGCCACGTCGAGGCCGTGCTGGCCGCGGCCGGCGAGAGTCCCCACGGCGAACGCGCCCGGCGCTGGAGTTGGAAACGAGGCCCGCGTAAGGCGGATGGGCGCGCCGCGCTATACTGTGGGTACGACGTTCGGCGGCTCCTACCGTCGTACCTAAAGCGGCTGTTGCCGCCACACCCAAAGGGGAAGAGAGTGCCCCTCAGACCAGCCTGCGCACCGCTGCTGCACGATGGCCGATGATCGATGACTCCTGCTAAATATTGTGGCTACTGCGGCGCGGCCATCGACGGTAGCGCGCGTTTCTGCGGCAACTGCGGCGCCCGCTTGAGCGCCCCGGCGCCGGCCACGACCGGCGTGGCCGGCGCCGCGTCGGGCGCGCAGGGCGTGCGCCCGGTCTCCCCGCCGGTCCTGCCGCAGCACGCGGCCGGACCTCCGGTCACGGGCGCCATGCCCGTGACGCCGGCAGGGGTCGCGCCGGCAGGCGGCCTGCAAGGGGCGCTGGTGGGACGCGGGCGCTACGCCATCGACCGCATGCTCGGGCGCGGCGGTATGAGCGCGGTCTACGTGGCGCGCGACCTGCATGTGGCCGGCCGCCTGGTCGCGGTCAAGGAGATGGTCGACCAGTTCGCCGATCAGCAGGAGCGCCTGGAGGCGGAGCGCGACTTCGCCCGCGAGGCCGATATGCTGGCCACCCTGCGCCACCCCGCCATCCCCACCATCATCGACCGCTTCAGCGAGAACAACCGCCACCTGCTGGTGATGGAATACATCGCGGGCGAGAACCTGGAGCACAAGCAGGAGACGCATGGCCCCTTCGACGAGGACACGGTGCGCGCCTGGGCGCTCGACCTCTGCTCCGTCCTCGCTTACCTGCACGGTCAGCAGCCACCCGTGGTGTTCCGCGACCTCAAGCCAGGCAACATCATCCTGCAGCCGGACGGGCGCGTGCGCTTGATCGACTTCGGGATCGCGCGTCTCTTCAAGCCGCACCAGAAGGCCGATACCACGGCGCTGGGCACCAGCGGCTACGCCTCGCCCGAGCACTACACCGGCCAGACCGACGCGCGCTCGGACATCTACTCGCTCGGCGCGACGATGCACCACCTGCTCACGGGGCGCGATCCCTCCAAGTTCCCGCCGTTTCAGTTCCCGCCCGTGCGCGAATTGAACCCCGCCGTTTCCGCGGAGATGGCCGCGGCCATCGAGCGGGCGGTCCGCTCCAACCATGAGAAGCGATTCGCCACGGTGGACGAGTTGCGCAAGGCCCTGGAGCCGAGGCGCAAAAAGAGGAGCGCCGCCGCGACGACGGCGACTCCCGCCCCGGCCACGACGCCCCCTTCCTCCCAAAACGGCCATGGGGGTAGCAGCCCCTTCGCGCCGGCCAACCTAAAGAAGCCGCCTACGGCATCGACAACCCCGACGCCCGCGCCCTCCGTGTCCCCGATCCCTACTCCTGCCGCGCCCACGCCGGCCTCCCAACCCGTGGCCGTCGTGCAGGCGACGCCGCGGCAGATCCTGGCGCTCGCCACGTTCAACGCGACCGGCGGCCGGCGCCCCGACTACAACGCCATCGCCGCCACAGTCGCGCCGCTGATCGGGGGCGACGCGGCGGCGGTGCGCGCCGTACTCCAGCGCGGCCTGCCGGCCACGTTCCCGCTGCCACCGGGCGCGAACACGGCCGATCCCTCGGCGGGTTTGCAGCAACTGGTGGGGCTTGGTGTGGCGGCGCGCGTCGTCACGCCGCGCACCGTGCCCGTCCTGCTCGATACCACCCTGCGACGGCAACTCGATACGACGCACCAGTTATTGGTGCGTGATGTCGTAGTCGGTCCGGCGCAGGTGTGTCGCTGCCGCCGCTGCGGCTATACGTGGAAGACGAACAAGCGGCCCGGCGACGCGGTGCCGCTGCGCTGCCCGGACTGTCGCAGTCCCGAGTGGGGACGCTGGCGCATCTTCAAGTGCGCCTGGTGCGGGCACGAGTGGGACTCGGGCAACATCAGCACGAAGAGGGCGGACACCCTGTTCCCGATGTGCCCTTGCTGCGGGCTATCCAACTGGCAGACGGGCCGCCCCTCCGCGCCCACCGGCTGGCTCGACCGCATCATCGCCGCACTTGCCGGCACGGCCTGAAGGAGTAAACGTGATGCCTCCACCGCCGTATCGGCTCTCGCAGCATGCCCTGGATATCGTCTTTAAGCTCGAGGCCGAGCAGTTGGGCACGGCGCTGGGGCGTCGCTTCCCGTACGAACTCATCCGCGGTGGCCGCCAATCGGTGTTCCCACCGTCAGCGCCAGGATGTGTAGCAGCCCCCGGTTAACCCGTGCGGGCAGCGTCACGCCGGTCACGGTCTTACCTGGTTGCAGGGCGACCGCGACGTAGAACACGTACGTCTTCTCTAGTTGCCGTGTCCCGTTGGTACGGTTGCGGTACGGCATGGTAACCACAACTTTGTTCCCGTACGCGGGTCGTGACGCCCAGCCCCCGTTGAGCGTCCAGTCGGCGAAGCCGAGCCTGAACGATTGCGTCGAGCCATCGCTATAGCGGATAGTCGCCAACCCGGCCGACGGACCGTTGGTCGCCGCGCCGAGGAAAGCCAGCGTGGACCCGCTGCTGGGCGGCGAGAGTGGGATGGTTTGCCCGCGCGCCACGACGTTGTCTTGCGTGGACGGCGCGGCGTTCGGCCACCGGAACGTTAATCCGTCGAACACGGGTGAGGAGCCCGGGGCGAGGCCGGCGGCTTGCAGGGCCTGAGCGGAGTAGCTAGCGTACCCGTAGTCGAAGCTCGCGGCGGCGCGATTGTTATCGCTGCTGACGCCTATGTTGTTGTACGATGGGGCCAGGTCGCCGTAGCCGGTCGCCGCCGTTGGCGTTTCCGTGCTTCTAGGCGTTGACGGGACCGCTGTATTCGTGCTCGTTGGGACCGCTGTATTCGTGCTCGTTGGGACCGCTGTATTCGTGCTCGTCGCGGTGGGCGGTACCGGGGTCCTGGTAGCGGTAGCTGTTGGTGGGAGCGCTGTGGAAGTGCTCGTCGCGGCCTTTGGCGACGGAGTCAGGGTCGATGTCGCGGTCGCGGGAACAGACGTGTTGCTCGGGCTGGCCGTCTTGGTCGCGGTCGCGGGAACGGGCGTGTTGGTCGCGGTCGGAGTGGGAGGGATGGCCGTCGCTGTCGGCAGGGGGGGAGGCGTGCTGGTGCTGGCGGGCGGCACGGCCGTGCTGGTGGACATGGGTAGGAACGCCGTGGGGGTGCTTGCCGCCGCCGTGGGGGTGCTGCTTGCCGCCGCCGTGGGGGGCGCGGGTGTGGCGGTCGGGCTGGATGGCAGCGCGTATTCGCTCAACGATCCGCCGCTGTTGGTCGATCCATCGGTCAAATAGAGGACGCCGTTGGCGACGATGGGGCTCTCCCAGTGGATGCTCCCGATCGTGGTGTCCTGCCAGAGCACGGCGCCGCTCGTGGGGTTGAGCGCCTTGAGCGCGCCGTAGGACGCGTAGTAAAGCACATTGTTGGCGATGATGGGCGAGGTACCGCCGTTGGTGTTCTGCCAGCGTGTCTGCAAGCTCGGCGTCCCATTGCTATCGACGGTGAGTTGCAGGCCGGCCAGACCGTTGTAGCCGGCCACGAAGACCCACGTCGAGCCGTCGCTCGGGTTGACCCACACGGCGGGCGTGGGCAGCACCTCGCCGCCCTGTGGCACGTTGATGACCGACCCAATCTGTCCGTCGGTGTGCCCGGACCCGGCCTGTCCGCTCAGGTTGTCCAGGTTGAGCAGCCGCAGCTTGCTGTCCTTGCCCGACTGCAGGGCCAGGTGCTTGACGGAACTGTTGGCCGGGACAGGCAGGATGGCCGGGGAGGTGCTGCCGATATCTAGGTCGCTGTTGCGTAGCGACTGATAGTTGCCCGGGGTGTAGCTGTCGAGCGGCCCGCCGTTCGCGCCCGTGCCGTTGGGGGCGAGGGCCAGGACGCTGTCGCCCCAGTCGTGGTTGGGCGCGCTCACGCCGTTGGCGTCGAAGGGGCCGTTGCCCGTAGAGAAGTAGAGACGGTCGGTCTCCCCATCGTAGACCACGCCGGGGCGCGACCACACCGCCGTCTGCACCTGCGCACAGTCGGGCGCGCCGGGCTTCTCCACGAAGTGTACGGCCTGGTCGCTGCAGTTGGCGTTGAAGACGTGCTGCGAGCCGTCTGCGAGGCTGATCGTGGTGACGTGGCCCTGGTAGTCGCCGTTGTCGCCGGGGTAGCCGGCCTGCGCCACGTAGAGGTAGCTCACGCCGTTCTTGGCCGTGGCGACAGCCAGGGCCGACGACTCCTTCTCGTCATAACCTTTAGTGGTCACCAACTCGGGCCAGCCGCCACCTGTGACCTCGACGCCGCTGTCGGCAGCGTACTTGTGGACGTAGCCGTCGAGGCCGTAGCTGTAGACATATTGCCGGTTGGGGTCGACGGCCGGCGACGACGTGGTGTAGCAGACGCCGGAGCCGTTGTTGATGTGGCAGGAGCCGGGGCCGTACTGGCGCCCCCAGACCTGCGCTAGCGTGTGCGCGTCGAGGGCCAGGATGTGACCGTCGCTGGTGGTGAGGAAGAGCAGATCCTGCATGCCGTTGGACGTCGTCACGCCGCTCAGGTACGCGGGCGCGCCGTCTTCGGTGTTGGGCAGGGAGAGTCGGTGGAGTAACTGCAAGCCGCCCACGTTGGCCGCGGAGAGCGTCGTTTCCTGGGTGTTGTTCCCGCTGTGCTGAGGATTGCCGTCGAACTGCGGCCAGTCGTAGCCGGGGCTGGCCGTGGCCGCGCGCGTGGCATGTGGTCCTACGAGGCCGTAGCCGGCCAGGAGGAGCACAAGGGCGAGGGCGGCGCCAATGCGCCCCCCGCTCCCGCGTGGTCTGGAGCCGCGCCGTACGGACGATGTGGGCCGTGGTAGAACGTGGGACGTGCTCATGCTGCGTGCTCCTTCTCGCCAAGAGATAGACCTAGGGCTGTCGCGCGCGGGGCATTCTCTATAGCCTCCGTCGCTACACTCATACAGCATCATCTATGCCACGCAAGGCACCCCGTTGTCGCAGAAAAGATAATAATGGACCGGGTGAGGATATGGCGTCGCCGGCCGTATAGGCACTTTTCCTACTCTTGCCGCATAGTGTATCATGCGTGTACTCTCGCCACCCGCTTGTCCAGGATGGCGCGGATGCGCTCTTCCTTGCGAACGCGCGGGCCGAGCGGATGAACTCGATCTCCAGCCCGTGCTCCTTTGGTTTCGGCTCCACCGAGTTAGGGGCTGAAAAGTCCGGCGATGGTGGCCATCGGCAGGAAGAGCCTGTACTCTTGCTGTGGGGATCGGACGAAGTCGTAGCTTTCGTAGAAGGTCTGGGCATCTTTGTCGATTGCATCAACGACGACGGCGAACGAGGCGATGTGCCGCGAGGAATCCAGGCTCCTCTTAAGGGCATCGAGAATGAGCGCCTCGCCGGCGCCACGACCCCGATAGCGCGTATCGCGGGCGAGGCGGCCAAGGAGAGTAGCGGGTAAGGTGGGGTAGCGCGGCAGCCGCTTCGTCGTGGCCGGCGTCAACGCGCCAAACTCAATCGATGTCGCCGAGAGCGTGTAGTAACCCGCGACCGTGCCTGTCACTACGTCGGCGAGGACGTACACAACAGCCAGCCCGCGCCGGACATCCTGGCCGGCCTGTTGGCTGAAGTAACGATCGAGGGTCTCGTTGCCGCACGCGAAAGCGGCTCGATCGTGCGTCTGACTAAGCAACTCGACGCGGTACAGGGCGCTCACGCGATAGTATGATATTACTGTTCTACGGCGTCCGCATAGCGGCGGGCGGCGGCGCGCAAGCGTTCGCTTGGCTCGGGCGGGTGCAACAGTAACCGCGCGAAGTGCTCGCTGTCACGCACACTGAGCGTGATTACGTCGTGCTCACGGATCGCACGCTGGGCGGCCTCCTGTGCGCTGGAGAGGACAAAGTCGGTCAGTGAACTGCCACGGATGGCGGCGGCGCGCTGCAACAAATCCTTTACCTCCGGACTGAGACGCGCCTCGAGCCGGTCGCGGTGGCCAGTCGCACTGGACCGTTTGCGCTTTGCCTGCTCCGCGGTCGTGGATGTCTGACTAGCCATCTTGTACCCATCCTCCCGACATTGACTAACGTTATTATACCATAGTTAGTACGGCAGTGTGCCGTACCGATCATGATACAGCAGTTACAAGTTTGTGGCTCCTGCCATCCCGTGCAGCGGGAATATCTCGGCGCGGACGCGCGCGATGACCGTGTCGGTAACCGCGTCGATGGCCTGTTGTCGCGCGGGGGGCAGCGCGGGGGCCGGCGGGTCGGAGAGGCGCGGCGGCAGGGGCGTGTCGGTGAGGACGGCGGCCCGGTCGAGCCACGCGGGCGGGATCTCGTCGGGCAGGCCGCGCCCGAGCAGCGCGGCCACGTCGAGCGTCTGCGCCCGCGGGACGACGCTGTAGGTCTGGTAGCCGCCCCCGCCCAGCGCGACGAGGCGTCCGCCGCAGAGTTCATGCGCCAGGGCGTGCAGCGCGCCAGCCAAGGGCGCCCATATGTTGGTGGTCATACCCATCTCTGTGAGCGGGTCGGTCCAGTGCGTGTCGCAGCCGAGTTGGGCCACGATGAGGTCGGGACGGTAGGCGCGCAGCAGCGGCGGGACCACGGCGGCGAAGGCGCGCGCGTAGGTCTCGTCGCCCGTGAACGGCTCCAGCGGCAGGTTGACGGTGTAGCCATACCCGTCGCCGGCCCCCATGTCGTCGACGGAGCCCGTGCCGGGGAACAGGTACGCGCCCGACTCGTGCAGCGAGACCGCGAGCACGCGCGGGCTGGTCCAGAAGAGCGCCGCCATGCCGTCGCCATAGTGGGCGTCCAGGTCGACATAGACCACGCGCGCGTCGGGATACGCGGCCAGCACGCCGGCGATGGCCACGGCCGCGTCGTTGTAGATGCAGAAGCCGCTGGCGCGGGCGCGCATGGCGTGGTGCAGGCCGCCGAGCGGGACGAAGGCGTGCGCGGCCTGGCCGGCCATCACCTGCTCGGCCGCCAGCGTCGTCCCGCCCGCGATCAGGGCCGCCGCCTCGTGCATGCCGGGGAAGACGGGGTTGTCGGGGGGCGCGAGGCCGTACGCGCTGTCCTGCAGTTCGAAGCCCGTGCCGCGCGCCTCGGCCAGCAGCCCGAGCGCGCGCACGCGTTCTATATAGTCCGGCGCGTGTACGCGCTCCAACTCCTCGCCGGTCGCCAGGCGCGGCGGTTGGACGACGATGCCGGGGTCGTCGAGCAGCCCGTAGGCGCGCATCAGCCCGACGGCCAGTTCGCCGCGTAGCGGCCGCAGCGGATGGTCGGGCGGGTAGCCGCGCAGCGCCTCGAGGTATTGCGGGCCATGCACGAGCAGGGTATATGCGTCCACGTTGCGCCTCCTAACTCGCGTTTTCTACCCCTTGATGTAATCCCAGAAGGCCGCCGTGGCCGCGCTACAGTGCCGGCTCTCTTCTGTCAACTCCGACAGGCGCTGTTGAGCCGCGTGGGCTGCCTGCTCGGGACTGCCTGTCGCCAGTGCGGCCAAGACAGGTTTGATCGCATCGAAGCCGTAGCCGCCGTGTCGCAGCAGCGCGATAACTTGTACCTGCCGTACCTCTACGGCGCCATACAGGCGATAGCCGCTTGTGGCGTCCCGTCGCGGCCGCACGAGCCCATATTTTTCCCAAAAGCGCACGGTTGAGACCCGTACACCGACACGGCGAGCCACCGCGCTGATCCTCAGAGGCGCCGCGGTGCGATCCTGTCCGCCGTGCTCGTCCAGCGCGACTGTTGCGGCGCTGCGTAGGGCGGTGAGCGTCGCCAGCGTTTCGTGACGCAATCTGTGCAGGTCGGCGTGACACGCGTCAACGGCGGCGACGGCCGCATCGACATCTCCCTCGTGGAGACACTGCATGATCCGCAGCGCCGGCATCCACCCATAGCCGGCAACCATGATACGTGCGGCCTGTATCGCTCGCACATGGCGCGTCTCGTAGCGGCGGTAGCCCGTGGCGCTGCGCGCAGCCGGTGGCAAGAACCCGACCTGTTCGTATGTGCGCACCGTTTGCGCGCTGACGCCGACAGCGCGCGCCAGATCGACCGGCCGCCAATAGTCTTTCACGGCGCCTCTCAACTTTCAACAAAGGTGTAAGCTTTTTGTCCGTCCGTCACGCCAATCATGTGCCTAACTTTACACTGGTTGGTCGTCCCTGTCCACCGCTACTATAAGGCTACTGGGACGGAGCGGGGTCCCCCCGCGATGATGAGAGGAGGGTCCATGCCGACACGCCGGCGTCTCACGGGCCTCTGGCGCCATCCAGACTTCATGAAGTTGTGGGCCGGGCAGGCGATCTCGGTGGGCGGCACGGCGGTGACGGACCTTGCCTTGCCGCTCACAGCCGCCCTAACTCTCAGGGCGACGCCAGCGCAGATGGGCGTCCTGGGCGCGCTCGAGGTCCTACCGTACCTCCTGGTTAGCCTGCTCGCCGGTGTATGGGTCGATCGACTGCGGCGACGCCCCGTCCTCATCGCGGCCGACCTCGGCCGCGCCGGACTTCTCGCGTCGATCCCCATCGCCGCCCTGCTTGGCCGGTTGGGCTTGACGCAACTCTACGCCGTGGCTTTTCTCGTCGGCGCACTCAGCGTCATCTTCAATGTGGCCTACCAATCCTTCCTTCCCTCTGTCGTGGCGCGCGACCACCTCGTCGAGGGCAACGGCAAGCTCGCATTGAGCGCCTCCATGGGGCAGGTGGTCGGCCCGGGTGTGGGCGGCAGCCTGGTGCAACTGCTCACCGCCCCCGTGGCTATCGCCGTCGATGCGTTGTCGTATGTCGCGTCCGCGACGTTCCTGGCTCTGATCCACGCGCCTGAACCGGCGCCGCGGCGGTCCAACGGACGTCGCGCTCTCCGGGTGGAGATCGGGGAGGGTCTGCGCGCCGTGGTGCGACAGCCGGTGTTGCGTGTTCTGGTCGGGGCGTGGAGCATCTACGAATTCTCCGTCGGCCTCCTGCTGGCGGTACTACTGCTGTATCTCACGCGCGACCTCGGGCTGGCGCCCGCTCTCCTCGGCGGGGTCTTTATGGCTGGTAGCGTGAGTGGTATCGCGGGTGCGGCGCTGACGGGATGGTTGGCGCGACGCCTTGGTCTCGGACTATCCATCGCGGCGGCGCTCGTCGTGCTCGCGCTCGGGACAGTATGCCTCCCGCTGGCCGGCGCCTTCCGCCTGGTCGAGCTCCCACTGGTCGTCCTGAGTCAAATCCTGAGTGGCGTCGGGCTGACGGTATCAGGGAGTAACCAGACGAGCCTGCGACAGGCGGTCACGCCGGAGCGGTTGCGCGGGCGCGTCAACGCCAGTCACGCCTTCCTGACCTCGGGTGTTCGTCCGTTCGGCGCTATCCTCGGTGGCGCCCTCGGGCAAAGGCTGGGTCTACCGGCTACGCTAACGGTTGGCGCGCTCGGCATTCTGGTGGCGGCCGCGTGGATCATAGCCTCGCCAGTACGCGCGATTCGTGCCGTACCGTTGGAGGGCGAACCCGATTCGCATTAGGCCGTCCATAGACGAGGCTCAGACCGCTACGAACTGTCTAAACCGTAGTCGTCCAGTCGAGGCGCTCAGAGTCGATAGATGTCGACGCCGCCCACGCCGGTGTTGATCACGAGCGTGATGCGCACGGGCCGCTCGGGATCGGCCGGCGCGACGGCGTGATCGGGGATCTGGCTGGGCAGGTGGACGAGGGCGCGGAGCCTATTTTCCAGTGTCTTCCACGCGCCGAGCCCCTCGTGGACATTCTTGCCGCCGACGACAGAGGTCCCGTCCAGGACGAACTGGACGTACCGCGGCAAGTAGATCTCGATCCCACCCACGCCCCTGTTGACCTGCAGGCGATATTCGCCCGGGAGGAGCGGCGCGCTGGCGAGGTCGATGGTGACGCCCCCCACCCCCGCCTTGATCGGCCCCACATAGGGGTAGAGCGCCGCGCCGAGCGCGATGATAATCTCGCCGTGGGCATAGCTAGGCATCGCCGGCACGTCTACAATCTCTTGTGCGACCATTGTTCCCACCTCCGTCGCGGTCATATATATCCACCTACTCTACCGTAGCATAGCGCGGAGCCACCGCCGGCGCGGCCGCTCGCGACGGTACGCCGGCCGATGCGGGCTCCCATAATCCGCGTTTCAACCACGGCGCGCACTGGCGCGGCCGCCCGCGACGGTACGCCGGCCGGTGCGGGGGCGTATAGCCTTACGCCCTGGCGCCCCAATAGATAGGTCCTATCACCTATCACCTATCACCTGATCTCTAGGCCGGCGTGAGCCGGCCGGTGTCGATGGCGCGCAGCGCGTCGGCGGCGGCGCGCTGGCCGCTGAGCATGGCGCCCTGGATCGACGAGGAGAGCGTGCCTTCGCCAGCCACGATAAGGCCCGCGATGTTGGTTTCGTTGCCCGGCAGGCGGTGGAAGATGCCCGGCGGCTGCTTGTACTGGGCGAAGGGGACGCGCACGATGGCGAGCGGCTTCAGGATCTTGTCGACGTGGCGGCGCGGGAACATGCGTCCTATATCCTCCAGCGCGCGCGCCGCGATGGTGTCGTCACGGCCCTGGGGCAACTCCAGCAGGGTGGCCGAGACCAGGTGCTGCCCGGGCGGGGCGTAGCTCGGGGCGATGTTGGTGATTTGCACTAGGTTGTTGACGTAGGCGTCCGCGTTGGCGTTGAGCACGATCTTTTTGGCGCCGTAGAGCGACTGTGAGGAGGCGTAGTAGACGCAGGAGGTCACCACGGGCGTGGTGGGCATGGGCGCGCCGGTCAGCCGCGCGGCGGTCGGCGGGTCGGTCGCTACCACCACCGCGTCGGCGTCGACGACCGCGCCATCCTCGGTGCGTACCCCGTAGGCGCGCGACCCGTCGGTGAGCACGTCGATCACGCGCGCGCCGTAGCGCACGTCCTGCACCGGGAGCAGGCGCGCTAGTTGCTCGGTGATGGCGCCGATGCCCTCGGCGGGGACGACGGTCTCGCCCTCGGCCAGCATCTTAAAGGTGAAGCGGAAGACGGCCGCGCTGTTCTCGAGTGAGCGGTCGAGGTAGATCCCGCCGTAGAAGGGGCGCGCGAAACGGTCGATAAAGCGGTCGGTGAAGCCGCGCGCGTGCAGATACTCGATCGTCGTGTCGCCGTCATCGGCGAAGATGTCGTCCAGGGACTGTCGCGCGAGCGCGCGGCGCAGGGGCAGCACGCGCGTCTTGTCCTGGAAGGGCACGACGCCGGTAAAAAGGCTCGGTAAGAGCGCGCCGGGGTCGCGCGTGGGGTCGGAGAGCGTGTGCAGCTTGCCGTTGAGGGCGATAAGGGCGCCGGGATCGAAGCGGCGCAGGTTCAGGCGGGCCAGCGAAAGGTGGCGGCGCGCCGCGGGGTAGGCCGTGAAGAGTACCTGGAAGCCGCGGTCGAGCCGGAAGCCGGAGGGGGTGACGTCGGTGCGCACCCGTCCCCCCGGCCCGTCCGCGGCCTCCAGGATCATGAACGGTTGGCGGCGCTCGTGTAGCGCTTTGGCGCAGGTTAAGCCGGCCAAGCCGGCCCCGACAATAATGATCATGCCCTATTATACGTGCCTGCCGGGACCGAGGGGAAAAGGCGTTAAAACGGACGCCAGTACTAGCCAGTACTAAAAGGGGATGTACGTCCACCTCGTCGTGAGCGATAGTGCCGGCAGATTGTATCGGCGAGTAGCCGGCCATCGACTATCGCCCGAGCACTTCGGAGGGCCCATGGTTGTCGACGAACAGATAGACGTGGACAGGCGGCGCGACGAGGAGGGAACGGATCACCTGTGGTACTACCTCGTCGTGCTGCGCGGGGCGCTTTATGCCGTCCCCGATGAGGAGCACGCCGTCCTGATGCCTTACATCAACCACCTGGCCGCGGTGACACCCCTCCCGCTTGGGCTGGTCCCGCCCTACGTCCTGGGGCTTGTCAACGTGGGCCAGAACGGCGAGGTGGTCGTCGACCTCGGCGCATATCTCGGCCTCGCCGGAGAGCGCTCGCCGCACGAGCAACGCCGCCTGCTGGTCATCGGCGAGCGGGGGGTGGATCACCGGCGAGGCCGGGGCGCGGCTGACGCCTATCGTCTGGCCTTCGCCGTCGACGGCGGTTACGGACTAGCGACCGCGCGGCCTGAGTTCAGCCCGGCCACGGACTCCGAGGCCGGGCGCGTGCGTGGTACGGTGGAAACACGCCACGGCGGGGCCGCCGTGCTTGATATGGCGGCCATCTGCGCGGACATCGTGCGTGTCTTGGGGGCGGAACGCTCCTGGAGCGCGCCGGTTGAGGGGCACGCGCCGACCCGGGAGCAAGAACGGTTCGAGGGGCGCGCATCACCCGAGGGGAAAGGGGAGTAAAAAGGATGGACGGTCTACTGAAACGGCTCACGGCGGGCCGGTCGCTGCTCTCGACGGTGATCGGCGGCGCCGCGACCGCGTTGATCATCTTCTCGTTTATTGCCTACGGCAACCTGACCACGGCGCGGCAGAGCGCCCTCACCGCCAGCCACGGCCGCGCGGGCTCCTACGGTGACTTGTTCAACACTATCTACAACAACGTGATACGCACGGCCAACAGTATCGCCGCGGTGACCCCCGACGAGACCACGCACGACGCGTTGATCGCCGCGTTCTACCAAAACATGCAAACCGCTTGGAGCAACCAGCCGGGCATCGAAGACGGCTACATGTTCGACCCGCACGGCCAATTGCTCTACGGGCTCGGCGTCTCCAGTAGCGGCCTGAGCCCTATGACGACCGCGCCCCTCTATCTCAAGCCGCGTAGCCGCGGGGCGCTGGGACATGCCCTTGCCGCTGCCCTGGCGCACGGCGCCAGTAGCCATATGTTCTCGTTCGCGGGGGACGCCGCGCGCTACGGCGACCTCTACCTGTTCGTGCCCCTGCGGAACTACGATGGCGCCATCATCGCCGCCGTGGTCCTGCGTGTGAGCAACGACGCCCTGATCGGCCACTTCCTGTCCGAGTCGCACGTCGCGCTGGCGGCCCCGCCCTTCATCCTCGACGCCGCGACGCCGGGCTTGGCGGCGCGGGGCCGGGTCAACGTGCTGCGCGACACGGCGGCGGGGGTTCTGGGCGACAGTAGCCTCCTGGGCGGACTCAAGCCGGTCTCGACCACCGACCTGACGGGCGCTACCCTGAGCCAGACGAGCGCGTTCCGGTACGGCGGCGCCGATCAACTTGCCGGTGTCGTCACGCCCGACAACCTGCCCGCGTATCGCGTGGTGGCGTATGATCCCGCCCCGTCGTTCTGGCCGGCGCTCCTGGGCGCCGTCACCGGCCTGTCCGGCCTGATCCTGCTGCTGCTGCTCATCGCCGGAGGTCTCTTGCTGACCTTGATGCAGCGGAGCAGCATCAAGGCGGCCACGAGCAGCGTCGAGGAGAGCCGCTCCGCGCTGCTGGCCGCGGACGTGCTTAGTGTGTCGCAAGCGCTCGCCGCCGCCCGCGATGGCGACCTGACGGTCGAGGCGCCGAGCGCCGATTCCGAGGTGGGCCTCCTCTCGGTGATGATCAACGGCCTGCTCAGCGACTACAGCGCGACCGTGGCCGGTATCATGCGCGCCTCCGAGGCGGTGCGGGACGGCGCCCTGCGCGTCGACGAGGGCGTCCGCTCCATCGTCGACGTGGCGACCCACCAAAGCGAGCGCGTGTCCATGACCGCCGGGACGGTCGACGCGCTGGCCGCCTCGGCCGCCGAGGTGCAGGAAGCGACGCGCCAGGCGACCGAACTGGCGGCCGAGGCTTTCCGCTCGGTGCGTCAGGGCCAGGACGCGGTCGGCCGTGTCGGCGAGGCGGTCGACGCCATCAAGGAGGCGGCCATCGGGACGACGCGCGAGTTCAAGCACCTGCAGGAAGACTCGATTCGCCTGACCGCTCTCGTCTCCAGCGTGAAGAGCAACGCCGAAAACCTGGACATGCAGGCGGCTAACGCCACGCTCGAGGCGCGCCACCTGGGGACCGAGACCGGCTCGGCCTTCGCCACCAACATCGGACGCCTGGCGCGCCAGGCCCAGGAGACCCTGACCGACGCCGAAACGGCGGTGCGCTCGGTGGTCACCTCGATCGACGCCGTGAACCGCCGCATCGAGCGCATCTCCGAGCAGGTGCGCCTGGGCGTCGACGAGGTCCGCTCGATCCGCGGCGCCTTCACGGGCATCACCACGACCAACGAAGCCCTGGTCGAGTATATCGACCAGGTCGCCGACTCGGCCCACACCCAGACTGAGAGCGCGCAATCGGCCGCCACGGCCATCACCGCGACGGCCGCCACCTTCCAGCAGTTCAACAGTCTGTTGATCGCGTCGAGCGACGAGATGGCCAGCATGCGCCTCGTGGTCGCCGACCTGCAAGAATCGGTGGCGGGCCTGACGGTGGACGAGACGCTGCTGGCCGAGAAGGCGTCGTTCGGCGACGTGGAGCGTGCCGCATGAGCGCGTATGGCGACCTAACACCGCCGCTCCAGCGCCTGCTGGCAGGGGGACGCGAGGGGGCCGAAAGCCTGATCGTCGACCTGCAGAAAGCGGTGCGCGAACTCTCCGCGTTGTCGTTGAGCTACAGCGGCCACTCTATTCGCGCGGGTATGCGCAACGAGGCCCTCGCCGCGATCGACGCCGAGCTCGGCGAGGCCGCGGCGGCCCTGGCGCGCATTCTGTTCGACCTGCAGCAACGCCTGCGACTCGACGTGCTGATGCTTAGCGGCCTGGAGCGCATCGAGCGGGTCGTCGATCTGGAGGACGAGCGCCCCTTGCCGGAGCGGTTGCTTGGCAGCCTCGACGCCTATGTCGCGGCGCTGGGGCCACGCCTGGACGGTATGCGCGCGACCGTCGCCGATCTCGCGGTGCGCCTCGCCGTGCTGGCCAACAACACGGAGATCGCCGCCAGCCGCCCGGCCGGGCCGCCGGAGCGCGGCGGAGGGGGACCGGCCCGCGCGGGCGCGGGGTCTGGAGCCGCGGTCGAGTTGTTCATGCTGGTCACCGCGCGGATGCGCGCCCTGGCGCGACGCCTGCGCGCCATCGCCGAGGCCATGGCCGTCTTCGAGGGCACACAGGAGGGCTATGTCGAGGCCGTGCGCGCGGCGCTGCGCCAGGGCGCCGGCGTGGCCGCGCCTGTCGCGCCCACCGGGCCGGCCGGCCCGGACGCGCGCCCTGATCGGCGCAGGGGAACGGAGGAGGCCGCATGACGGGGATACGGTATACCGAGGCCGACCGCGCCGCTTTGCGCGCGGCCGTGCGGGCCTCGGTCGAGGCGCCCGACGTCGCCGGCGCGGCGTCCGCGGAGGCGGACGACGAGTCCGCGGCGCCGGTGTCGCCGCGCGCCGCCGCCGCTAACTGGCTGAGCCTGCTCGCCTTCGACTACGGCGACCTGTACGCGAGGCGCGGCGACAACGCCGGGGCGGCCGTATGCCGGCTGCTCGGCGACACCTGCTTCTACGCGGTCGATGCTGTCCTGCGCCCGCGCATGCTCGATATCGCCGCGCGCTGCGTCGCCGCCCTCGAAGCGGCGAGCGCGGCCGGCTCGTGGCCCCCCGGCGCCGTCGAGGATTTGCGCGCGCTCTTCGAGCAGGCCAAACCGGCCGACGACGACGCCGAGGCGATCGCGCGCGCTATGGGCATGACCGTGGAGGAGGCGGCCGCTTTCGGGCTGACCGGCCATATCACACCTGTCGGCCTCGACGAGGACGAAGACGACGGCGACGGCTACAGGCGCGAGGACGACGGCGAGCCTGACGCGATGGAGAACCTCCGGGAGCAGGAGAGCCTCGACATCGTCTTCCAGCGTGACGCGCGGACGCTCGTCGCCACGACGCTGCCGCGCGCCCTGCAACGCTACTGGAAGAATCAGACGAGCATGGACGCGTTGCTAGAGGTGCGGCGCGCCTTCCATACGCTAAAGGGCGACGCGCGTGTCACCGCGCAGGATTGTGGGGCGGCCGATCTGGAAGGCCTGGCCGTCCTGGCCGAGGCGGCCGAGGACATCGTCGACGACCTGCTCGGCGACGACTACGACGGCGCGGAGCGGGCGCCCACGCTGCCCGCCGGCGCGTTCGGGCTGCTGGGCGAGGCGCAGGCCTTCTTGCTGAGGCGTCTGGAGGCGCGCGCGGCACTCCCCGGCGAAGATGTTTTGCTCGGGCGCCTGACCGCCATGCAGGCCACGTCGCGCGCCGTACGCGGCGGCGTCGAGGACGGGGGCGCGCCGGGGGCCGCGGCCCCCGTAGTCGCGGCCACGGGAGCCGGCGGGGATCAGGCGCCGGCAGGAGAGGCGCCGGCGCCCGGACGCACGCCGGCGCCGCCGCGGCCGGCCCCCGATCACGCGTCCCGCGCGAGCAAGCGGCTCGTCGCAACCTTCTTGTCCGAGGCTGACAAGCTGATGCCGGACATCCATCGCGCGCTGGCGCGCCTGTCCGCGGCGTCCGACGACGAGGGCGCCCTGGTGCGCGCGCGCGTCAAGCTGCACACGCTCAAGGGCGGAGCGGCCCTCGCCGGGCCGGGCGCCGCGCCGATTGAGCGCCTCGCGCACGGCTGCGAGGACATCCTCGAGTTGATCGAAGACTACCAACTCAGCGGCTCGCTCACGACGGTCCCGGCCATCGTGCTGGCCGGCGTCCTCGACGCCGAGGATGCCTTGCAGTCGCTGATCGACGACCTGCGCGACGCCGTGAGCGCGCGTCCGGCCTCGGGCGCGCCCCGGAGCGTCACGACGCTCCCGCCGGCGGATGTCGAGAGCCTGCTCACCCGGCTCGCCGAGGTCAAGCGCCGGGTCGAGGACGACGACCTCCAGGTTGCCGCGGACGGCGACATGACGGGCGCGACGGACGCGACGGGCGCGCCGAGCGGTGCTGGGGAGCGCGACGCGACGGAACGCTCTGCCCCCATGATAGCCGCCGCGGGAGACGGCGCGGTCGCGCCAGCGATACACGCCGCGCGGGCCGGCGGCGACACGGAGGCCGACGGCCCCGCGGGCGTGCTCGTACCTTTCCCCGCGCCCTCCACCTTAGAACGAGCGGAGGTCGACGGCGACGGCGACGGCGACGGCGACGGCGACGGCGACGGCGACGGCGACGGCGACGGCGACGCCGAGTCGACGCCCGAGGGGAGGCTGCGGGTCGCCCAGCACGCCCTGG
>JAABUQ010006200.1_pt1 | contig 18338 bp, 19 predicted proteins | sample 5560001 | NCBI WGS metagenome assembly JAABUQ01 (sample SAMN10711888, study PRJNA513371) | rock metagenome | isolation source: Antarctica rocks | place: Antarctica: Victoria Land, Finger Mt nord | collected 2015-12-18
TTCAACCGCCTCAAGCAATCCCGCCGCATCGCAACCCGATACGACAAGACCGCGCTCTCCTTCACGAGCTTCCTCGCGCTGGCCGCCGCCCGGGATTGGCTACCCAGTTATGTCAACAGGGCCTAGGTGCGCCGAACGTGTCGCCTTTTTCTGATCGTACGGTCTTTCGCGTTCCATCGATGAACTCGACCCGAACCCATTTCAGATCAGCTCCCTGCGCAACTCGAGCGATATCTGTGGTCCGACCCGACGAACGCTCGGCCGCTAGCGACGTTGAGACCGGAGCCATGGAGAGCCCAAGCGCCATCGAGTAAAGCAACGTAGCGACAACAGCTCGAGTGTAGCGCATCAACTTCTCCGTGCTTAGCGCGTAAGCTATCAGCCACAAGCCGCCGATCGCAATAGAAACACCTTGCGCAATCTTAGCGCTACTTCCGAGAAATCGGAGTCCGCCAAACGGTGGTATGACGGTCCGAAGCAGTGTTGTCCGAAAACCATGGTTGACAACGAGCTTACGGACAGGTTGAATTGCGGACGAAGAGACGGACACACGCGAGGCCGGTATGACGATGGTGGGCTATGCTAGGGTGTCCACGGCCGAGCAGAGCTTGTCGCTCCAGCTCGACACGTTACGCGCCGCAGGCTGCGAACCGATCTTCGAGGACCATGCTTCGGGTGCCAAGGCCGATCGCCCCGGATTAACGGAAACACTCCGCTACGCCCGCCGCGATGACACACTGGTCGTTTGGAAGCTTCTCTATTCGGGCAAGGGTCATTTAGCGGTTCATAGCTGATCTCCTTCTTAGTGCCTGTCGGGATGGCGGCATTGTTCCCCAGGGATCAAACTTCTCTTCGCGGTCGGCACCTGGCCGCCGCATCATGGGGTCAGAGGGACGGGCGGTCTCATCAAGACCACGACTTCGACGACGCCTTTCGGCGGACCGTCTGTCAGCTTCCAAAGCGAACTCGCCCATCCTCCGTCCCCTGGGGGACACCGCTCCGCCCGAGGCGGAACTCGTTGCGCGGCCCTGTACGGGCGCGAAATCCTCAGGCCGCGGTCGCCGGCTCCTTGCCCCAGCGGAACTCGGTGCCGTCGAGCCACATGCGGTGCAGGATCACCGCGAGCTTGCGCGCGACCGCCACGATCGCGCGCTTCAACCCTCGCCGCCGCGCGATCGCCATGCCCCACGCCTTGAGGCTGCTCCACTTCTTCGTGCAACAAAGCAGCACCTGCGCACCCTCGAACAGCGCGGTGCGCATCATCGCGTCGCCGCATTTCGAGACGCGGCCGCTATGGTCGGTCTCGCCCGACGCGTATCGCTTCGGCGTCAGACCGAAGTGCGCGCCGACCAACCGGGATTTCGGAAAGCGCTCGGGAATGTCGACCGTCGCCTGGAACGTCAACGAGATCACCGGGCCGATGCCGGGCACGGTCATCAGCCGTCGGCAGAGCGGATCATCGCGCACGGTGTCGAGCAATCGCTTGTGCAGCACGTCGTACTGCGTCTGGAGCGCGGCGTGCGCCTCGATGAGCGCGGTCATGACCACGCTCAGCGCGGCGTTGCCCTCGATCAGCTCGCGGACGCGCCGCCGGAAGCCGCCCTTCCCCACGACGCCCACGCGCAGTCCGAAATTCTTCAGCGTGCCACGCAGATCGGCCTCGATGTCGAGCAGCTTGGACTGGAGGAGCTTGCGCGCGGTCAGCAGAAGTCGGCGCTCCTGGCTCGCCAGCGTCTTAACGTGCACGGGGCGGTAGAGGCCGACGCGCATCATCTGCGCGATCCCGCGTGCGTCGTTGCGATCGGTCTTGTTGCGCTGTGCGGACAGCGCGGCGCGCATGTGCTGCGCCTCGACGCAGATCACCGGCAATCCCGTCGCCGCCAACCCCGCGTAAAGCCACTGCGACATCGGCCCCGCCTCCAGGCCGACGCGCTTGCACGCGAAGCCGCCCCTGGCCAGCAGCGACGCGATCGCCTCGGGCTCGGTGGGCACCTTTGCTTCCTTGAGAATCTTGCCGCTCTCGTCGACGACACACACGCTCGTCTCGCGCACCGACACGTCCAGGCCAACAAAATAATCCATCATCGTCCTCCTCGCGTTGCAGCTATGGCCAAACCGCAGCCGCTCGGAGTCGGGCGGAACCTGATCCAGCCCAAGCGCAATCGGCGACGGTAGGCCGATTGCCCGAATACCCCATCTCGACCGGCTCGGTCGTTCGATGAGCCACCTGATCGATACCGTCCGGGGGCTCGAGGAGAAGGGGGTCGGCTTCCGGTCCCTGACCGAGGGCGTGGATACCACCACGCCCGGCGGCACGCTCATCTTCCACCTGTTTGGAGCGCTCGCCCAGTTCGAGCGCGATCTCATCCGGGAGCGCACGAACGCCGGCCTGCGCGCGGCCGCCGCGCGCGGGCGCGCGGGCGGCCGCAGACCTGTGGTCACAGCGGAGAAACTCGCGCGTGCCCGCACCTATCTCGAAGCCGGACTAACCGTTCGCGAGGCGGCAACTCGCGTCAAAGTGGGTAAGACCGCGCTTTACACCGCGCTCGGTGGTGCCGAGAGCTCGCGAGCGGCGATCGAGGACGGGGTGCAGCATGTCGCAACAGCGGCTTGACGAGGTGGAGCGCGCGCTGACGCGCGCGAAGGCGGCCGGTTCGGGCCGCTACGACATCTACATGCGAGCGCGTGCAATCGTGCTCCCGCATCGATTGGCGCGACAACTGCCACTGTTCGGCGGGGTCGTCGTGTTGTCGTTTGTCGTCATCGACCCGCGTGTGCTGTCGGCACCGCGCCAAGTGCTCACCTTCCTGCTGTCTCACGAATGGGGTCACGTCGAGCGCGGCGACGTCATCATGACCTACATGGCCCTCGTCGCCTATTGGGGATTGGAACGGCATTTGCCGGAGCGCATAGCGCGCTGACGATCGCGGCTGCGATCCTCTGCACCGGCGTGCTCACGCTCTTCCTCTGGCGCGCGCTGTCGCCACGCCGCGAGTTCGAGGCCGATCGCTTCGCCGTGAACGTGGTCGGCCGCGAGGCGGCGGCCGAAGCGCTCGACTGGCTTATCGAATGGCGCGGCAAAGGCTGGACGGCCGACATGCGGCAACGCCGCGCGGCAATGCTCGTCGAGTCACTGCCGGGCTGACGTCAATCAGCACATCTTGAGAGGAAAGGCTGAGCTGGGGCCTGTGACGCGTGGACGGCGGGAAGAGAGGCTTCCCGACACGCGTCATGGAGATCCGACATGACCCCCCTTCCCTCACCGCCAGTCCCACAGCCTGCATCGCAGGGCTATAAGGTCGACATCTCGCGCGGTACGCGCATCGGTCGTGTGTCGTCGGAGTGGTTCTCGCGCCCTGACGACGAGCGCTACCTCTCGCTGTCGTCGTTGCACGCCGCGGTCAAAGCCCGCGCCGACCACGCGACCGCGCGCACGGTCGAAACCCGTGCGATCCGTGTCGAGGCACGCGTCAACGACGTGAGCCGCATGACGCTGACGATCCCAGGCCGTGCAGAACCAGTGCTCCCAACGCACTGGTCGTTCGGCCAGCTCGCCGCCCAGGCGGGTGCACCGGCAGGGTATCTTCGCCAACTGCCGGCGCCGATCGCGGCGATCAACCTGCAGCACGGCCTCAGCACCAATCGCGCCGAACTGGTAAAAACGCTCGAGGCGGACGACGGTCGCGTCGAGCTACGCGCGGTGACCGGTCCCGACTATGGTCGCATCTGGTACCACGAACTCGTCGAAGCGGTGATGCGCATCGCCGGCGAAGGCACCGGCGACACGCGGTGGAAGGTGCCGGGCCTGCTTGACTGGTCGACGATGCACCACAACCCGTTCGTCGAGGTCACCAAGGACACGACGACGCTGTATGCGAGCGATCGCGACGTATTCGTGTTCCTGGTCGACGACGCGCACCCGATCGAGGCAGGTAAACTACCCAACCGCGATCCCGACATATACTTCCGCGGCTTCTACGCCTGGAACAGCGAGGTCGGTTCGAAGACGCTCGGCGTCGCATCGTTCTTCCTCCGCGCGGTCTGCATGAACCGCAACATCTGGGTGCGCCGTGGTGGCGCGATCGATCGAGTAAAGGAGAAGACTTTTCAGGAAATCAAGAACGACCTGATGTCCAGCCAGCTTACCTTGGCCAGCAATGGCTGCAACCGGGAAACCGGCGGGGGACAATAGCATGTTGGCGCAAAAGGCTTCTCCGGGCCGAAACCACTGTGAGCTATCGGGGAGTCAGGACAAGACGTGCATGGTGAATGCTGGATTGCGTGAAGCCCAGATCGGGGACTTCAATCGGGTCGTGGCGTAGCAGTGGTTGACACGCCATTCCGTGCGACGGGCGGGGCACCCCAGATGGCCCGCCTAAGCTTGATCGCACGGCCCACCCTTCGTCGAGGGGATAACGATCGAACGGGCCACCTAAACACGTCGTATCTCATCGATCGCGTAAACACGGGATCGCCTAAACGGGCACCTCTCCGGTGTCCCGCAGGGCGACGGAGCCGCCATAATAGGGGTCTGAGTAGCAACGGACCAGAAAACCTGCACAAGGGCCTGGATCACGCATCGTCGATGCCGATCGCGTTCGGGTCGCGCAGCGGCCTTAGTTCGCCGCGCGCGACGATGTCGGGGAGCGTAAAGGCGTAGCGGCCGAGCATGTGACGTGCTTGAAGCCGAACGGTCGCTAACCGACGATGCAAGGTTACGCCGCGCAACTCGTTCGAGCGCCCGCCTCGGTCAGACCAGTGGCAAGATAACAAAGATCGTCTTGGACCTGAGCCGATCCTCGGGTGAGGCGTGAGATCGAGCAGGCCAATACCGATCAGGTCACCGCGCGCGGGTAGTCCATATCGGCGTCGAGACTTCCGGCGATACGCGATAACAGATCGAGCGAAGCTTGCATCCGCCCTTCGGACTCGCCCGAGGCATGGGCAACTTCCACCTTCACGTCGGAGGCGGTGCGCACGATCGCGATTGCCTGCCACGTGGTAATCACGCCAATCTCGACGAGCGTGTGCAGCGTGCTCTCGGCAAGCAGCAGCGCCGCCTGCCCATGCGCGTCGGGTTCGAGCGGCGTCGGCGTGGGACGAAATGGGTTGGTGTAGACGATCTGGGTCATGGGTATGGCCTCCCCGCAGCTGGTGCGTCGATGCATCCACTGGCACGCGTGCAGGCGCGTGGACTCCAACCCGCGCCAAATCATACACCGTCGCTGGACGAAGCTGTGTAATCCAGATTACAGTCCCCTTGTCACATGCTGATAGCCGAGGTGTCGCCGATGTCCGCCGCCTTCATTCGAAAACTCGAAGGATCCGGGCCGCTTCCCGCCAGCAGACGTTTCGTTTCTGAGTGATGTGTGCGCGGTCTCGCGCGAAATGCCCGCGCGGCACGACCTGATCCGCGACGGCGATCCGCCCGGGCCATTGTTCATCATGATCGAGGGGTGGGCGTGCCGCTACAAGCTGCTGCCCGAGGGCACTCGTCAAATTACCGCCTTCCTGATGCCGGGCGACTGTTGCGATCTGTACGCCTCGCTGCTCCGCGAGATGGACCACAGCATCATGACGCTGACGCCCGCGCGCGTCGCCGCGGTTCCGCGTCAGGCGTTCGAGACCGAAATCCTGCGCCGCCCCGCGCTGCTGCGCGCGCTCTGGCATATGCAGCTCGTCGACGAGGGAATTCTCCGCGCATGGATCGTCAGCATGGTCGGCGCGGTAGTGTCCAGCGCATCGCGCACCTGATGTGCGAGCTGTACGTGCGCGCCCGCAACATCGGTCTCGTGACCGACCAGCATTTCGAGCTGCCATTGACGCAGACGGTGCTCGGCGACGCGCTTGGACTGACACCGGTCCACATCAACCGCGTGCTTCGCCGTCTTCGCCTCGACGACGTCATGGAGCTACGCCAGGGCTCGCTCGTGATCTTCAATATCGCCAAGCTTTTGACGATCGCGGGGTTCGATGACAGCTACCTCCATCGTCGCTTGCGCAAGGCTGCGTAAGTAAGTCGCTGCGGGGTAGACTTTCCTTTTCTCGGTGATTGGATCGAGCAGCTTGCGCCGACATTCGGCCGCCCGCTCGCGGTAGGCGGCCGCGAGCTCGCGGTGTAGCTCGCGCACCGCGCCGATCGGCAGCGTCTCCGCAATCCGATCCTCTTCCTCAGCTCGCGATAGATAATATCGTATGTTCTCTCTCGACATCGAACCCTCCCACCGATATTTCATTCTTGGTGTATGGACGCAACGAAACGCTTCCACGCTAATCCACATCACAGGTCCACAAAGAAACATCATGAAGAACTTGCTGGATGACGAGGATCACCCGGTACGCATCAGGCCGGACGCTTTTACTACCCAACCCCGGCCGTTCCGCCCCGGCTTTTTTCAACAGCCACGGCCGTTTGCGGAGCCACCGCACCCGCGACGACGATCCGCCGCTTTGCGGCTTTCACAATCCTCTTTCATCGGGCACCCGGTCGTGCCCCATGGCGTGGTGTAGCTTCGGTGGGGTGATCACCGCGTCTCGGGCCGGGCCGGACTGATCAGGCTGCCACGGCGGGCAGGCTGACGAGTTGATCATCGCTCAAAGGCGCGACGCTTTCCAGTGTCATGTAGCGGGCGCGCTGGACGGCCCACTCATCATTCTGTTCGAGCAGGATGGCGCCGACCAGGCGGACGATGGCGGCTTCGTTGGGGAAGATGCCCACCACCTCGGTCCGCCGTTTGATCTCTCCGTTCAACCGTTCGATCGGATTGTTGGAGTGGATCTTGGTTCGATGGTCCTTGGGGAAGGACATGTAGGCGAGCACGTCGGTCTCGGCCGCGTCCATGAAGGCGGCGAGCTTGGGCACGCGGGGGCGGAGCTGGTCGGCGACCTGACGCCACTGGGCCTTGGCCGCGGCCTCGTCGTCTTGAGCGAACGCGGTGCCGACGAAGGCGGAGACGACCCGGCGCTGGGTTTTGCCAGCGTGGACGAGAGCGTTGCGCATGAAATGCACACGACACCGCTGCCAGGTCGCGCTGAGCACCCGGGACACGGCGGCCTTGATGCCCTCGTGCGCGTCGGAGATCACGAGCTTGACGCCGCGCAGGCCGCGACGTGTCAGCTTGCGGAGAAACTCGGTCCAGAAATGGGCCGCCTCGGACGCACCAATATCCATACCCAGGATTTCGCGTCGGCCATCGTAGTTCACGCCGACCGCGATGATCACCGCCACCGAGACAATGCGGCCGTTCTGGCGGACTTTGATGTAGGTGGCGTCGATCCACAGATAGGGCCAGTCGCCTTCGATCGGCCGGTCGAGGAAGGCCTTCACGCGCACGTCGATGTCCTCGCACAGGCGCGAGACCTGGCTCTTGGAGACGCCGCTCATCCCCATCGCCTGAACGAGGTCGTCTACCGAGCGTGTCGAGATCCCCTGGATGTACGCTTCCTGGATCACCGCGGTGAGCGCCTTCTCGGCCATCCGGCGCGGCTCCAGGAAGCCAGGGAAGTAGCTGCCCTTCCTCAGCTTGGGGATGCGAAGCTCGACCGTCCCCGCGCGCGTCTCCCAGTCGCGGTCGCGGTAACCGTTGCGCTGCACAAGGCGCTCGGCGCTCTTCTCGCCATGCGCCGCCCCGGTCAGGCCACCCACCTCCAGCTCCATTAGGCGCTGCGCACCATAGCCGATCATCTCGCGCAGGAAATCCGCGTCCGGGCTCTTCTCCATCAGCGCGCGCAGGTTCATCATGTCAGGGGTCATCTTCGATCCTTGGTTCAGGGTTGCGTCCGCAAACCCGACCCTACCCAAGATCGTCGATGGCCACCTCGGCCCGAGCTACACCACCGTCCGGGACACGACCCCCAAGCGTTGCCGAGAGCGCCTTCGACGACACCATCGAAACCTGGCCGACCCACCGCCGAGCCGTCGGGCATCGTGAGCGTAGTCGCACCTGCAGGATGACCGATGAGCCGACGAACAAGCATGGGAAGTTCAGCGCGCGCTTCGTGCCCGTCCGACTAATGTTCGATCATTTCGGCCTTAACTTGCATAGTCACCGATTAGCATTTTGTTCTTTTTCGTTCCAGCGAGAGAAAATACACGAGCGCGAAAGTTGTGGACCATTAAGTCGCGGGTTTGTCGGCGCCTCGCCCATCCGATCGACCAAGGTGTCAAACGGCGTCCAAAATTGACCCCATGGATTGCGGACGGCGGTTGCGCGGCGGCGCTGCGCGGAGTTTTAATATCGGCGTAGCGCGGCGCCGCTCCGCAACCGCTTGCACGAACAACGTTTGATAGATTGCCTCGTGGCTGATGCGCATCGTCTTGTTATCCGGATAATCGACCGGCAGCCGACTGGCGATCTGCTGAGGGCTCCAGGCGCTCGCCCAGCGCCGGGCTTGCCTCGGACCGTGCCGACGGCCCTTCCACGCGACCACCGGCCCGGGAATTTCCGGCCACGGTCATAGTCGGAGGATAGCAGCGGCAACGATATTAGACTTAAAGCGTTTAGACACAGTACTTAGAAGCGGACTGTCTTAAGCTCGGACTCGGAGGTGTTATGTCAAGAAGCAAAGTTGGGATTACCGCTTGCGCTATCGCTGTCACCTATTGCTCGACCCTTGCCGAAAGTCGCGCACAAACCATCCAGCCCCGCACTCAGGATTCTTCCGTACAAACCTTTCTAGCTCATAAGAACCAAGAGCAGTCTAATCGTAATACAATATTACAACAGAGGGGTCGGACCGCAGCATATCAAGCTATGTTACCCTTAGCAGAATCAGCTGTCAGCCGTATGCGGTTTGGCGCTTCTCAGACGCCGAAGTTGCAGAGTTCCCTTCGCGACAGTCTTAAAGTCGATATGGCTCAACGCTTGGCTGTGGTCGGTCATACAGCCGCAACCATTCGGAAATTGCGCTTGTCGGGATATGATCCCGTTGCCGCGTCAGGGGCCGCCATGCGCGGTGGGAGCACGCTTCTCCAATTGGCGATGCTTGCAGATACCGTCGTAGTTGGAGAGGTGGTTTCGTACCACTCGAATGAGCCTGGGGTAGATGGTTTCGGCTCGAGTAGTTACTATAAAATAATTGAGATTATGAAGGGTTCATGCCAGATTGGTGATCGGGTTGCTGTTCGTCAACTCTCTGGTACACGACGTGATGGTACCGTGTTGAGGGTCAGCTCAGATATAATGCCGAATGCAGGTGAGCGCTATTTGCTCCTACTCTCCTCCGAGATGTACAAACAGACTGCACTTGAAACTAGTATGACGCCCCTTCCCGGATCAAGTATTAAAAGCTTTGTCTTATACAGCATGCCTTACAGTATCACAGGTAGCGTCCTATCCGCTACATCTTCTGGGCTTCCATCAGTCGGGCCTTTAACACAGGTGAGAGCTGATTTGAAGCGCCTTCATGATGCTGGTTGATAACTTCCTATAAAGGATATTCTTATGAAGATCGGCATTGTACATTTTGTCCCCGCTATATCCCTTATAATTGGTGGTTTAGTTAAGGCCGAAGTTCCTACGAACACTGGGCGGTGGGCGGGTAGTTCACAACATGTGGTAATTCAAAACAACATGCCAGCAGCATGTGATGCACCTTTGATGAGTGCTATTGGTACAGTGAACGGTGTTGGAGCCATATGGGAGTTCATTCATAGCTCGACAGATTTCAGCACTAGCTACGATACGCAAATCGATACTGGTTTAACGCAGATCGAAGATGGTGTACTACCATCTGACGTGCCTGCGCAGACTGTGCTTAAATATTCCGATTCCACGGAGACTACTATCATCGGAACGGCGACTAGGATAAATCGAAATGAGTTGTTTTATGGACCGGACAACTCTGGTGATTTCAGCTGCACTGGTCCTTTAGGGTTAGCCCAATTGGACTATCAATCGATTATAACGCATGAGCTCGGCCACGTAATCGGGTTAAACCATGTTTCTGATCCAAGTGAAGTGATGTATCCGTATGTAGATCGCGGGTCTACTAAATACTACTTTCAGCCAGACGAACAGTATAAAATCCAGTCTTTATATCCATAGTCCAATTCCGAAAATTTCACCTTCCCGTGCGAGTAAATCTTCAAAAGTATTCGGTTGCTGTCCTTCTTTGTATATGTTGTTGTAGTCCGAGTAGGTCTCCGAAAGTCATTGTACCGAATGGCTGGACTTTGCATAGGCTTGGAAGCTGTTGCCAGACCTATACGCCAGTTGGCACTGCGGTCATCGCTGTTCGGAATACCATCGACGATGAAGAGTTCCAAGTCATTGGGGCTGGCTTTTATGCCCAACTTTCGTATGGATCTACTGTCGGGCCAATAATGGCCCATTCCGAATCTTCCAAAACCTTTATGACTAAAATACTAATTGATGGTAGGCATGGGTTGAGTATGAGTTCAGTCCGGATTACGGGAGATGAAAGATTTAGATACGCTGCAAGAATTCAAGTCCGGGAACGGGTAAATAAAGGGTCTGGGGCGTTTATCGATGTCGCAAGTCTTATGATCGACGCTCGCTGCATAAGTGCGCAGGGCTGTCAGCTAGCTAGGAAAATAGTTGGACTGCTCTCCTTTTCTGATAGTGCGTGAGGGTCAGGCAAGTCCGTTCTGAGGTCTAGTGTCGACGGAGTAGAAAACCGGCACCATGGCGAGAACTGGTGTGTCGCAACAACCCTAGGTTGCTGGGATGGTCGCCCATGCCGTGATTTGTAGCCGAAAGGACAACCAAAGTTTCACGCGAACCGATCGGCGCGTTCTCGGTCGAGCGCGGCGTGGTCGCGTGGTCGCGTAGTAGTTCGCTCGCGCGCCCGAGCGGCCCATGTCCGCTGCCATCCCGTCGACGCCTGCAATCGTTAAGCTGCCCCGGACCGGGCCTGTGCCGCGCGGCCAGACAAAGCTGCCCCCTGCCCGAGAAGAAACTCAAATTGACATTTAAGCCAATAACCCAGGGCTAAGAGGAGAAGGGGTTTGAGTCGAGTGTACTTCCCATCTCGTTGATCGCAAGCGCGACGGTTTTGCCCGTTGCGTTCCTGAGCATCGCGACGGCTGTGATAACTTTACACGACCACCAGCTCCGCTACCGAGCGTTTTATGACGATGTTGATTGCATCTGAAGCTTACAGTCTATTACAAGACCAGAACTCGCTATTAACTTAGGAACAGGAAATGTCTCCATGATCACAGGTGTTTCGAAGTTAAACCCTGCCCCCACTTTTGGCAGGACTCTTTTAGAGCAAATAGAGGCCTTGTTGTGCTGGCGCCGCGACGTCCGGCATTTTCAGCCATGTTCCATACCAGAGGCAGATATGGCCTTGTTGTTACGATTGGCCCACCACGCGCCTTCGGTTGGCAATAGCCAACCTTGGCGCTTTGTCCGTGTTCGTTCAAGCGACTTACGGGCCAAGCTGGCCGATCACACTGACGCAGTAAGCGCCGACGCGGCCAACCGTTATCAGGACGACGAACGACAAAGACGATATCGCTTGCTGAAGCTCCACGGCATCCGGGAAGCACCCGAATTGCTGGCAGTCTTCTCCGACGATTATCCAGAGGCGGGGCATGGCCTTGGTATTGCCACGATGGCGGAAATGTTGAGGTACTCGACCGTTATTGCGATTCACACGCTGTGGTTGGCCGCGCGGGCAAAGGGTATCGGTGTGGGATGGGTTTCGATCCTCGATCCAGCGTATGTCACCGCTATGCTAGATGTACCCGATAGCTGGGCGTTGGTAGCATTGTTGTGCATCGGCTACCCCGCAGTGGCATCCAACGTAGCCGAACTCGAACAGCGAGGCTGGCAAAAGCGGGAACCATGGGCAAGTCGTGTTTTTGAAAGATGACATCGAGATTAATAAGCTGCATTTGTCTTTAACGCAACTTCTAGGCCGGACACAATTAATATCGCACGATCAGCTATTTGCGCAACGCATTGGTTCAGTCGTCCTGCCTCGTCGCGAAAGCTACGTCCAAGCGGTGTCTCGGGAACGAGGCCTAACCCTACTTCATTGGATACCAAAATAATGTTTCCTTCACCTGTGCGGAGAGCGTAAAGTAGAGCATCAACAGCTGGCTTGATCGCGATTTCATAATGCATAAGATTGCCCAGCCACACTGTGAGACAATCAACGAGCAGCGTCCGCCCGACGCACCGCTCACGTACCACCACCTCGCTCAGCGTTAACGGCGCGTTTACCGTTCGCCAGCGCGGCCCGCGATCGGCGCGGTGGCGCGCGATGCGCTCGGCCATCTCATCATCCATGGCTTCGGCGGTGGCGACAAATACCAGCTCGCCGGGGTTGGCCTCGGCGAGCGCCTGCGCGTGCGCGCTCTTGCCCGATCGCGCGCCGCCGAGCACCAGCGTGATCACGCCCATTGCGCTGCCGCCTCAACGCGCTTAACGGGGCCGATGTGACGGGTTCCCCGCGAGGGGATCAAAAGGGAACTTCGGTAATGAGACCGAGGCTGCCCCCGCAACTGTAACCGGCGAGCCGGTGCTCCATTACGCCACTGGGCCCGCGAGGGCCTGGGAAGGCGGGGCACCAATGGCGCTGACCCGGGAGCCAGGAGACCTGCCCGCCATAGTCGATCCACCGTGCGGACGGGGTGTGCCGAGCGGACGGGGACGCAAGTCCCCGCGCGAACGACGTGAAGTGTCGTTCGCGCGGGCAATTCGTGTCCTCTTGGGCGGCTCTTCTGGTCATATGGAAGAGGGTCGCCCATGCGATACAACCTAGTCCTGGCAGCACTCGCCGCAACACTCACCTCCAAAACCCGCGCGCAAACCGCGCAAGTTCCCGCAAACACCGGCGACGAGATCGTCGTCACCGCTGGCCGCTTCGAGCAGCATCGCGAAGAGGTCGGCCAATCAATTACCGTGCTCGATGCCGAAACCATCCGCATCCGCCAGACGGCGGTCGTTTCTGACTTGCTGCGCACAACGCCGGGCATCACCGTGGTTCGCAACGGCCCGATCGGCGCCACGACCAGCGTCAGCATCCGCGGTGCCGAGCCCGACCAGACGCTCGTGCTGATCGACGGCGTGCGCCTCGGCGATCCGTCCTCGCCCGGCGGCGGGTTCGATTTCGGTTCTTTGCTCGCTGGCAATATCGCGCGCGTCGAGGTGCTGCGCGGACCCAATTCGGTCATCTGGGGCAGCCAAGCGATCGGCGGCACTATCGACATCCAGACCATCGAACCGACCGACCGTCTCACCGTCAACGCGCGCGCCGAGAGCGGTTATCGCGGCACCGGGCAATTTGTAGCTAATGTAAGCGATACGCTCGGCCCGGTTCACGTCAGCGTGGGCGGCGGCTATTTCCGCACCGAAGGTATCTCCGCGTTTGACGAGGCGCTCGGCGGGCGTGAGCGCGACGGCTACGAGCAGTCTGCGCTAAACGGCAGGATCCGTGTCGACCTGACCGACAACCTCAATCTCGATCTGCGCGCCTATTACGATCACGGGAAGGTTGGCATCGACGGCTATCCCCCGCCCAACTACGTCTTTGCCGATACGGCCGAGGTTTCTTACAAGACCGAATTACTGACCTATGCGGGCGCGAATCTGAAGCTGTTCGATGGCCGGTTCCGCAATCGCTTCGCGTTCACCTACACCAATGTGGCGCGTCGCAATGACGATCCTAATTCGACGCCGATCTCCACCTTCGCATCAAACGGACGGCTCGAACGCTACGAATATCAAGGCGTGTTTGATATCGCGCGCCCGCTCACCCTGGTCGCGGGTGCCGAACATGAAGATAGCAGCCTGCGGGCCCTATCGATCTTCGATCCGACGACTATCCCCACCCACGCGAGCGTCGGGATCACGAGCGGCTACGGCGAGGCGATCGTGAAGCCCTTGGAGGGTATCACGCTGACCGGCGGCGTCCGCCAGGACCAGCACGACACTTTCGGTGGTCACACCAGCTTCGGCGCGAATGCCGCGCTCACGCCCAACCACGGCCGCACGCTCATGCGCGCGACCTATGCGGAAGGCTTCAAGGCCCCGACGCTCTACCAACTCCTGAGCATCTACGGAAACGCGAGCCTTAATCCCGAAACCGCGCGCAGCTACGATGTGGGCGTCGAGCAGCGGTTGATCGGCGATCGGCTCGCGGCGGGCATCACCTACTTCCGCCGCGACACGACCAACCAGATCGACTTCATTTCCTGCACTGGCGTCACGACGGGGATTTGCACCAATCGCTCCCAAGGCACCTACGACAACATTGCGCGCACCCGTGCCGAGGGCGTGGAGGCGACACTACTGCTCAAGCCCGCACCAAACTTCGACGTAAAGGCGCAGTATAGCTACACCGACTCCAAAAACCGTTCGCCCGGAGCCGACTTTGGGCTGAGGCTCTCACGTCGCCCGCAAGACACCGCGAGCGTCAGCGCGGACTACTGCTTCCCCTTCCGCCTATCGATCGGCGCAACCGCAACTATCGTGGGCGACAGCTACGACGACGTGTCGAACACCACTCGCCTGAACGGTTATGCGCTGATCGACCTGCGCGCCGCCTACGAAATCCGCAAAGGACTGGAGATCTACGGCAGGGTCGAAAATGTGGGCGACCAGCGGTACGAAACGATCTCGCAATATGGCACCTACCGCCGCGCTGCCTACGGCGGCGTGCGGGCAAGCTTCTAGGGGTGGCGAACACGGACCTCGCGGGCGTGCTCATGGTTCACGGTGGGCGTGTCGCGGCTGCAAGGCGGGCGTTTCCGCTCGCGCCCGAACCGTGGCTGGACCTGTCCACGGGCATCAATCCGGACCCATACCTACGGCCCAAGCTCAATCCGTCCGATTGGACGAAGCTGCCCGACCCGCAAGCGCTCGCCGGGCTTGAAGCCGCGATGGCGGTCGCGTTCGGGGTCGACAATCCCGCGCGCGTCGTGGCGGTGCCGGGCAGCGAAGCGGGGCTGCGACTACTGCCGCTGCTGCGCGGCTTCGCGCGGGTGGGCATCGCCGGCCCCACTTACGGCAGCCACGCCAATGCGTGGGGCGAAGCGGTTGAAGCGCCCTGGGCGGACCTGATGGCCGATCTGAACAGGTTCGACGTTGTCGTAGCTGTCCGGCCCGACAATCCCACCGGTGCCGCGATCGATGCCGATGCAATGTTTGCAGCGGTGGACGCGCTGTCTGCGCGCCGTGGCTGGTTCGTGATCGACGAGGCGTTCGCCGACGCGATGCCGGGCTTCTCGCTCGCCGCCGATCCCCGCGCGGCGTGTGCCCTGATCCTGCGTTCATTCGGCAAGTTCTACGGACTGGCGGGCATGCGGCTAGGGGCGGTGATCGCGCCCCTAGCCGTCGCAGCGCGGCTTCGCCATGCGCTCGGCGATTGGCCTATCTCGGGCCCTGCGATCCAGATCGGCACCGCCGCCTACACCGATGCGTGCTGGACGAAGACCGCGCGTGCGCGCTTATGGGCGAGCGCGGCGCGGCTCGACGCGCTTCTCGCCCGGCACGGCTGGACGGCAATCGGCGGCTGCCCGCTGTTTCGCCTGATCGATAACGCCCAAATGCCCGTACTCTACAACGGGCTCGCCCGCGCGGGCATTCTCACGCGCGCCTTCGCATACCGCCCCGATTGGCTCCGGATTGGCTTACCGGGCGCGGAACACGAATGGTGCCGCCTCGATACCGCCCTAGGGAGCTTCGCATGACGGACGATAGCCACGCCGAGGAGATGCGCCGCCTTCAGGCCGAACGCCGCGCCGAACGGCTGACCAAGACCGAACGCGGCGGGCTGCTCATCGTCCACACCGGCGACGGCAAGGGCAAATCGACCGCAGGTTTCGGCATGGTTATGCGTTGCCTTGGTTGGGGAATGCGGCCCGGCGTCATACAGTTCGTCAAGGGCAATTGGAAAACGGGCGAGCGTCAGTTCCTGTCCACACACCTTGGCGAGGATCACGTCGTCTCGGGCCAGGGCTTCACCTGGGACAGTCAGGACTATGACGCGGACAAGCGCGCCGCCGCCGCCGGATGGGAGGCGGCGCGACAGATGCTCGGCGATCCGGCCTACGCTTTCGTGCTACTCGATGAACTCAACATCGCGCTGCGCTATGGTCATCTCGAGCTGGAGCCAGTGCTGGCCGATCTCGCCGCCCGGCCACCAGGGCAGCATGTCTGCGTCACCGGTCGCGACGCCAAGCCCGAACTGATCGCGCTGGCCGATCTGGTCACCGAGTTCGTGCCCATACGCCACCCTTATCAGGCGGGCTACAAGGCGCAGAAGGGGGTTGAGTTTTGATCCGTCCCGCGCTGATCGCGCTCGCCGCGCTGACCACCGGGGCCGCGTCGCCGCCGCTAACGCCGCCGCGCCGGATCGTGTCGATCAACCCGTGCGTCGATGCCGTGCTGTATGCGGTCGCCCCCAAGGCGGGAATCGCCGCCATCAGCCACTATTCGCAGGACGAGCGAGCGACTTCGGTGCCGCTCGCCTGGGCGCGGGCGCATCACGCGATCTACGGCACCGCCGAGGAGATCATTGCACTCCACCCCGATCTCGTCATCGCGAGCAAGTACACCGACCTCGCGACGCGCAGCGCGATGGCGCGCGCGGGTCTGCGCGTGGTGCTGGTCGGCATTCCGCAGAGCGTCGCCGAGAGCGCCGCCGAGGTGCGCGCGATCGCGGGCGCAACGGGGGTACCGGAGGCCGGGGCCGCGCTCAATGCGCGCATCGCCGCCGCGCTCGCCGCCGCGGCCCCGCCGTCGAGGTCCACCCCGGTTGGCGCGATAATTTACGAGGAGAGTGGCCTTGTGCCGGGCGCGCGCACGCTCGCCGACGAGTTGCTGCGCCTCACCGGTTTCGTGAACCTCAGTGTCGCCTATGGCCTCCAACAGTGGGACCTCCTTTCAGCCGAGCAACTCGTTGCGAGACCGCCTCGCGTGATTTTTACGCCACTCGCCACGACGCTTAGCCATGAGGGCAGCTTCGAGGCGGCGTCACGCACGTTGCGCGCGCGCGCGCTCCATCGCGTCGCCGCCCATGCGCTCCTCGCCGACTATCCCGAATCGCTGCTCTACTGCGCGGGCCCGGGTCTCATCTCTGCGGCCGAGCGCCTTGCCACTGCGCGCCGCCGAGTGGCACCGCCCACATGAGCGCCGCCCGCGTCTCCGTCCTGCTCGCGGTCGTCGTGGCGCTGTTCTTCGCCGCCTCGCTTATGGCGGGTAAGGTGTGGGTGCCGCTCTCCGCTTGGGCCAGCGACGATACCGGATGGTGGATCATCTTCGAACTGCGGCTGCCGCGCGCGATCCTCGGCGTGGGCGTCGGCGCGGTGCTCGGCCTTTCGGGCGCGGTGCTCCAGGGCTATTTCCGAAATCCGCTGGCCGATCCGGGGATCGTCGGCGTATCCTCGGGCGCGGCGCTCGGCGCGGTGCTCGCGATCTTCCTCGGGCTGGCCACCACCCCCGCGCTGCTGTTCGTGTTCGCGATGGGGGGGTCGGCCATCGTAATGCTGCTGCTTGCCGCGCTGGTCGGTCGCTCGGCCAGCCCGATCGCGCTCGTGCTCGGCGGCACGGTGCTGACCAGCTTCGCGGGCGCGCTGACGACGCTCATCCTCAGCCTTGCCCCCTCACCGTTCGCCACGAGCGAAATCGTCACCTGGCTGATGGGCGCGCTGACCGATCGCGGCTTCGACGAGGCGCGGCTCGGGCTGCCCTTGATGGCGGCGGGAGCGGCGCTGCTGCTCACCACCGGCCGCGCGCTCGACGCGCTCAGCCTGGGCGAACCCGCCGCGCGATCGCTCGGAGTGAACCTCGCACGGGTGCAGTGGGTGATTGTGGCGGGCCTGGGCCTCGCGATCGGCGCGTCGGTGGCGGTGACCGGCATTGTCGGCTTCGTCGGGCTGATTGTGCCCCATCTGATCCGGCCCTTGGTGGGCGAGCGTCCGTCCGCGCTGCTGATCCCTTCGGCGTTGGGGGGCGCGGCGCTCGTGCTCGCCGCTGATAGCCTTGTGCGATTGACGCCCGGCGCGGGCGAGGTGCGCCTGGGTGTCGCGATGGCGCTGATCGGCGCGCCCTTCTTCTTCGTGCTGATGGTGCGCCTGCGCCGGACCCTCGCGTGGAGCTGACACTCGCCGACATCCGCGTCCGCCTAGGGACCATTCGGGCGCTCGACGGGGTTTCCATCCGCTTCGCGCCTGGCCGGGTAACCGCGATCCTCGGCCCCAACGGCGCGGGCAAAAGCACGCTCGCCTCGGTCGCAGCCGGACTGCGCCATCCCGATCAGGGCACGGCAATGCTCGCTGACCGAGCGATGGCGTCGGTGCCCGCGCGCGAGCGCGCGGGCCTGATCGGCTATCTGCCGCAGTCCGCCGCGCTGCACTGGAACAT
>JAABUQ010006201.1_pt1 | contig 18337 bp, 22 predicted proteins | sample 5560001 | NCBI WGS metagenome assembly JAABUQ01 (sample SAMN10711888, study PRJNA513371) | rock metagenome | isolation source: Antarctica rocks | place: Antarctica: Victoria Land, Finger Mt nord | collected 2015-12-18
TACTCGGCCCGTTTATTGAGCGAGCCGTAGTGAATGGGTACAATTGACTGAGCGCCGATAATGTGTGCTGCGATCGCCGCCTCTTCCGGTGTCAACGTTGCCTCAAGGGGACTTGGAGGTTGCAGAGCGGGCCAATTGCAAATGGGCGCGTTGATGGGCAGGAAAGCGGCGGCTATCGGACCGAACCGATGAGCGATGCGCCACCAATTGCCGTGGAACAGTGTGTCGCCAGCATGGAAGATCCGCTGTCCCCCGCACTCCACGATCCAACTGTGCTGTGGGTCGCCAAAGCCATCGACAGCGGGTATCGAAAACATGCGGAATGGGCCGACCGCGAACTCTTTCCATGGCCCAACCACCTCCACGGCGAGTGATTGCCGCGCGAACTTTGCTTCGGCGATGGATGTCAGTTCGTTGTCGGCCGCGTTGCCCACCCCGGGTTCCGGTCGATAGACCGGCGCACTCTCCCGTAATGCCTTTGCCAGTGCATCGGGATCGGCGTGGTCGGCATGCAGATGCGTGAGGAGTGCCGCCGCTGTATCGCCTGGGCGAGAGCAGGCCGGGAACGACTCATCAGGATCGCGCAGGAATGGAACCATTGGTGACTTGTCCTGCACGTAGTCGATCACCAGGCTTTCGCCGTCGCATTCAATCTCAAGACCCGCCCACCCTAACCGTTGCAGCCGCATGATGCTCCTTCTCTGAATGGATTGATGAGAGCTTCCCGCCAATTTGGTTCCGCTCCGAGCCGCCAGCCACGGTACTAGTACGCGACGGTGAAGCGAGTGCGCTCGTGCTTGGGACGTTCCACTTCGTCCAACATGGCAACGGCATAGTCCTCAATGGAAATCCGGCTTTGTCCGTCGCTCCCAATCAGCAGCTGATCTCCGCCAACACGGTACTTACCGGTCCGTTCGCCCGGAGCAATTATGGCTGCCGGGCTGAGAAACACCCAGTTGAGCTCCTTCTCCGCTCGTAGCTGATCCAGAAATTCCGCTGTTCGCAGTGCACCGGCTTTCCATTCGGACGGAAAGTCCGGCTGGTCGACCAGGCGCTTTCCGGGGGCAATCTCAAGCGTGCCCGCCCCTCCCACAACCAAGAGCCGCTTTACAGAAGACCGTTTGACGGCCTCAATGATGGATGGGATTCCTTTGCCGCTCTCGTCCTTCCCTGGATTGAAGGCGCTAATCACTACATCATGTCCATCGATCAGCCGCGTGAGCGCTTCAGAGTCGATGGCATCACCTTTGACCGGGGTCAGGTGGTTGTGTGTGGGCAGTTTCTCGAGCTTCGAAACAACAGCGGTCACATCGTGACCTCGGTTGAGGCTTTCGGACAGAATCCCGCTACCGATAAAACCGGTCGCTCCAATGAGTGCAATCTTCATAGACCATCTTTCCGCGCTTGCATTCCGCTAGGGCGGACAAGAAGCGCAACAACCACTTGCAATAGGTATACCAGTCTATTTAGTATTAAGGAAGAGATTATGGAGCAAGTGAAAACATTGCGGAACTCAAACCTGGACCTAGCTCAGAAGAACGGCCGTCAGCGGCTCATCGCGATAGCTCGAACCTTATTTACGCAGCGGGGAACGTCGAATGTCGGTATCAATGACGTGATCAGCGGCGCGGGCGTGGCCCGGATGACGCTATACAACAACTTCGCCTCTAAGGACGCGTTGGTTCTCGCCGTGTACACGGAGTTGATTGAAACGACGCTGGCAGAGTTGCAACAAGTACCCGTCGCGGCAGTGTCCGAGGAAGATCGTGTCCTTGCGGTGTTTGATCACTTTGCGCGAGCAGGGGACAAGAGCGACCACCGCGGTTGCCCGTTCATCCACGCCGGCCTTCAAGCTGCAGAAGCCAGAGGCCCGGTCTATAGGCTGGTTCAGTCGTATAAGCAGGCGCTTCGTGATTACCTGCTCGGCTTGTTGGATGAAGAACGCGAGAACCGCGCCGAACTCGCAGATCAGCTCCTCATTTTGCTGGATGGCGGGGTGATCGAAGGATACCTGCAAGGCGTGGCTCAGCCCGCGGGGTCGGCACGACGTGCAGCGGCAACCTTGCTTCGTTCCAAGGTCTAGCTGGGCTAGCGCGGTTCGCCTTCTCGGAAGCGATGAGCCTGGATAAATGGCCGTGGAAGCGCCGGAACCGCTTTGCACCTGTACGCAAGGTGGTCTAATTGACCAGGATCACTTTGCCGAGCCCGCTCTTTTCCGCCGCTGCCTGGCCTTCTGCCGCATCCGCCATGGCGATCATCCGGTCGATCGGAATCACCAGTTCGCCGCGAAGGTAGTGCTCCGCCATCATCACCATTCGCACCGGATCCGGCACACACAGCACCAGTTGCATCCTCACTGTCGGATTCTGCGCGGCGTTGGCCGAGCCTGCTGACACAACCGAAGCCAGTACTCCGCCTGGCTTTACTTTGAGCAGCAGCATCTCTGCCGTCTTGCCGCCCACGGTATCGGCGACCGCGTCTACTTGCCCTAACTTCGCCATCGCCTCCTCGTCGTCAAGCGCCACCACGGCATCAGCGCCCAAGGCTTCGGCTTCCTTGAGCTGCGTCTTGCGAACTCCGGCAATCACCTTCGCGCCCGCATCCTTCGCCGCTTGCACGGCAGACCGCCCCACATTGCCCACGGCGCCTGCAATCAATACCGTTTCGCCTTCCTTGATGCCTGTTCCAAGCCATAGCAGCTGTTCGCCGGTTAGAGTGACCAACGGCAGCGCCCCGGCCTTGACGATGTCAAGTCCTTCAGGAATCTTGGCTAGCTCATTCGCCTTCACCACGCAGAACTCCGCATAGGTGTGGTTCGCCAGTGCAAAGACCTGGTCACCGGGCGCGAAGTCCGTCACACCGTTCCCTACAGCGTGCACGACGCCGGCAAGGTCGCGTCCCAGCACTTCTGGGAACTCCACCGGCATAAATTCTTTGAGTGCGCCGGACCGGAGCTTCCAGTCGATAGGGTTCATGCTCGCGGCAGACACCCGCACCAAGACCTCATCTGGCCTGGCTACAGGCGTTGCAAAGTCTTCCCACTTCAACATCTCAGGACCGCCATACTCATGCAGCACTACAGCTTTCATCGCACTTACCTCACTTCTTTCATTTGCAGAATCGTTGTTTAACTCACCCATTGCTGGGAGCAGGTCCGCCTACCTGAAGACGAACTTGGCAGGTTGTAGGAACAGCTCAGGCACTTTCAAACTCTGGCTTGCTCATGGGATGGGTCGGCGATCGCCGCGACCGTCATTCCGACCTGTTCCAACAAGAAGCGTCGTTGCGCGGCAGTTTGACTGCTCTTCACCGGTTCGAGTGGGAACTCACGAGCGGTCGCTGGTACGCCTCCCTTCTGAATTACCCGCTCGAAGCCGCCAGGCATATACCAGTTCAGCAGCTGCGCCTCCGCGCTCTCGACACGGAAGGTGTGGATGGTTCCATCCGGGATGTAAACGAAGGAACCGGCGGTTGCAGTGAACCGTTCCTCTCCGGCGATCAGGGTGAGTTCTCCTTCCAGCACATAGAGCGCTTCATCCTGCTCGTGGGAGTGAGGTGCCGGTCCCGAGTCCTTCGGAGCTCGGTGGTGCAGCAAACAGTACGAGCCGCCTGTCTGCTCCTTGGTCGCGATGACAGTAAACAGGCTGTTGTCCAACCAGAACGCTGGAGCATGCTCGAGCTCCACGCCGTAGGGTGTTGTTGGGTTCGTTTCACTGGGGTTGGTTACCCTGTTCTCATCCGTGGGCGGGTCTGCCGCAGGCATGGTCGGAGCACCGATCTGGCCAAATTCGCGAGATGCTTCCATCACCATCCAGTAAGGAGGCATCGCTGTGGTTCCGGGCTCGGGAGCCTTGCGCTCTGGCGCCGGTACCGCCAGGCTCATGATGAGCGCCTCAAATCCACCGGGCGTGTAGAAGTTCAGCAAACGTGTGCCGGGCTGATCGATGATGAAACTGTGTTCTGTATACCGAGGAATGGAGGCAAACGTTCCCGGCCTGCCTTCACCTCCTGCCCGCCTACCTGAAAGGTCACGTGCCCTTCCAGGATGTACATGCCTTCGTCGGTCGGGTGCATGTGTGTTTGCGGGCCACCGATACCTGTGCCGCACACCTGTTCCATCAGCGAAAAGTTGTCCTGCGTATGGTGGCTCGTGGCTAAAGGCATCCACAGGTTGTCGAGCATCCAGAACGCTGTGCTGTTCTGGTTCGTGAGCATGTACGGTCTGCGCTTGCTATTCATCACTCCTCCTGTCGCCTACATGGGTGGTGGCACTCAGAATCTAGCTGAACCGTTGTCCACCACATGCGTTCTTCTCACTGGAGATCACCAAAGGAACGTAATGCAGCCCGTGCGATCGGCTCACCCCACTCGGGAACGAATGGTCTGCTTCTGCGACAACGAGCGGCTCCGGACAGCCTCGAATTTGGCTGTGCAGCGCCCTCGTCGCGTCCGCGTCCGCATCCTTTGCTCCGATGGCCATGAAAGATGGACCGGACCATCCATTCTTCCAGAACCTGACCGCCGCCTCGGCTTCAGCAACGCCTTCCATCCCAGGCTCAACCATGGCGAGGTCCGGGAAGGTGCGAGCGCCAGCCTTGAAGCGAATATCGGGAAACGGAGCGTCATACGCTGCCATCTCCTGATCGGTGAGCTGTGGCGTGATCGCGCGAATGAACTGCCCCGCCGGCAGATCGGGATTCTTGCAAACCAGGGATCTCCACTCATAGAAATGCGGACCGAGCGGCTTGCCAACGGGAAGAACCGTGTTCATCACGAACAGTCTTGCCAAGTTGGAACGAAAGCCAGGATCTACGGGCAAGGTGAGTCCGAGCGTCCCTCCCCAATCCTGCACAACGAGCGTGATGTTGCGAAGGGCGAGGTGCTCCACGAGCCGCAAGAGAAACTCTCGATGGAAGTGGAAGGTGTAGGTCGAGTCCTGCACGGGCTTGTCGGACCGACCGAACCCGAGAAAGTCGGGTGCAATGACCCGCGCACCGCTTTCGAGGAACACCGGAATCATTTTGCGGTAGAGGTAACTCCAGGTCGGTTCACCGTGTAGACATAAGAATGTCTGTTTGGCGTCCCTCGGCCCCAAATCGAGGTAGTGCGCACGGAGGCCTTCGTACCCGGGCAATGAATCGACGTACTGAGGTTCATACGGGTAATCAGGAAGTCCCTGGAACCGTGCATCAGAAGTGCGTAGCGCTTCTACTTGTTGCATAATTGGCCTCAATTCGATCTTGCTACGCGTGAGAAGTGCGTCAGCATCTCAGAGGCTCGATGTTGCGGCGTCTGCTCGCCTGTGACGAAGACCTAACCAGGTCGCTGCAGCGACCGCGGACAAATAGACGCCGTCGATCACATGGACGGCTGAAACTCCAAGAACTGTCGGCTTTACCTCCGAATCGGAGTAGGAGGTGCCGGGATAGAGATCCGCGGTACTTTGCGACACGAAATACAGGCTCGCCGCTGCCCCTGTAAAAGCCACCATCATGGGAACGTTCCTGCTGGACTTCCAAGCCAAGAATGTCGTCAGACCACCTAGAAGAAGTGACAAGGACAACGTTTGACCGTCGTGGAACTTCGCATGGGGAGGCCATTTCGGATTGTAGATGTGGGTATCGTTCATATCCGCTGCATGTGCAGCGATCGGTAAAGTCACACCGATCAGCGTGAAGATGAGGCTGCTTGAAAGCGTCATTCGCATAGTCGTTCCTCAGAGTTGATTGTTTGGCGTACGCGGCGCGAGTCTGTGCATTATTGACCCGTGCCTGTTGTGAGCACCCATGTGGACCGCGCAGGGGAGTGGGTCTGCTCAGCTTTTTCCCGGCGCGCCCAGAATCGCTGGAGTAAGGGGCATCGCGTCGATGAAGCGCGTGCCCGTGGATTCGAGCCATGCGGCGATCAGCGCATCCTGCCCTCGCCCGCCCGCCAGCGCGCGATCGAAGCCGCCAGGAAAGTGGAAGACAAGTAGCCGGGCATCATCGGCGGCCTGCCAACGCAGCAACGTGCCCGTGGGTGCATAAGTGAACGCTCCAACGTTTGTCGTAACCGATTTGCCGTCGCTCTCAATGTTCACCGAGCCTGCGAGCACGTAGATTGCTTCATCGGTGCCGATGATGCGGCGCGGCATCCCCGACCCCGACGCCGCTACTACCTCGAACAGGTCGTAGTCGTCCGCGGTCTCCGATCCTGCGGCGAGGAGGCGCCACTCAAGTCCGAAGGCCCGGAACGCAGGGCGATCCTCAGCCCGCGCGAGTTTTAGGATCCCGGCGGACCAGGAATCTGGTTCCGTAACGAGTAACTGCTCGGCCGGTTGCACGCTGAAGGGCAGCGCGGTGACAGCGACCGAACCGTAAAGACGCGACAGAATCTGGTTAGACTCATCGCTCTTCGGAGGCGCGCTTTCCGCCATAGTTGGCCGCCGGCGCTCCTCGGCAGGATGCGCTAGGGAGACCACCTGAATCTCATTGCCGGCGGGAGCGTACCAATTGATGACTCGCGCTTCCTCGCTCACGACCGTGAAGGTGTGCGGGATCATACGCGGCAGGTGAACGAGCGTGCCCGCTTTCGCCGGGACGATCCGCCCGTCGACGTGGAAGTTCATCTCGCCTTCCACGATGTAGAAGCCCTCGATCGACACGGGGTGCCGGTGTGCCGGCGGTCCGAGTCCGCCGGCCATGACCTGTTCCATAAACGAGCACCGGTTGTTGGTCTGGATGCCAGTAGCCTGAATTAGCCACAGCGTGCCGACCAGCCACATGGCAGGCGCTGTTTCGCGGTCGAGAGTGTACGCAGGCGAGTGACGAAGTAGTTGCGTGTTCAATTGAACCTCCTTAGTATCCGGCAAGGAGCTTCCTTGCTCGGCCCGTACGGATCGGTGTGATTGAGTCGAGGACTTCAGAGCGCGGATATCACGGTTGAAGCCATCAGGCGTTAACAGGCGGATGCGGCGTAAACACCTCCGTCCTAAGCCGTTCCGATCTGCTGGGCCATGAGCGCGGAATCCCAGGAGACGTACTCTTCGACGAGTTGCTCTCCCTTCCATTTTGCGGCCCTTGAGAAGTCGAGATCGAAAGACTTGCCCGTACCCGCGATCTTCTTACCATCGGGCAGGACCAGCTCGCCGCTGAAAGTTCCCGTAATCCTGCAGACCATCGCCATCCAGTCCCCATGGCCGAAACACCCCCCCAAGTCCTTCCGCCGAGTAGCAGGATCTTCGATCCCGAGTTCCTCCCCGGCGATTTGGAATCCAGACTCGACAAACCAGACGTCATGACCTTGGAAGTCAGCGAGGAACAACTCGTCGACCTCATGCGTCAGCTCCGCCGCTCCGAAGAAGACATCCAAAACGTTCGAAGCGACGTGGAACAACGACAAACCGGCTATCACATCGTCGCCGGTCTCGATGTCCGCATCGGGGAACACCTTTGGGACGACGGAGCTTACGGCCCGCAGATTGCCCTCTACGGCTCTGCGGACAAGCTTAAGGCAGCTAACGATTTACTTCTCAAAACTCCAGAGAACCAACCTCGCTGGTACGAACAATCCCAAAAAGTCGAAATATTCGATAAAGCAGAACAAAAAGAGGAAGTCGTATCTAACCCCAGCAAAACAGGAGAAAAGACCATGGCCGCAAAACGATCCTCTAAGAAGGTGGGCACCGCGGTCGAAATGGAAGAGAACGCAGCCTCCGCAGAAACTTCCGTAGCACCCGTCCCGGCCGTGACAAACGCATCGACCCTCGACCAACCGGACTCTGTTGCACCATCGACCAACGGCCAACCCACTGACATCACCTCGACCCAAGTGAAACGCCAACTTGACGCTATGGGCAACGACACATTCCGCGTCGCTATTCGTGGGCCCCAGGGAATCAAGAACACCTACGAGCTGACAGCAGAGGAACTTCTGAAGAAGGTTCCCTACTTCAAGATGATGAACGTCCAGGGAAACGACATCCTTGTCAAACCAATCGGCGAATCGAACGTCGTCATGATCGACGGCCTCAACAAAGACCAGATGAACGCCATGCACGTGAAGGACGGCGGCCCTGCCGCAGCCATCCAGGTCACGCCCGACTCGTTCCAAGCCTTCGTCAAGGTTGGCACCGAAGCAATCCCTGCGCAACAGCGCCGTGAGATCGCGAAAGAACTCACCGATCGCTTCGGTGGAGATCAGAAAGCTGTCGCGGAAGGCCATTACGGTCGGCTGGCAGGCTTCACTAACCGAGATCCTGAACTCACCAAAGACGACAAAAAACAACCATGGGTCAAGATACAGTCGGCGAAAGGCGAAGGGCTCGATCAGGAAGAGGCGGCCGAGCTTCTGACTTCCGCAAATGTCCGAGTCGAAGACATAAACAAACTGCTCGAACAAACCCGCAACCAGGCAATCGAGAACTTCCGCGACGCCAAAGCAGGACCCGGAGAGCTGAATCCAAATTCTCCGAATGCTGATGCGACAGTGGCTTTCAAGACGACTGCCGCTCGGCTTTTCGAGCGGTACGGTGAGGGTTTCGATGAAGTCAAAGCCGACTGGTTGATCGCCAAGGACATGAGTCAAAAGGGTTGGGACAAAAAAGACATCGCCAAGGCGATTGAAGAAGCGTCCGCCAACGTCGAACCACGCAAGTTCGACGCAATGAAAGACTACGCAAACCGAACTGCTGGTCGCGCAGTGGCTGCTGTCGAAAACGAGCGCACCATCGACAAATCAAAGTCCATAGAGCGCGGCGTCGAACGCTAACCATGTAGAGGGAGGAATGAATACATTCCTCCCTCTATTTGTGTCACATTACAGACAGCAGGAGGTAGTGTTATGGGCGACACACAAGTCACATCGGTAACAACCGCGGACGCTTCGGCAGCGGCCGTCACCACGGAGCAAATAGCCGAACGGGAACGAGCCGCACACGACCTAAAGCTCCTGGCGCCTTATCTTCCAGAAGGCCGCATCCCAGACACTGCCACTGCCCACGGCGACCTCCGCTTCTGGGAAGTGAAGGACGGCGATCAGACCACAAAATATGCCGCTGGCGTACTGGCACACCCCGACCTACCCAAAGCCGACCGAGACATGAAAGCGCAAAGCGCTGTCTCGAAAGGCACCGGCTTCGACGCCGGACATCTAATCGGCCACCAGTTCGGCGGTCCAGAGATCTTCGGCAATCTCAGCCTCCAAAACCCCACCATGAACCAAGGCGGGGGCAACTGGTACAAGATGGAGACTCAGTGGGCAAACGACCTTCGCGACGACAACCGCGTCGCTGTCGTCGTCAAGGAAGTCACCCGTACCGACACACCGAACTTTCTCTGGAGAAGCGTTGAGAGCCTCACCATCAACCCTGACGGCAAAGTCAGACATGACGAAATTTCCATGCTCAACCCAGAAACCGAGCGCGCTCTTGCTGCGCAAGGGCGGTCACCCGCCCCCGAGGTTCCTGGCGGGGCTGTCATCCTCGATCTGCGACCAACCCTCGCCCTCCAGGAAGAAATCGGAAAGCAAGCCGAGCAAGCCGCCCAGGAGCGGCTCGACAACGTTCAGAACCCACAGAGCCAGCCGACCGGCTATAAACGCGTCCTTGCCCAGCTTCAGACCTGGCGCGGGTCGTCCAAAGAGACCAATCTGTCGGAAGCGAAGGAGCCAGAAGCGATAGGCAGTCTTGGGCCAGGTCCAGAAGGGAAGACCCCCAAGGAGCTACGCGCCGAGCAACAGGCGAACGAGCAACTTCTCAAGCTGCGCAAACACCAACTCATTCCGCAACTCGACAAGATGACGTGGGCGGCGCATCCGAAAACGGGTGACGTTACCTACAGCCTCTCCGGGAAAGCTGCCTTCGTGGACCGTGGCAAGGCCATTACTGTGCTCCAACCCGATGCCGCCGCGACACGAATTGCGCTGGAGATGGCCGTCCAGAAATACGGCCGTTCCATAAACGCCACAGGGACACCGGCCTTTCAGAAGCAGCTCATTCAAGCAGCAGCCCAGATGAAAGCCGATATCGTTTTCACCGATCCCAAGATCCAAGCACGCTTTCTCCAAGAACGAGCGGAGCTACAGAAGAAGGAAGAAGCAGCGAAGACACAAGCAGCTCAAACATTGCCGGCTGCGCCATTCAAACAAGAACTTACAGCAGAACAGAAGGTCCCGCAGCAACAGCACTATGACCGCGTTGCTAACAGCAAAACCGTAACCGCACCCGAGCCAGTTGTCCGCGATCCAGAACGAACCTTCAGCAAGCACGCCGACGCCCTTCAACAACGCTACGGATTCGGTCTCGATGCCGCGAAAGCAGATGGACTTATCGCTCTGAAGATGGCCCAAACCGGATGGCAACCGGAAGATGTCGCAGCCGCCCTCAGAACACGTCGCCTCAACACGGACCTTGCAGCGCCGGAAGTCCCGGCATACGCAGAAAAGCTCACCGTACAAGCCTTCGGCAAAGCAGCGAGAGAAGCCGCCATCCAACGCAACAACTCAATGGACCTCGGACGCTAAGATTCATCTGGGCGGGGAAGGGCGCTTCCCCGGTTTCAGCCCTCCGGTCTTCCACTCCCCATCCTTCCAGCCATAAACCGCGCGCCAAAACGATCGCACAACACCCTGCACTCGCTCCGCTCGATACGGACATGCCCCTCATAGCCCACCTTCTATGACACCCGTCCGTTTGCTTCAAACACCTCCTGCAGCTCTAGTGCTCACCCACAACAAACGTGGGTTCCGCGCTTCGCTTCGTCGGCCTCCGGTGGCGGGTGAAACCCGCCATGTTTGACCCAACCGGCCAAGTGCCAAAGTGCCTGGCTATTCATGAGGGGCATCTCTCGTCTGGCATTTCCACCTTTCAGCCCAAAACCCTGAATTAGAGCTACGCGCGACGCTCCCGGAAACCGTGCCACCAGAAGTAAGAAGTAAATAAGACCTTTACTTATTTACCAAATTGAGCTATTCTAGATAAGTCGAAGGAGAAGCCCATGACCGTCCCGTACCGATCGAGATCGACGAGAAACGCATCGCTAACCTGCTCAGCTGCGCCTTTGAAGGCGGGTCGAATTACTGGTATCGGATCGAGCGGTACATCGCGCCGCCCGCAGTCACGGTGCGCTTTGCCGACCAGGACCGCACCGTGCGCTATCTGGACTACCCCCTCAACGTAGGAGGTGGCATGGAGATCGCCAACACCGAAGACCCCAGCCTCGGCGTCAAGACCCTCGACCGGACCAGCATCGAGCGTGGACTCGCCATCATGCGAACCAAGTACCCCAGGCATATGGCCGACTTTCTCGCTGAGAATGATGACGCCACGACCGGCGATGTCTTTCTCCAGTGCTGCCTGTACGGTGAAATCCTGCTCGGCTAAACCGCACCCTCGCGCACCACCTGAAAGGTCAGTCTCATGGCACCCGTCCTCGGCAAGCTCCAGAAGCTCATCGCTCACGAACGCAGCGCTCGCGCAATCGGCAACACGGAGGAGGCCGAAGCCTTTGCCCAGCGCATCGCCACCATGCTGACCGAGCATAAGCTCTCGATGACGGAGGTGGAGTTTGAGGCCCAGGATGCCGACGATCCCATCGGCGACAGCAACTCCGCCGCTCTTTCCGACCGGCTGGAAGAGTGGCACCATCTCCTCGCCACGGCCGTAGCCATAAGCCTTTACTGCCGGGTGATGACCATGACGGAAGAAGGGAAGCCGACCGGCGCGTTCGTCTGGATCGGCCGCGCGTCCGACCGTGCCGCCGCCGTCGAAATGTTTAAGTATCTTGCTTCGCTCGGCCAACAGTTCGCCAAGGTCCGCGTTTCTGAAATGACCCAGAAGCCTCTCCTGATGGCCCTACACCGCGCCGCCGCGCATAACAAGAAGATGAAGGCCCAGCTCGACCGCGAGACCCGCAAATTATTCAAGGACTGGACCAAGGACTTTCTGTTCGGCTTCGGCGCAGCACTCCATCAGCGGCTCACCGCCAACCGGCAGAACCTTGAAGCTGGCTCCAACGCCATCGGCCTTATTCTCCGCGACCAGGCCGCCATCGAGAAACTCGTTGCCGATGCTTTTGTGACCACGCGGGTTCGCCCGCGTCCGGTCAAGACCAAGTTCAACAGCGCCCTCAACGAAGGCTGGGAGACCGGCCAGCAGGTGTCTCTCAAAGCCCGCACCGCTCTCGGAGCCGGTTCGTAGCACCTCAGCCATACACGGAGTCACGCCCATGGACCAGATGAGTATGTTCGACACACCTCAGCAAGGCACAGGAGACGCCCAGAACGCTCCAGTGGGCGTTCCTACGCCTTCGGCCTACACCGAGCCACAGGGTCATCCCCGCCCCCACCGCAAAGCCCGCGCACGGTCAGCCCAGGAGAACGTGGACCAGCTTCGCCGCCGCGTAGCTTCGCTCACCGAAGAGATTGACGGCCAGGGCGCAACCCGCAACGACCTCCAGGCCCATCTTGCCAGTAGCGAGGAAGGCATGGTCGATGAGGTTTGGCTGGAAGCTCTGATCCGCATGGGAGCTATCCCGCTGGTGGTTGCTGCGGACGGCTGCGATTCGGAGCCTACGTACTTAATCGAGGACGGCGGATGCTACTGCACCGCAATTTGTGAGGAGATCCGTCTGCATGTTCGTGAACTTACCGAGAAGGTCGAACGGCTGTCGGAGGCCCGGACGGTTAGCCAGAGCGAGCTTGACGATCTTCTCCGCCTTACCTCCGCCCCCTAACACATCCACTGTGGACATATCGGCCCCGTCCCCAACATTGCAAAGGAGTTCCGTCATGCGTAGGAAGAAAGATTTAGCCGCTCAGAGGGAAGAGACCCAGGCCCGAGCCAGCGTCCGCGACCAGATCGCCTACGAGTATCCGGAGGGCAAGGACGGGCCGGGAAGTCCGCTCGCCGTACCGGGAGGTCCCCTTGCTATGACGGCTGCCAATGACAAGTATGAGGTGTCGAAGACTTTGTTTGAGCGCACTCAGGATGCTCAGCGGACCTACTGGGAACTACTCAGCTATCTTGAAGATTCGCTCGATGTCGAACTCGACAGCACCTCTGATCTCCAGTCCATGACGTTCGAAGACCTGAAGCAGCAGAAGGGGAAATGCTGCTGTAACGGCACGGACTGCCAAACGATGGTCGGTCTGAACGACCCCTACTTCGCTACTCCCTGCGGCAGCCATTGCAGCGACTGCATGGAGGCCAAGCACGCGCCCGGCTGCGGGATCTGCGCCAGCAAATTTGATCTCAAAGGCCCAGTCGAAGAACAGCCTAGCCTTGAAGCCGAGTGCAACGTACAGCATCCCGAGAACCAGGACACCTACTGCCGCGCCTATGCCGGTCACACGGACGCTCACTCGGACGGCAACGGCCTGTCGTGGCCGAACATGGAACGGCTTCGCGCTGCTGCCCAGCGGGGTCGTGACGCCCAGACCCAGGCGCAGTCAGAGCTTGAGGCCCTGCTACCGGGGGTGATCGAGCGGAAGTCGATAGCGACCGGCACCAATGCAATCTTCAGCCCCGATGGAAAGTGCCTTGCCTTCGACTGGATTGATGCGCTCCGGGTTTGGAAGGAGAAGCGGCCATGAACAAACCACGTCGCGCCCAGCTTGCCGCCCTCAGTACCCGGCTCGAACAGATCAAGAGCGATCTTGAAAGCGTCCGGGACGACGAGCAATCCACCTTCGACCAGATGCCTGAATCGTTCCAGGGCGGGGAGCGCGGGCAGAAGGCCGAGAACGCCGTCAGCTTTCTCGATGATGCGATCAGCTCGCTCGAAGAGGCCGTGACCAGCATCGAAAGCGCTTCCGAGTAGTGTTTGCCTCAAAGGAGTCGTCACCAATGTCACAGCCAACGTGCTACGCCTGCGTCCCCAGCAACCGGCCAGGCTCTCGGATTGTCCTCATCACCTTCCGCGAATCGGGTTATCACAGCACCACGCTTGATCGAGGGCCTCTGACTGAAGAAGAGGCGCAAGACCTCGTTGCCCATTTGAACAACAAACTGGGGGTTCCCCCCGATGTAGCAGAGTCCGCATTGCGCGCCTCCATGTTCGGGTGGCACGTCCCAGCCGCAACAACAGCCATAACCCACTTCAGTCTGTTGGGATAGCACAAGTCCGGCGCCGGAGAAAGGATCGACGATGTTCGCCCTGAAATGCTCATCTTGCGACTTCAACCACCAGGCCCCGACCGAGGACGAGGCGGAGACCGCCGCTTTCGCCCACTGCCGCATCAACCCCGACCACCGCATAACCTGCAGCCGGCCCGCGCACTTTCATCCCGGCAGTATCCCCGTCATCGTCTTCTCGACCGAAGTTCGCTGACACAACGCGGTCGACGATAACTTTGCAGCTCTAGATGTGATCCAAGTAAAGTGATGTATATCCATCGTACCGGTTTAAGGATTGATTCATGGACATGACCCCCCTCCCCGACGTTGAGTTCCCGACAAGGCAGTCGAAGATCCGCAAGGAAGTTGTCGTGCTGGTGATGATGGCCACGCTTGTTTGCTTGGTAGCCGCCATCACTTTTCATTCGAGTCGCTCTCGTCCCCGCGCCGTTCTCTCGCCCGCGAACGCGCTCGCTCAACAAGCCGCACTCCGCAATGCACTCGTGGCACCAGCTCCTGATCCCAAGGCGTGGGACGAGGATCGAGATGGCGATAACGCGCTCGACATCGAGGACACGAATGGGCAGGGGACGATCTTTGTTGACACGCCTACGAATACGCGCATCCTGTGTGTGTCGGGCTCCTCGTGCATCGTGCTGCCCAACCAAAAGCCAGCACTGGCCGTTCTCGCCACGGGCAAGAACGGCGCTAAGCCCTAACCCTGAACAAGTAAGAAAGGAGAACCCGATGCGCAATTTTCTTTTCCTGATTGCTGCGATCATACGGCTGACAACGCGCCGCCGCGCTGTTCGCTACTACTAACCATGACGGCCAAACCCCGAACCCACGTCGAGCGAATGCTGAAGAGGGCATTACACCGCCGAGCACAAGCGGATCGCCTCGTGCAGAAATGGACGAAGCGCCTTGCGGAAGTCGACCGCGAAGACACCGCACAACTCCAACCGCAACTCTGGAACGAGGAAGACAGCAGGCCCGAACCGGATGATAAGTCCGGTTATGGACTGCCGGTGTAAACCCACCACCCGAAGGAGGCCATAGCATGAACGTTCGCCCGCTGCGCACTCTCACCCTTATCGCTGCGCTCTCGGCTACATCAGCTTTCGGCCAGACACGCACCCAGCAGGCCGTCCTCATCGACGTGCGGAATGTGTTTTTCCAGCAGCCAGTTTTCAAGGGCATGGCCATCGAGCCATCGTTACGCAACGGCGTCGTCACCCTTTCGGGCACCGTCTCCAGTGAAGCTGCGCGGGAGCTGGCTTCCGACAAGGTAGGCGAGATCGTAGGGGTCAGAACAGTTCTCAACAACCTCGTCATCGTCGAACCAGGCAGCCGCCCTGCTGCGTCTACCGCCCCGGCTCCAACGTCAGCGTCGCCCGCGGCCTCGGCGGATCAGGTGAAGGTTCTGACTCTAACTCCCCCAGCTACGATTCCGGTTCGCATCCGCGAAGAACTGAATACTCACACGGCAAAGCCAGGAGACACCTTCCACGGGCTTACCGCGACGGCCGTGTATCAGTCCGGCGTCGTTCTGATCCCCGCCCGCACACCCGTCATGGGCCGCGTAGTGACGAGCAAGGCTGCGCGCCCTTTCGTCGGCTATGCCCGGTTATCGCTCGAACTCACGGCGATCCGGCTTCCCGTGCCGCAGGTTGGAGACAAGACCCTGAAACTGGCGACGCTTCCGCTGAATAGTCAAGATGCCCCCAGGAACACCAACAGCTCAGGCGGGATCTTCGGAAACTCGGTAGGCGTCAACGGCCGCAATTCCAATAGCCCTCAAGCCGGCACTCAGATCATCGTGCAGCCTGAAACCGTTCTGGAGTTCACCACTGCCGGACCTTTGCTTGTTGCCGTCGAGATCCAGAACGGTGCTCCGGTGCCCCAGGATGCCGCTACTGGCGATGCTGTGCTGCCAGCCCATGACGATTCCACTGCCAACCAACCTCACTAGAGGAGCAAATCTATGTCGGTCGAAACAATCACAGCAATCGTGTTCTTTTCCGTCGTGTTCAGCGCCGGTTTCTACTCCGGCTGGCTGGTTCGCGGACGACGTGAGAAGAAATCTCGGGGGTGGAGCAATGTATGACGGGTGGATCAACTTCGTCGGCCCCGCTGTTCTGAGCGGTATCGTCGTTCTCGCAGCTTGGACCCTTCCACGCTTCGCCAGACAGGAGCGAAACGCATTCCTCAACCCAAAAGGACGCTTCCATGATCGCTGAACGCTACGAAATCGAACCGCGCCCCGTGGCGCTAGGCGGCGGTTGGAGACTGCACGTCTTCGGCTATGACCTTGAAACTGGCGAAAGCGTCGAAATGGGTGGCGGTGTTTTTCCGGTACAGCTAGGAGAGGACCCGAAGGATGCTTACGCCGACGCCATAGAAACCGCGCAGAGCTGGCTGGCCGTAGATGGAGCGATAGACGATTAGGCATGAGAACAAACATCCAACCACCGGACTCACCATCACTCACGAGGCTCCGTGCCAGCGCCGAAAGCCTTCGGGCTAGCGTTGAGATTCAACGACTGAAGGAATTACGCATCCGGGCGGACGCCGACGAGAAGGTCGCAAACGTGTACTGTCATGGGGAAATCCTCCTGTGCTCGCCTTCATCCTGCCACAGACAAATCTGGAAGACGACGGACCATCCCATTACCCCTACTTCTAGCTAAAGGCGTCAACACTAGACGTCAACTTGCCCGACTTTCTCACTGCAAGAACCTTAGACTGTTCATTCCTGGAGACTTAGAGGTGACGTCAAGCCAGGCCGAATTGGTGACTCGTCGGGGTTGCCAAGGCATTCGGTGACCTCCATCTTTTACATCACAGATCTTCCGAGAGACCTGTCACAGACGGACCGTTTATGAGCACTGCTACCCAGGTGTCGTGCCCATTGCTTCTGGCATGATGCGCTTCAGAAACTCATCGAATAAAGGCACGGTGAAGGCAGTGTCGCCATGAGCCGGGCTCCAGATCATGCCAGTCCTAATCAACTCGCTCCGTATTGGTGCCAAGGACTGAACTGATCTTTTTAGTTCAGCTGCGATATCCCCTGACCGATGCGGTCCTTCTCCCAGCTCCGCCATCGCTCGAACGTATCGCTTACCACTCGGTGTCATGCGATCAAGCCGGACGAGAAAAAAACTGGCATCGAGTGCTGCTTGTGCTTCTATGTTGGCTTGCTTGACGTCTGCAAGCGAAATCACGTCACCAGAGGCGATATCCCAGGCGTGCTTGCCCCACTCCTGAAGAAAATAAGGATAGCCTCTGGTTTGCTGAAGAATCTCCTCCACGGCTTCCTCCGTGTAATGAACCTTCTCTTGCTCGGCCGGCTTCACAATCGCATCCCTCGCGTCGGCTTCCTTGAGGGCTCCGACAGACGGGAATTCAAATAGGCGTTCCGCGTATGACTTCGCCTCGGCAGCAAGAGCCCGAAGCTGTGGAAGTCCAGCTCCCACAAGCGTAATTGGCAACTGGCGCTGCGCACAACGATGGAGGGCGGCAATGAGTGCGCGGAACTCCGGCTCACGGAGGTACTGCATCTCGTCAAGAAAGAGCACGACCGCTGTTTCCGCGCTCCTCGCAGCATAGGCCACTTGCTCCAAGAGCGCGGAGAGATCGCTTTCCAGATCCCCATTGTCAGCCAGTCCAGGCTCACCTGGACGATCGAGTGTCACCTCGATATCGGCATACTTCACCTTCAAGGATCGGGCAAACCCAGTGAGTGCTTTCAAGCCTTGCTCGGCAAAGTCTTTGGCACGCTCGACCCGGCTTAGTTGAAGCAGGGTGGACCGTAACTCAGGAGCCAGAATGGACGGCAGGGATCGATCCTCCGGTGTCTCTAAGCGCACCGTCTTAATGCCTGCATCTTCCGCATCGAGTCGAATCTGATCAAGAAGAACTGTCTTGCCCACACCACGGAGCCCAACCAGGATGGCGCTCTTGGCAGAGCGGCCCTGTCGAATCCGTTCAATCGCGATCGCAGCCGCTTTCCGCAGCGGTGCGCGGCCGGCAAGCTCAGGGGGCGGCGACCCAGCTCCAGGAGAATACGGATTACAAATGGGATCCATATTCACCTAGCTTACCATGGTTTACACGTTTCATATAAACCTGCATAAAGGGGTAATGGGATGGTCCGTCGTCTTCCAGATTTGTCTGTGGCAGGATGAAGGCGAGCACAGGAGGATTTCCCCATGACAGTACACGTTTGCGGCATCGACATCGGTA
>JAABUQ010006202.1_pt1 | contig 18336 bp, 20 predicted proteins | sample 5560001 | NCBI WGS metagenome assembly JAABUQ01 (sample SAMN10711888, study PRJNA513371) | rock metagenome | isolation source: Antarctica rocks | place: Antarctica: Victoria Land, Finger Mt nord | collected 2015-12-18
TCGCCCGTTTCGGGCTGAACCCAGAGTGACCAAACGCAGACCTAAAAGCTTTCCACGAATGCAGCAGCCTCGCCCCATTCTCAAAGCCAAACTGGTCGCTTGATACAGCTTATTTCAGTGCCATTCGTGTATGAACCGATAACGCCCTCCGACTCTTTGCAGAAACAGTCGCTCTGTAGCGTAGTTGAGGAAACGGGCATAGTTCCAGGGAATGTACCCGTTCCGCCAAAGAATCAGGCGCAGAATTAAATGTTGAATGCAGGCAGTACCTGGAGCTATGCCACCAATCAGCAGACCAAGCAGCCCAGATGAAATAAGCGTATAAGGATTGACATTTACCCGAGCAATTAGCCACTGAATAAGCACAAAAATCAGCCCAAAAATCAACCAGCCAACCAAAGCAAAAATTACAGTATTAACTGCTGATTGCCAGAACCCCTGGTTTGGAACTGTTCTTCTCTCTATATCAGGGCCACTAAGCCCACCAATTAGCGCACCTATCAGCCCACCAAACAAGCCAAGACCCGGTGCTTGAATCAAACTCTGAAACAGTACTGCAACCAACCCAATATTTGGAGTATGAATCAGTATAAAAATCGGCCAACTAATTAGCCCAAAAATCAACCCAACACTCAGCCCAAAAATCAGTCCGCTCCGTACTTTCATCCCAGACCATTTTACGGTCTCAATTGGTTTTATTTTTTGCCTAAATCCGAGAATCAGCCCACTTACTGGCCCAAGAATTAGCCCCAAAGTCAATCCATCTCTGTGGTCATAATAAGTAAACTCAACAAACAGCCCACCCAGAGTCCCAATAATCAGGCCACCAATTAGCCCAATTCCAATATGATATATTTGCTTTTGAACACGAGTTGGCAACCAAGTGGGCTGCATTTTCTCAATCAAAAACTCATCCCTTGACTCTTCTTTGAGTCTCAACGTCAGCCAAACTAGCCAATGCTTAGTTTGTTCTGGGCTCGGCTCCTTGCCCTTTGCATACCACCGATATTTAATCTCGCGTTTCAGCATTCGTTCAATGTAGGCATCAAACAAATATCGGCGACGTGCTTGGGGAGAATTGTGCTTTTGCCATTCCTCAATCGATAGTTCCTCATACGCCAAAGTCATTAGGCTCAGCAACAAGGGCGTCTTGACCAACTCCAATTGTTCAGGATCATTCTTGATGCTTTCCCATAGCTCTGAGCGTCCTACATCCACCAGATAGTCATGAATCTGTCCCCAAGTCAGGGGTTGCAAACACATTGCCCCATTTAACTGCAGCTGGGTGTGGCAGAGTTCGTATTCATCCCGACGACTGCACACGACTAGATACTTCGGGCAATAGGCTTGCTCCAGAAACTGATTAATTGCCTGCACACAGCGCTCCTGGCGCGTTGGCTCCAGCTCATCTAAACCATCAAGGAGCGGCAAGAGCTGATGATTTTCGAGCCAATGCCTGCCAATATCAACGCGGACGCCCCGCTTATCATTGAGTTCAGCCACCAGCCAGTCACCAATCGCTTGCTTGTCATCCTTCCAAGCTGACAGGCTAAACAAAACTGGGATTGGCTGATCAGGGTTATTCAGAGCGCGATCGCACAAGTCCCTGGCAATTTCCAGCAATGTCGTTGTTTTTCCAGCACCAGGCGCACCTAGAATCAGGAGCTTGCCGGAGATCGCTTTCTGGTCAAAAACTTCAATTATCTTTGTCCTGGGAGCCAGCTGAGTAGTAGGCTGATTGCCAATTTTTACCTCAACAGCCCATCTGCATTCAACCAGCTCCTGATGCTTCTCCTTGAGCAGATTAATCAGCACGGCATCATGCAAGGAGCTTTCCAACCGCCCTTCAACTTCTCGTGAGATATCCTCCAGCAACTTATAGCGGTTCTGAACATTTTGTCGGTTAAAGTGAGTTTCTGTAGTGGGGGTACTGGATGACGCTGGTTTGGGTCGTGTTTTCAGCAGCACTATCACTGTTAGCAGCGAGAAGGCGAATCCAATGCCCAAAACCCAGTAATAAATGCCTTTATTTAGTGAGGGTGAACTAACTAGCCAACCGGCGAAGCTGAGGAGCGCAGCACATACCACTGCCAGGATGAACGTGAGGTAAACTGAAGTAGATGAGGAGTGTTTTTCAGACAGCTTATTGCACAGAAGGTTAGTTAAGACAGCAAGCAATCCAATCAGTAGTACCAACAGCGATAGCAGCAAGGGGTCAAGGTTTTGCATTGGCAGTCATGATGTCTACGAAGGGCACTCACTCTTCTGGGCTTGCCTAGAGTATAGCTAGTCGAACCAGTTATTTCAGCTCTGGTGATTTCAATCTTAGAAATTGGCCTAGATAGCCACATGAGCAGAAAGTCATAACCCAACCGTGAACAAAGTACTGAATCTCGCTATGACTAAAGTCATGATCTGCTTCTGGCAGATATGACTAAGGGTTCTGGCACCGTTAACTACCGTGCAATTAAAGTAAGGGTAAGCTGGCAACTATAACTACCGTTACTTATTCTTGTGAAGCACCTAATTCAAATCCAGAGCCATTCCTTTCGTTTGCTGCTCTACCTTGAGTGGTTACTGCTAGGCATGAGTGTTCTCACCGAAGTCCTACCTGCCCCGCACCATCAATCCACACAGTTTCCGCTGCTAATAATCCTGGCGATCGCTGGATTTGGGGCAATGGGCCTTCGATTACCTACAGGTAAGCCAATCTCCAAAGTGCTCTACACGAGCCTAGAATTTGGACTGGTTTTGTTGCCAATATTCCTGGACAGTCGGGCCGGTATCCGCTGTTTCCCCTTGCTCTGCTTCATCGTGGTCATCCGTAGTTGTCTAATCTTTAGACCGCGAGGTCGCTTAATAGTCGCAGGTGTGGCTTTTATGTCATTCCTGCTGGCGCTGTTTCTCCGAGTCCGAGTTGAGGGCCGTGAACCACCCCCAATGGTGCAAGAGCAACTCAAGTTTACTTTTTTGCTCCTGAAGTTGAACTTCGCGTTGTCGTTTGGACTCGCTCTGGTGTTTGTGTTGCTGTTGATCAACGCATTGCTAGTGGAGCGCCAGAGTCGGGAGAAACTTACGCTCGCCAATGAGCAACTGCGGCAGTATGCTCTGCGGATTAAAGACCAGGTGACACTTCAAGAGCGCAATCGCATTGCTCGTGATATTCATGACTCCCTGGGACACTCCCTGACAGCCCTGAACATTCAGTTGGAAGGAGCCCTGAAACTGTGGCAAGCCAATCCGGTCAGAGCCCAGACATTCCTAACGGAAGCCAAGCGGCTCGGCTCGACGGCACTGCAAGAAGTGCGCCAATCTGTCTCCACCCTGCGGTCTGACCCCCTGCAAGGTCAATCCTTGGAAGATGCGATCGCATCTTTGGTTAAGGAGGCTTATCGTGCAACCGGCGTGTTACCGGATTACAGCATTAACCTCTTGTATCCTTTACCTGTTGAGGTCAGCACTACCGTCTATCGAATTGTTCAAGAAGCACTAACCAACATTTGCAAGCATGCAGCAGCAACCGAGGTACAAATTCAGCTGGGTGTAACGACAACAGCTCTAAGCTTAGTCATCCAGGACAATGGCAGAGGCTTCAGGTTAGACCAGAACACAACTGGGTTTGGGATTCAAGGAATGCGTGAACGAGCGGTTGCTCTCGGAGGCCAATTTGACATTGAAAGCCAACCGGCAGCGGGTTGCCGAATTTCGGCTCATTTTCCCTTAATGAGGCTACCTCAATGATCGGCGTGTTGCTAGTAATGGAACCGCCGCTACCGGCTGATGCCACCAGGCAAGCAGGTATTAAAGTGCTGGTTATGACAACGTTTGATAGGTAATAAATATGTATAAAGTCCTAAAAAATATATTTTATAACTACACTATCTTGGTTTCAGTAATATTCGTTTTAGCACCTGTTAGAGGACCAAATTTTTTATGGTCTAGTCAAGCTATTGCACAAACTGATTCTAGTTCTGTAAGTACATGTATATTTAATGCTGCCCAAGCTTCTAGTAATCCTGACGTGCTTTCAGCCGTTGCTCCTGCTTGTAGAGGTGTAAAATCATCTGTCGAGTCGGGTTCCGTAAGTACATGTATAATTAATGCTGCCCAAGGTTATAATAATCCTGATGTGCTTTCAGTCGTTGCTCCTGTTTGTAGAGGTGTAAAATCATCTGCTGAGTCGAGTTCTGTAAGTACATGTATAATTAATGCTGCTCAAGGTGCTAGTAATCCTAAAGCGCTTGCAGCAGTTGCTCCTGCTTGTAGTGGGGTAAAATCATCTGTTGAATCTAGTTCTGTAAGTACATGTATATTTAATGCTGCTCAAGGTGGTAGTAATCCTAAGGCGCTTGCAGCAGTTGCTCCTGCTTGTAGTGGGGTAAAATCATCTGTTGAATCTAGTTCGGTAAGTATATGTATCTTTAATGCTACCCAAGGTTCTAGTAATCCTGATGTGCTTTCAGCCGTTGCTCCTGCTTGCAGAGGGGTAAAATCATCTGCTGAGTCGAGTTCTGTAAGTACATGTATAATTAATGCTGCCCAAGCTTCTAGTAATCCTAAAGTGCTCTCAGCCGTTGCTCCTGCTTGTGGGAAAGAAGATGTTTAAAGCCTGGATGCGGCACCTGGCTTTTAAGATCTGGCCATGCCTCACGCGCTCCTTTGACGGTCGCCGTCTGTCTGCTGATTGAATCCAGTCTCTACATGGATGTAATATTTTCGGTATCTAATGTGATTGTCTTGCTGAGAATGGAGAATTCATTTTAAGCCATGAACAGAAAGGTTGAAGTCTTACCGGAACAGGCAGCGCTGGTTCAGCGAGCGCTCGAACTCACGCTCGCCAAAATTCAAACTGCCATCCAAGAGCGGGGGCTATGTGCGATCGCGCTCGCTGGTGGCAACACACCCAAGCCCGTATACGAAGGGATCGCAGCTCAAAAGCTGCCCTGGGATAAAATCCATGTGTTTTGGGGCGATGAACGCTATGTCCCACCAGATCATCCAGACAGTAATGAGGCGATGGCTCGTCACGCTTGGCTAGAGCGAGTTGATATCCCAGCTGGCAACATCCACCCGATGCCCACGGATGAACCCGATCCGGCAGCGTCTGCCCGTAAGCATGAAGAACATCTACGGGAGTTTTTTAAGGTTCAGGCTGGGGAGGTTCCCTGCTTCGATCTGATTTTGCTGGGAATGGGGGATGATGGACACACCGCCTCTTTGTTTCCTCACACCGATGCCTTGCAAGTGCGCGATCGCCTAATTACCGTTGGCAATAAAGACTTTCAGCCCCGCCTTACGTTCACAGCCCCATTGATAAATCTTGCCCGCTGCGTCATCTTTATCGTTGCCGGTGCTAACAAACGATCAGCATTAGATCAGATTTTCGCACCTGTAGCCGATGACCTAACCTACCCAGCCCGGTTAATCCAACCCCAAGGGGAACTTTGGTGGCTTCTCGATCAGGCAGCGGGTCAAGACTTGAAACTGGAAACCATTGCCCAAAAATAATTATAATCTCGATGAAAGGCTCAACTCCATGATCGTCTGCCCCAACTGCAATCACCCCAACCCTGAGGGCGCGCAAACGTGTGAGGCTTGCTATACCCCCTTACCAGCCACTACGAGTTGCCCGCACTGTGGCGCACCCGTGCAGGCAGATGCCACCTTCTGCGGTCAGTGTGGCTCTAATCTGCGCCCTAGTACCACGACGGAAGCAACAGTCGCGACCGTTCACTCTGGGATACCGGACAACGTATCTCCTGAGCCGGGACAACACTCGCAGTTGGTTACTAGCGCTCAAGCCCCCGACCAGATTAAAAGCCCCAACCCACCTGACCCCATGCCCTTACCACCGACAGTTGTGTCAGTTTTAAACGAATCGGTAACTTCCGGGGCAGGAAGCTCTACACCACCCGCTCAACAATCGCCACAACCTTCTTTAGCGAGTACCCAAACTCAACTGCAGCAGCAGACGGCACGGCTTTTGCACGTCCAAACCAACACAGTTATTGAGTTGCCGCCAAATCTATCCGTGATTCATTTGGGCAAGCCGAATGACCGGATTCCGCCGGATGTCGATGTTTCAGGATTTCCGCATTCGGAGGTTACCTCCCGGATTCATGCCGATATTCGGGTGGAAGGAGATGCTTACTATATTGAAGATGTAGGAAGTTCTAATGGCACCTACATTAACAATATGCCGCTTTTACCCGGCAACCGGCACCGCCTCCGACCGGGCGATCGCATAGCCCTCGGTAAGGGAGACATGGTAACGTTCCTATTTCAACTCTCTTAGCCGGTTCTAGATCAAATTCGACCAAGATACCTTGCAGCAGGGACCCCAAAGGAAGATAATTTAATAAGCGATCGCCACCGTTTGCTTCAAGTACCGCTCATCGGTCAATTGCTCAAGCATAAAAGCAGCAACATCCGCGCGTGAGATTTGCTTGCCGACTTTGGAGTTATCCGTGACGACGCTGTACCCTCCCGAGCGTGGGCCGTTAGTCAACTGAGCAGGTCGCACGATAACCCAGTCAAGGTTACTCTGGCGGAGCTCGCGCTCCTGACGCGCCTTGTCGTCAAACACACCCTTAAGAAACAGCGGCATGATGATTTTTCCAAACACAAAACTTGCCTGATTCCTGCTTTCTCCAACGCCAAGAGATGACTCGCAGACGATGCGTCGCGTACCTGATTTTTCCATGGCAGCAATAATGTTCTTCATGCCTGTAGATAGGACTGTCGTGGCAGAAAGACTTTTCACCCCCAGTGCACAAAGTACGGCATCCTGTCCGACCATGGCGGCATCGACCGAGGCAGGCTCAACCACGTCACCGCGAACAACGGACAGCCGACGTTCATGCTGCAATGCGAGCGCATTGCGCAAACCCCCTTGGGGTATCGCGGACGGATTACGCGCAAATGCAGTAATCTCGTAACCAAGCACCAGCGCTTGCTCGATCAGACACCGACCTGTGGCTCCAGTCGCACCGAAAATTAGAACCTTCATGCAAGAAAGACCCTTGACTTATCACTCTAGTATTGCGTGTTCCTAAATTTAGGATAATTTGTACGCAGACTGGAGGCAGCGTTTGCGATCGCCCTTTCCTGCTTTTAATCCAAAGCCAATAGGTTCGTATATTAGTCTACTGCAAAATAAAGCTCTATAATGAAAAAAAATTACTATCCAGTTGATAAGCGCTTTCTTCGCTGCGTAGTAATAATTGCTAATAGACAGATCGTGAAAGATTTGGAACCAAGAAAAAACTGGTATAGCGAAGTAGCAGATGCCTACAACAAGGCAAGACCACGCTATCCTAAGGAGCTAATTTGTCGCGCTGTAGAGTTAGCCCAACTGACTTCGGACGCAATCATTCTTGAAGTGGGATGCGGTTCTGGGAATGCAACTATCACGTTTGCCCAATTGGGATTCTCGATGCTCTGTCTTGAGCCAAGTCAGGAACTTTCCCAGTTAGCGCTTAAGAACTGTGTGCAGTATCCAGATGTAGAGATTCGGAACACCTCGTTTGAAGAGTGGGAGCTAGCGACTGAGAAATTCGATGCCGTTCTAGCAGCGAATGCGATGCATTGGATTCCACGTGAGATTGGGTATCCAAAAGCTGCTGAGGCTCTGCAAGATAACGGTTCTCTGATTTTGCTGTGGAACATGACACCTCAACCCCGGTATGAAGTTTACCAAGCGTTGAATCAGGTTTATCAGACTCAGGCTCCGTCTCTTGCACGCTACGAAGATAGGGTAACTCAGTTAGACATACTTAAAGGGTTTGGACAGAATGTCATTGACTCAGGTCGGTTCAAGGGCTTAGTGTCCGAACAGTTGACGTGTGAAGTCACATATAGTATTGATGACTATCTTACGCTTTTGAGGACTTTGTCGCCGTACATAGTCCTAGACCCGCAGAATAGGGATTCTTTGTTTGAAGGTTTGAGGGAAGCGCTAGAGAGGAACTGCGGAAGAAGTATCCAAACCTCATATCTCTCAGCTTTTCACATTGCCCAAAAAGTATAGTTCATCAGAGTCTTGAGTTTAGCTGTAGCGATTCTTCGGAACTTTGGTGGGCTCATGATTGTTCGACCCTTTTCCTCTCCTACTCTTGCAAAGCCTTCACATTCATGTCAGTTGGGATGCGTTTCAGAATTTTCCCATATTTCAGGTAGGAGGGCCACCCAGGAAATAGGTACATAAATCACACAGGGCTTCCGTATTCTTCAAACACTTATAAATTCTACTTTTAGTGCATCAGCCTTTTCAAGATAAAAGTTCAGCCGCTCAAACCAAATCACATGTCCATATTTGTCTTTAATTAGAGAAACTTCTTCTCCAATTTCCTCTGCAAGAAACTCCTTACTGGGGTCATCAAACCAAATTGTGAGGGTTTTACCTTCTTCGTCATAGTAGATTTTCAGGGTTTCCATACAAGTTCTCCTCGTTTAATTTGGTCTGTTCGGTAGATGGGCTTATAAATCACGAAATCCTCCCAATGAATGATCAGCGGAAGGATTTCGATTAATTTGCTGCCCAGAGCTGATATCTAATTAGGCACCTACCGCTTCCTTAGCGGCGTACATCACCTCGACCGTAATTTCAGCGAAGCCGCGATCGCGAGCAAATTTCTCGGTGTTGCGCTTCACCTTGCCCCGAACGAAGCCTGGAACCTTATTCAGTTCCCCTTGGGCTTCTTTCGTCCAGCCGAGGTCAGAATCAGCAGAAATTCCTTTGGTAATTACTTCTTTGGTGTCGTGACCACCGAAGATTTCTAACAGGTGGTCTTCCATACCCAGCGTGAAGGAGTTGTAGACCAAGTCTGCCAGCTGGTTCGTGCCTTCGTAACCCACGAAGGGTTTGTAACCGATCGGGAAATCTTGGATGTGGATCGGAGCTGCAATCACGCCGCAAGGAATTTTCAGCCGCTTACCGACGTGCCGTTCCATCTGAGTGCCGAAGATGGCAGATGGTTCGACACGCGCGATCGCATCTCCAATCGCACCGTTGTCTTCGCTGATGATGACTTCATCACAGTACTCGCTCACCTGCTCACGGAACCAGTCAGCATCGTACTTGCAGTAAGTACCAGCCCAGACCACATGAATCCCCATCTCACGCGCCAGAATCTTGGTCATAGCAGCTGCGTGGGTGTTATCGCCAAACACAACAGCCTTCTTGCCGGTCAAGTTCTGACAGTCAATCGAGCGGGAGAACCAAGCCGCTTGTGAGACGTGCAGAGTTTGATTTTCGATGTAGTCTTCGTAGTCCACACCAGCGCCCTGCTCATTAATCACCTGCTGAATCTTGCGGATGCAACGAGCCGTTTCCACCACGCCCATTGGGGTGATGTCCACATAGGGCATCCCGAATTCTTGGGCTAGGTACTGAGCCGCCATTAAGCCCATCTCCCGATAGGGCACTAGGTTAAACCAGGCGCGAGGTAAAGTCTTCAGGTTGTGAACCGAGGCTCCCTCTGGAATTACCTGGTTGACTTCAATGCCGAGGTCAGTCATCAGCCGCTTCAGTTCCGTGCAGTCGTGGTGATTGTGGAATCCGAGGCTGGAAATGCCAATGATATTGACCGAGGGCTTTTCAGTCTTACCTTCTGGTAGAGAGCCGGATTTGCGCGCTTTCTCGATGTAGAACTGGACGATTTGCCTGAGGGTGATGTCGGCCGCTTGCAGTTCATTGACACGGTAGTGGTTCACGTCCGCCAGCATCACGTCCCCTTTTGCGTCCAGGGATGCCCGTTCCGCAAAGTTTTGCAGGTCTTCTTGCAGAATGCTGGAGGTGCAAGTTGGGGTTAACACAATTAAGTCAGGGCGTTCCTCAGCGTCCTTACGGGTGATGTTGTCCACCACCTTTTCCTGGGAGCCTCGCGCCAAAACATTACGGTCAACGGAACTGATAGTAACCGGCGTGAAGTTCCGATCCCGCTCTAGCATCGACCGCATGACGTTGAAATAGTCATCTCCGATCGGAGCGTGCATAATTGCGTGGACATTTTTGAAGGAACTGGAGACGCGCAGGGTGCCGATGTGGGCTGGGCCCGCGTACATCCAGTAAGCTAATTTCATCTAGCGCGATACTCCCTTGTGCGGATTGCTAATTCTTAATCTTCGTGCATCTGGACACTAAATTTGAGAATCTAATTGTTTCCGATTGTCTCAAAGATGCAGGGCTTAGGAGTAGTTACTTTCCGAGGTTTGTAATAAAACTATAGATCCCAAAAGCTTTTCCCTACAAAACGCGCCTAGCTTGGCGTTGGGCTTCCAGCAATTCTTGAATTCCCTTTTGGGCCAAATCTATGATTTGATTCAGCTGGCGGCGGCTAAAGCTTCCTTCCTCAGCTGTTCCCTGAACTTCAATAATGCCCAGTTGTTCATTCATAACCACGTTAAAATCAACGGCAGCGGCTACATCTTCAACGTAGTCCAGATCCAAGAATGGCTCATCCTGTATTATCCCTACCGAAACAGCTGCAACTTGATGGCGGATGGGCGATCGCTCTAACACTCTCTGCTGCAACAGATTTTCCATCGCCTCAGCCAGTGCCACAAATCCTCCAGTAATGGCTGCTGTCCGGGTGCCAGCATCCGCTTGCAACACATCCGCATCCACAGTCACCGTGCGTTCTCCCAGTGCCTCTAAATCCAGCGCCATCCGTAAACTGCGTCCAATTAACCGCTGAATTTCTTGGGTACGTCCAGACAGTCTTAAGAATTCCCGTTCTTGACGCTGGGGCGTTGCTCCAGGCAGCATCCGGTACTCAGCTGTTAGCCATCCCTTGCCAGTTCCTACCAAAAACTTAGGCACCCCAGTCTGGACACTCACAGTACAAAGCACCTGAGTATCGCCGCACTTAGTTAGAACCGACCCAGCTGCAAAGCGGGTGAAGCCTTGCTCAAAGCTGACCGGACGCAGTTGGTTTGCTTGCCGACCATCTGGACGCTGCCAGGACATTGCTGTTGCCTCATAAACTTTACCAGAATACAGCAAGCTCACTGCTTTCATTACTCACTTACCCACTGATTTACAAGGGCGTCAACTATCCCTGCACTGTTGACGTATCCGTATATCTAGTGTTTGATCAAAAGACTAACTCAAAAATTACGCTACATATCAGGGTATGGGCGCACAGCGGTGCGTCCCTACACTTTAGCAACAAATCCCTTAGTCATCGTTGAAAGTCGCCCTATGGTTGCCCAGCTAGAAACCCCAACCCTCGATTCACGTTGTAGCCTACCCTACCCGGTTGAAGGACTGGTGCAAGTATTCACCTGCTCCCACCGCAGCTTTTTTACCAATGTGATCGCTCAAGCCCTCACAATTGCCGGTCAGGGTACCTCAGTACTAGTCGTTCAGTTCCTCAAAGGTGGAATTGGTCAAGGGCACGAGCATCCCATGCACCTGGGACAAAATTTGGATTGGATTCGCTGTGACCTACCCCGTTGCATTGATACCCCACACCTAGACGAGGCAGAAAATCGCTCTTTGCTAAAGCTGTGGCAGCATACTCAAAAAGTGGTGGAGGAGGAGAAGTATTCTCTAGTAGTTCTAGATGAATTGAGTTTGGCGATTAACTTTGGCTTAATTCCCGTTTCCGAAGTCTTGGCTTTTCTTGAGAAACGTCCTGCTCACGTCGATATTATTCTGACAGGACCAGAAATGCCTCAGGCTATTTTGGACGTAGCTGATCAAGTTACAGAGATTCGTCCGAGTCACCGACCGTAGCTAAGATATAGTATCCCACGTCAAATGATCCTCTGCCACTGCAGGTCTAGCAACAGATGTGGGATTCAGCAGGAATAAAGCCGCTCTTCGCGCTGTTGCTTCAGACAACTGAATCTGTTTCAGGGTGACTAATCCCTCTTTGACAAAGGAATCTCTCACCAGGGCTTTCTCTCCACTGTTGAAGGGAGTTTCATAAAAAACTTCGCTAATACCAGATGAAATAACTAACTTTAAGCAAGAGAGACAAGGTTCTAAGGTTACATAAATATTCGCACCAGCTGTTGCAATACCATGCTTGGCAGCTTGTGCGATTGCATTCGCCTCAGCGTGTACAGCTCGGGATGGCATAGTAATACTAGCATCACAGCTACTCAAGCCGGGATAGCAGTATCCCTGAGCCGTACAATGAGCCGAACCAGATGGGGTTCCGTTGTAACCAGTTGCCAAAAGCTGCTTGTTCTTAACAATCACTGCACCTACCGGAAATGCCAGGCAAGTTGAGCGAGTGGCTGCAAGTTTAGCCAACATCAGGAAGTACTCGTCCCATGTTGGTCTTTGAGCGTCAAAAGCTGTCATTTACGATCCTGAACGTAGTTCAATTCCTTCTGTAAACATGCCGCTGCCTTTTGTAATTCCATCCCTAAATAACCTGCATGGTCTGGACGTATAGATGGATTTGAATAGCAAATTTCCCTTACTAGCTTCAATGGATCTTTCCCGGAATAGCAAGCCACAATTTCACCGCTACCGCGTGTTGTTTGCGTAACATCTATCTTGCCCTCTGCAATTTCAATTAAGAAGTTTCCAGCTGGGTCGTAGTAGTCCAGATGCCTACAAATTGCGGAATACTGCTGAGTTATCAATCTGTCTGCAGAGTCCCAGCAGTCATCGTATATGTGAGCGCTCTGAGAGATCGTAATCAGTGGCCCCATCTGTAAGTCATACTCAGAGCGAATAGCGATCGCGTCTCTAATGTGCTTTTGCAATGCACGCAATCCTATAGCGTTGGCAGGCCAAGCGCTAAACATGTCGTTACTACGGAAAGTCGCTGTCAGAGATAGTTCGTTATTCACAACCCTGACCCAAATATGGTTAAGACATGGGCTACCACTTTTTTCGTGGTCTTTAACATCCCACAGCGACATAACTGCACTGGCGGCGTCAATCTCTGTGATTAATTTCTGAATAACTTGATCAATCTGGTCACGTTCAAACCAGGAACGCAGGCGCTGACCGTAGGTATATTTTACGCCATCTCTTTGGGGAGCGTCATCTAAAATCTGCGAAATATACTGTTTTATGAAAAAGCTATCGCACGGCAAATAATTCGGCTCTGGAAAATAGAACTGCTCTGGCTCATCAGTAACAATCGCCATCAAATCAATTAACTCTTGCCATTGACCATCGTAGCCAGTAGGTCGAATCGTTCCAGTCGTTTTGATTCGATGAATGATTTTAACCCAAGTCTCAGCAATGGTCTTACCCTCAATCCGATGTCCATAGCGCGGTCCTGGCAGAACAGTCGGAACGACTGTGGACATAGGAAATTCCAACGGGGAACCCCACGCTTGAACCGTTTTTTGTCTGGCATAAGACTTGATAAGACTTACTGCCTCAGCAATTGAATGGGCTTCTTTCGGTTCCAGGGATTGCTGCAGCTGCTCTAAGGCACTAGCTTCAATTTCAATATCAATATAACCAGGGATGTCAGAGCGAATCACCCAGCAGCGACGCCCAGTGTCACTCGTACCTACGACGAAACCATTGCGGAAGAAGTCCAGCAAGCACTTACACCCACCCGCGTTTTGGTCTTCCTTCGTAGCGTTTAGGGCAACCAAGAAGCGGACGTGGGGGTTAGCAAGCATATTCCGAATCAGCAGGCTTATCCCCCGAGTTGGGCTATACAGCTGCCCAATGACAGCAAACTCGTGAGGCTGTAACTGAATGGCGATCGCTTGGCGCACAGTCCATCCCGTGATTACTGCCGTTTGACCATTTCCATAAATCAGCTGGTTAGGTTTGTGCAGGGGCTTGTACTGAAATTCAGTTGTTGGATGAGTGGCTCCCATGAATGGCTAAGCGTAACAATAGGTAACGAAACTCTTATTTTACCACTGCGATCCACCTATTTTTACATGCTATGGCACGAGCTTTGGCGATGCCTACGGCGGCGCTTCGCTTACGCAAACCGACCGCCTGTGCGAAGATAAAAGCGCAGCAAGTACACGTTCAAGGATTTGATGCTATGGCCTTAACTGCCTCAACGATGTTGCCTCTGGGAACAAAGGCACCAGATTTCCAGCTGCCGGATGTGGTTTCTGGCAAGATGATTTGGCTGGACACCTTTGCTGGGAAAAAGGTGCTGCTCGTTATGTTTATTTGCCGCCATTGCCCATTTGTCAAGCACATAAAGGATGAACTGGCGCAGCTTGGCAAAGATTACGTCAACCGTAACGTTGGGATGGTTGGCATCAGTGCCAATGATGTCGATAAGCACCCGGATGATGCACCAGAGCAGCTGAAGGCGATGGCGAAAGAGCTGGGGTTGCCGTTTCCTATTTGTTACGACGAGAGCCAAGAGACGGCAAAGGCTTACACAGCGGCTTGCACCCCAGACTTCTTCCTCTTCGACGCCGACCAACGGCTGGTCTACCGGGGGCAGCTGGATGATAGCCGACCAAGCAACGGCAAGCCCGTCACTGGTAAAGATTTACGAGCGGCAATCGATGCGGTGCTGGCAGGTGAAGCGGTTAACCCGGAGCAGAAGCCTAGCGTGGGTTGCAATATTAAGTGGAAACCTGGAAACGAACCCAGCTATTACGGGTAGCAGCAGAGAATTAGCGAGATGAATACACCTGATGACGCCCGAAAATACGCACCGGCAACGGAGCGCAACCGTGAGCCTATACTTGAGGTTTTGAAGCGTGTGCTGCCCCCGAGTGGCACTGTTTTAGAAGTGGCCAGTGGTACTGGCGAACATGCGATCTTTTTTGCCCCGCGCCTTAGTCCGCGTAGATGGCTGCCCTCCGACCCCAATCCGCAATTGCGTGCCAGCATTGCCGCATGGCGTACACACAATCCTGCTGACAATCTTTATCCACCTGTTGACCTTGATGTTAGTGCATTGGTGTGGCCAATAGAAACGGGTGCGTCCACTGAGGGGCTGAATCTTTATGACTTTAATGCCTCACCGCTCGTAGCCATTGTGAACATCAATATGATCCATATTTCACCGTGGTCAGCTTGCCTAGGACTAATGGCGGGCGCTAGTCGCCTCCTCCCACCCGGTGGCATTCTCTATTTATATGGCCCGTTTAAACAAGGCCGAAAGCACACCTCACCCAGTAATCTGGCTTTTGACGAAGCTCTGCGTGTACAAAACCCGGATTGGGGTGTGCGTGACCTCGAGCAGGTTGAGGCCGCAGCTAGCACACAAAACCTCACAATGCTTGAGACTTACCAGATGCCCGCGAATAATCTTTCGGTAGTCTTTCAACGCTCAAGTAAACCGTAGCGATCGCTCTCCGGCTCCTCTGAGTCTTACATTCAAGTACTTAGCTACCATGCCTCATCACTCTAATAATTTATCAATTTACTGCATACTCCGTATATTGCCTAATTTCAGTTGGGTGAAAGCCAAGAACAATATGGTCTTTAGGAATTCCAGCGTTTACGAGTTCGTTCGCGAGCCCATGTTCTGTGCCGTCTCGCTGAATCCATATTTTACTATTAATAATATCAACCTGCACTAAGCAACCATGTATTCGCTTTTTGTTTTCCCATCCCATGTTCATGATTAAGTAATGGTCTGAGTTGCGATCTATTATCATTTTTATTTCAATTTGTCCGTAGGCGTAAGGGATTTTTGTATATTCAATTAAAACTTGTTGAATAATTTTGCGATAATTTTCTAAGGTATCCATTTGACAATCACCTCTTGTTCTGGGTCAAATACGAGTAAGCGTAGGCGATTATTTTCCAGTAATATCTTGCCTATGGGTTCCTCAAATAGATTGAGAAAAACTTCTTGACGGATAGCAAGGTATAATCCTCTGTCAGACTCTAGACGAGCCAGGATGTCGTGGTACAGAATATACTGACCCAAGGCATTTTCCAGGTCAGCAACGGGGGATGCACTGATAAAACTCTTGATTTCAACGGCTATCTTACGACCGCTTTTTTCAGCCGCCAAGAGTTGCTCTGCGCCTAAATCAACGTACAAATCCCTTGACCCCCACTGTAATCTTAAAGGGTCATCGGTAATCATCCAGTCATCTCTAGTCAGTGCTTGTTTGACGACATTGTGATAAATGTCTTTAGCAGGCATTGGCGACCTCGCGGACATCGATTTTGCCGGTTACAGCAGCTGAAATAAGGGCGGTGCCGTATTCTTTCATCTGCTATAACGGCAGTGCGAATTTTGGCAATGAGGGCATCAGTGTTGGCAGGTTGGCAGTTTAGGTAGGATGCGATCGCTCGTTGTATATTATAAAACAAAATTTTTTGTTTGTGACAAATATTTTGTCCGCAATTCATCCCCACCTGACCTTACGGTATAGGATGGGGTCACGAGAGCGGTTGAATGTAAAATCAGCTCTGCCGGAGGGGAATCTCAATCCAAAATTCTGCCCCCTGCCCTGGCTCAGATAGACACTTCAGCTGCCCGCCATGCTTGTCTACGACGATCTGATAACTGATTGATAATCCTAGTCCTGTACCCTTACCCACCCCTTTAGTCGTAAAGAAGGGGTCAAACAGTCGCACCTTGACGCTGTCCGTCATCCCCGGCCCATTATCCTTGATACTGATTCTTACCCAATCACGGTTCAGAATTTGGGTACATATTGTAATGGTACTGGGATGGTCTTTGATTGCTGCTGGGTCGCGCTCCAAGTCATGCTGGTTCAAGGCATCAAGGGCATTGCTCAAGATGTTCATAAACACTTGATTCAGTTGTCCTGCCAAACATTCGACTTGAGGTAAGTCTCCGTATTCCTTGATAATTTTAAGACCGAACTCTGGGTTAGCCTTGAGACGATGCTGCAAAATCAATAGCGTGCTATCGATTCCCTGGTGAATGTCTACAGATTTCATCTCGGCTTCGTCAAGCCGGGAGAAGTTGCGCAATGTCAGCACAATTTCACGGATGCGCTCGGTTCCCACTTTCATGGAGGACAGGATTTTAGGGAAATCCTCAATCAGAAAGTCAAAGTCAATGTCCTCAATCAAATCTTGGATTTCAGGATCAGTGTTGGGATAGCGCTGCTTGTAAAGGTTAATTAGAGCGAGTAGCTCCTGAGTATATTTAGTGATGTGGGGGAGGTTGCCGTGGATAAAGTTAACAGGGTTGTTAATTTCATGAGCTACACCTGCCACCATCTGCCCCAGGCTAGACATTTTCTCAGTTTGAATTAGTTGGGCTTGACTTTGCTGGAGATTGTGTAGTGTCTGGTTCAGTTTGTCGTGAGCTTGCTCCAGCTTTTGGATGTAAAGCGATACCCACTGAATAAGCTGATTAAGGGAAGACGCTAACACGCCGACTTCATCTTCAGTAGTCAAAGGCATTTGTAGATCGAAATTAGCTTCTTGAACCACCTGATGTGCTACATCAGTCAAAGCTATGATAGGTCGAGTGATCGTGTGAGTGCTGAAAATGGCTAAAAGCGTAGCCGCTATCACTGACAACATAATGCTTAAGGCAATAATCTGAGTCCGAAGGTACTCTGTAGTAGTCAGTGCCGCCTCGGCGTTTTTATTGTCCTTATAAGCAGACTCAATAAGAGCACTCAGTGAATTTGAAATGCCATCGATATTAAGGGTGGTAGGGTTATTATTAAAATTCAAGATTAGTTCTTGTGCGGCTGATTTTTTCCCTGCGACTTCAGTCGCTTTATCTGCCTTAGCAATTCTTCTACTTGCTGAAAGTATGCTAATGGCACACCTTCATAGGTTTGGATAAAGTGTTGGATGGCGTTAGCATTTGCCCTCTGTCTTACATGTTTGCTGCTGATAAAATATTTAACTTCAGACCAGAGTTGATTAATTTCAGCTTCATTTCCCAAAAACCTGGTATGTTCTTGTTTGAATTCGGGCTTGTCCATCAAATAAATGAACTGTTGTTGCCGTGTCCGTGCTTGTAAAACCTGATTTTCTAAGCGATTTAGAAGCCGGATTTCCGATTGGGTATCTTGTCTTAACTCTCTACCCTCTTGCTGGTGGTAATCTCCAACTGCGAATCCAGCTATGATTCCAGTAGTGGCAATCCCTAAGGAAAGGAAATACCCACCACCAATCTTATGACTAATACTGAGACGGCGAATTACTCGTTTTATCCAGACTGAATTACTCGAATTATTTTTTGATAAATTACTTTTTGCCTGAGTTTTAATGACATCAATATCAGGATTTATACTGTTACCTAGATCATGGGGATTTTGAAAGGGCATTGTAAAAATCTAGATTGGGTAAGCAGGGTTAGCGCGCCTCAAACCCTATTGACAAAAGGACTTGCTTGAGCCGTGATGTGACCTGAAACAAAGTGGTACTATCCGAGCTAGGGTAAGATTTTATCCATCTAACTGCAACTTGACTTAACA
>JAABUQ010006203.1_pt1 | contig 18323 bp, 4 predicted proteins | sample 5560001 | NCBI WGS metagenome assembly JAABUQ01 (sample SAMN10711888, study PRJNA513371) | rock metagenome | isolation source: Antarctica rocks | place: Antarctica: Victoria Land, Finger Mt nord | collected 2015-12-18
ATAAAATATAAAATATAAAATATAAAATATAAAATATAAAATATAAAATATAAAATATAAAATATAAAATATAAAATATAAAATATAAAATATAAAATATATAAAAAAATAAAAATATATAAAAATATAAAAATATAAAAATAATTATTTTATTTTATTTTATAAAAGAAAAGATAATTAAAAAGTAACCTTTTTCTACTTTGATTATTATATAGTTTAATAAGGTTTGGTATAGCCTATTTGAATAATATATTATATATTACCTTACCCGCTATTTCTATAAAATATAAAGGTTTTTATTTTTTATTATTTTTTTAATAATTCTTTATTTTTCCTTTATATTTTTTGTTATTTTTTTGCTCCTTTTTATTTATAAGGGTTTATACCTTCTTTCCTTTTTTAATAATTAGTTTCTGCTGACTATCGCCGATTGCTAATTGCTATATTTAAACTATATAAAGAAATATTTTGCCTTTAATCTTTTTATAAAAATTCGCCTTTATATTTTTTACTTTTATTCCTTTTTAATTTACTTATTTTAATATATAAATTATAAATTATAATTATATTATATTATATTATTTATTATTTTATATATTTTTGTTTATATTATAACTTAATTTCGATAATAATAATTTTATTTTAAAGTTTAATTAAAGCCTTTTACTTTTACTTTCCTTTATTTATTATTATTTTATTATTATTTAACTAATTTTCTAATTTATTATAATATTAACTAAAAACTTTAGTTTATAATATAAATAATATTAAAGCAAAATGATTTATATAATATATAATTATTATTAATATTTATAAAAATTAATAAAAAAAATATTTTATTATAATTGCTTAAGCCTTTAATATATTTATTTTAATTATATTAATATAATATTTCTATAATATATTTACTACGCCGCCGCTATTTATAATAAAGGATAATAATTTAATATTCTTAATAGTTTAATAACGTCCTTTATATTAATTTAATAAGTAATAATTAGATATAATTATTACATTTAACTTAATTGAATTTTAAGTAATAATAAGTATTAGAATATAGCCGCAGCTTGATTATAAAAACGAATATTTATTCTATTTATTCTATTTAAAAATACTTAAATCGATAATTAAGCTTTTAAAATAAAATTTAAAATTTAAATATTATTAATATAACAATAGCTTAATTATAAATATATATATATATATATTATTCGGTTATATTTAAATCGATAATTAAGGTTTTTAAAATTATTTCGTTTATATTATTTTATTTAATATTCCTTATTTACGCCGATTATAGCTACCGGTTTAAACCTTATAATAGTAATAGTTCTAATAATATAATTGCTTAAATTATAATAAATCTATATAGTAATATTTCGAAATATATAAATTTTATTCTTTATTAAAAATTGAAGAGGATTTAATATAATTTATATTTTTTAAATAATATAAAAATTTATAAAAGATATAATAATAATCTTATTATATAGCCGGATATAAAGCTTTAATAGCTAAATAATACGCCGAGGCTAATCCTTATAATATACTTAAATAACGATAATTAATAGTTTCTAAAATATAAAAAGGAAAGAAGGAAATTTATATATAATAAAAACTATAGTAAATAGCCTATTAATCTTTAAATATATATAACCTGTTTTTCGCCACCTTAATAGGTTTCTAAACTTCCTTTATATTTTCTAATAAAATATTCAGCTTATTTTATTATCTTTTTTTATATATTATTAACTTTTTACCTTTATATTCTAGCTTTTTTAAAAGTATTTTATAACTTAGAATTATAAAACTTTTATAATTTTTATACCGAATATTAGTTTAAACGCAAGATTTGCAGATTATATTTTTAATAAATATATTAATTTAATTATTTCCTTATTAATAGAGTTTTTCGATCCGTTTAATAAGTTAATACTAGATTTAGCAAGTATAGAGTTATACGTTAAAGGTAATATCTATTTTCTTTAATATTAATAAGCGTTAAATAACGACTTTCAGATTTCCTTTTAATAAAATTTAATTTAATAAATAATTAAGATAATAATAATAGTCCCTTCCCCTCCTTTAATAAAGTATTACGTAATATCGGGAAAATATAATATTTATAATATATAATATTAATTATTAATTACGAAAATCAGATAACTAATAATATTATTAAATTTGCTACTTTAATCGATTATAATAAAATATATATTTTTACTTTTAAAGTAATATAAAACGGAGATATGCCTAGGGAAACCGATAGCCGTAATAGCGTTTTCTTAAGCAATAATAACTTTTTACTTTTGTAATAAAATTATAAGTAAGGTTCTCTTAATATTCTAGTAACTTCGATATTAAGTTCGGAAGTTAAATATAACTTTTATAATTTTTATTTACTAATTTTATTATTAATAAAGGCTTATAATCTACGAATCTTATTCCTTATAAAAAGACAAATTATTTTATTTCTGATCCTTTATCTTCTCTTTTTTTATTACCCTTAATAGCCGTTAATATCGTTTTTTCGTTTATATTTGATATATAGAAAAGATTAAAAGATAAAACCTTTAATAATATTAAACTTAATTCCCTCGATAAAGGGAAAAAAAAAGTAATTATAAATAATAAATATAATATTAATAAGTATTTACAAGCTAGGTACTAATTAATTATAAATATTATAAGTTTTCGGGTTTCCTTTAAATATATAATAAGTAATATAAATCTAAATAAAGGAATCAAAAATATATTTAAGTTAGAAAAGGTTTAATATATAAGTCTGTCCGTAGTTTTTATTATTATATATTATAGCTAATAATCTTTAATAAATTCTATCGATAAAATAGAAAATATTAATAAAGCTTTAAATAATTTTAAATTTATATAATTCTTATTGTAATTTAAGTCTATTTTCAAAATACCGCCCTTTTAACGAAAATTCCGGAAAAGCGAAAAAATATTAAATTTAAATTAATTTAATAAAGTTAGTAATAATCAAAATAAACCTTTTAATATATTTCTAACTAATATTTAAGCCTTTCCTTTAATATATTTTAGATAACCCTCTTTTGGTAAAGGATAATAATAATATTTCTATTAAGGCTATTAACGTAGAATTGGAGATTAATAATATATTTTTCTAAAGTTTTTATATAAAGGAACAATTCAAAATATAAGGTTATTTGAATTTTATTATTATTAAACTTATTATTAAATTTATTACCGAACTTATTATATCCTTTATTAATCGCCTAATTTCTTTTAATATTATATTATTTTATAATCTAATTAAGCAAACTATTTATAAAGGTAATTGCGAAACAATATTAATTATTTATTCGTTAAATATTACTGTTATTACTTTACCTTCCTCCGAGTAGTTTAAAGACTAAAGAGGTTCGGCGCTAGACAATAAAAACTAGGAGATCGTAAAAATCTTTGGTAAAAAACGGATAGGAAGATACAATAAATATAAAGTATATTAGAAGAGTATATAGCTGCGCCGGAGCAAGCTAGGAAACGTATAACGATTATTATAGGATTTTGAGGCAAAAAGCCAGATATAATAGGGATACAAACGGGGCAAACAAGCTCGTCCGGAAAAGGGTTAATAATTATTAGCTACGTTGCTCGCAGAAGAAAATATATATATTAATTATATATCAATATAGGCTAGGGTAGATACTGAAATACCAAATATCTTTTCATAACGATTGTTCTTTTATCTACGTTCTCCATCACCAACCAAACCAATGGCTCTTTGAAAAGATTCCGGTCGTAAGAACGCCTACTGGCTTCGATATAATGGAAAGAAACGAGTAAACCTTGTTTTATTCTCATTTTTCAAGGCCTCTTGACTTTTCTGCGCCTCTGGTACCTCAGCGCTGTTTGAGCGATTCAAAGATCCCGATCTCTTGAAAATGCATGCGTCTCAGACATGAAGCGATAGGGATGAGTGTGTGATTATGAGCCCAAATTTCCGTATCAGTGAGATATCCCAATAGCCTTATATGTTGAAGAAGGTAACATGCTGATTGTGGCCTCGCAATATTACATACTGAGTGCTAATCTGTCACATGTTTGGTTCGGCTTCTATTCGTGGCTGTAACAGAACGTTGCTAACTGAACTTGTTCAGTATTATCGTCTCCTGTACCGGCGATTAAGGAATCTTCCCGAAGCTGATGGATGAGATGGCTACTAGAGGGAAAACAATTGCTCAAACTCCGGACGGAATCACACAGTCTAACTTAGTCACACTTGTATCGCTCTTTCAAAAAGAGTGCCTGGTGCCTTGCATGTGTAAATGTCATCCTCCTTCGCTTCAAGAATTATCGCCGCTATTGTTTATTGAAATGAAACACGACCAGTCATCGAACAGTATTTCTGGAAAATAAGTGCCTAAACAAAGGCCTCTATATCAGCCGAACCCCACCGTCGTCATCAGAGGTATCTTCTGTATCTAGATGAGCTTCAACACCTTCACGACCAGTAAGGTTTGAACGATTGAGGTTGATTGCATCTTATGAAATAGCATCAGCTGTTATGCTCTCACCAATCATATACGAGGCATCCGTGACTAACCTGCAATATCCATATCACCTAAGGATAAGATATCCGAGAAACCTTCGGATGGGTGTGGGAGTGTCTTGGAGACGGATGACATCCCTGTCGTTGAGTCGGCATGGAATGGAAGGCGAGCAGTGCGACTTTCTATGTCCGTGACTATGTCTTCTCGGACCTTTTGAATCAATTTCAATAGCATTTTCTCATGAAACGCTTGCCGTTTACCACAACCTGGATCTCTCGGGTCGAGGTCCGGCAGCCGCCATCCTACATAGAGTTTTTGATGAGACGGGGGAACAGCATACCGTCCTGGATGGCTGGTGATGTATGCATAGCACAGATAACATGCGGGTTTACTGCAACCAATGTACCTGTCATCGCCTCCTAGGAAAGTGCATCCGAATTTATCGAAGTAGTCTATCAAAAGTAGTTCCGCGTGTACTCGAGTTTTCGTGCTGTGCTGTTTCTTCAGCAGCTCAGATAATTTCGAAGGGTCCCAAATGAATTGGAGTCGGGCCATGAACCTGTTCCTTTCTTCAGAACTCGAGTACATACGGCCAAGAGTGTTTTCGATGGTGGCTTCCTTTGGCTTCAAACCCAATTTTTGCTCTTTTGAGGAAGGCAAGGGCTCAATTTGGAATCCTTCCGCAAAGTCTTGTGAAAGAGACACAGCAGCTTCGATCAGCTTCTTAGTAATATGGATGTGTTTCCCGATTTTACAAAGAAGTATATATAACTGCTCAAACTCCAGACGGCGATTTTCGCCTTGTCCAGCGCAACGTCTCAAGGCTTCGAAAGATGGGCTTTTCCGTCGCTCATAGCATTCCCGCACCAGCGCTTGGAGCTCATTACCATCATTGAAAGACCGTGTGTCCCCAACGAAATTCTGGGAAAGCCATTCAACGAGTTGCTTTAAGTCGGTACGACCGTCTTGAGCGATGCGATCTGATAGTGCAAAAATTTAGCGTATCTGCAAAATACAGGAAGCAGTAACATTGTCGAATTCTCATTGGCATACCAGTGCTTCCACTTTCTTTGTTTATAATCTTTAAACATTCCGGAACGTGCCTCTGCTTCACTTGATAATAGTAGGTTTCAATCCGAGGCGCATTAAAAGCTGTAATCCTTGATGTAAGATTGTCTCTGATTCGCTCACCCTCGCTTTGCCTGCTTTCCCTGTCATTGAGCTTTGCAATGTTATGAATTTCAGACAAGACAATTCTAAGGAATGGAACCACCCTCGCGTCAATCTCTTGGTTTGCTGCGAGCCAAACCGTTACTCCTTGAGGCGTCTTTTCAAGAGCTGCCGCAGTAACGCAAGCTGGACCTTTTTGATATGCACAAATATACGCAATTCCGTCCAGAAAAGACCGCCGAATCTTCTGAATATTAGGGCTAGATGAGAAGCTGTCGACCCTGACTTTGATTCTTTCACCTCGTATTTGGCCAAGGGGATTTAGGAGTAACAGAGGCTCATAGAATCGTCGAAGTACCTTCTGCCTGACCGATGTCGCTGTCATCTTTCAGCGTAACTTGAATGAAATCTTGAAAGTCTTCGCCTCCTCTGTGTGATTGCGCGAACATGATATCGCGGGGAAGACCTGCATATCTATGCAGCATGACATCATCTTTTAAGCCTCTTTGCAGGCCAGCCATACGACATGCCTGCGATAGGGACAATTTTGGCAGCTTTGCATGTTATGACGTATTACACATCGTATACTATTATGTTCAGCTACACAGCGTCTTCTTTGGACGGCCAGGGTAAAGGGATCAAAAAACAAGTCCAATGAAATTTGGCCACTAACAGACACTGAACTAAATAAGTCAACCTATATCTTTAATCATCAAGGCACTACTCAGTGCCTGCCACCTGATTTGTTTGCTCCGTATTTGATATATACCCTTGTTATTGTTAGAGCTTGTTAACCGTATAACCAAATTTTGAGGCTATAGATATCGACTGGGATTCTTTATACAAAAAGGAAGGAGCTATATACCGAATTGATATAGACCGCAAATAATATAAATAATGTAATTAATTATTTACGCCCGAGGATACCAGCTGCTTCCGGATAAGCCGAAGTTGACTATTACTTAGAAATAAAACTTTTATATCGAAAATAATAAAAATTAAAAAATATCTTCAAAGCGAATAATCGAATTATTTATAATATAGAGGGGACTTTGTTATATTATGAATATTACAAACCTATTAACGCTTATTGTAATACAAAACAATAGTATAGGAAAAATCTTTTAGAAAAAATCAAAATTAAACGAAAGAAAGAGCAGCCGATAATTGATTTATAATAATAATTAAAAAGATAATTAATCGTCTATAAGAAAATAATAGGGGAAGAAAATTTTTTTTTAATTAAATATATTTATATTATTAATATTATTATCAATTTTACTACCGGTTATCCTGAAGAGGAATATAAACAATAAGTAACAATTATTAATACTTTGATAATATTTTATAGTTTATAGGAAAGTCTATTATTAATATTATTATAGCTATTAGCTTTGCAAATTATAAAAGGTTTTCTCAATCCTATCTCGGTGCCCGATTTTATTATTTAGTTAAGTTATATCTATTTATTATTTAGCAAGCTGAGGAATTAATAAAATAGAATTGACTTTACAACGGAAAATTATTAGGAAAACTTATAAATTATATTATAAAAAGTTGTTATAGTTTTAGAGGAGCTATAAATAGAAATATTAAAAAGATTTAAGTTTAAATATTATATAAATTAAAAGTTAAAAATTATTAATATAATATAAGTTCTATTTATTTTGCTCTTAATAATAATAATTTATTATTATCGTTTATTATTTTATGTTTATTAAAATAGAGAAATAATTAAATAATTTATATATTTGATTTAAGTAAATAACGAAGGTTAAGTATATTTCCTTAGTTTTTGAATATAAAAATTAACTATTCTCTATAATAATAAGAAAGGAATATGGTTTAATAAGTATAATAAATAGAAAAAGCTTTGTTTCTTATACTCCAAAGCTGGTTTTGTTTTTTATAACTTCTTAATTAAACTATTAATATAATAAGAATATTTAATATTTTATCTCAAACAAGAGGTTTATATAATCTCAGCTTATATTATAATAATATAGAGTTAAGCGAAGCTTGTCCAGTTATATTATATTACCAATAGACGTATATAATGATTGGAGCAAATTACCTATCAGACGTAAATAAGTACTCAAATACGGCACTTTAAATGCGTATGTATTTTTAGCCGGATTTGTAGTACAAGTTGCGTTCAATATTACCCTATGCCTCTTGGCATTTACCTTAAGCGCCTCGTTATAATCAGTACCGCTACCGAATATACTGGCGCGAAATCTATATAAGTTTTCTATTTATATATATACTACTTACAAATAGATATAGAGGCGATAATTTAAAGTAATATTATATTAATATTAATCCAGAAACCTCCTCCTTTATATATTTTATATAGAATATATTTGAAAACTATATAATTATATTCAATATAAATAGCAAAGTTTTACGAAAAAAGGCTATATTAATAAGAGGATAAGATAATTTTCCTATTTATATAAATACTTTTTGTAAATAAATTTGAAAATAATAAATCGAAGTAATATTATATTAATATTAACTTAAAAGGTTTTCTCCTACGTAATACTTCTTATAGAATATATTAAATAACCGCTTCGAAAATAGCCTTTATAAATATACGAAACCGGCCTATATTAATAAGAATATTAAAAACTCTTTTTATAATATATTATATAAATATTAAATATATATTATAATATAATAAGTTATACTAGCTTTAAAATCTAATAAAATTAAAATATTTCTTTTCTTATATATTTTTTATTAATAATAAAGTTCGGTTTTTTAAGTAGTATTCAGATATAATAAAGCTCTTATTTAATTATTATTGGAGGATAAGAAGACTGCTTTAATCTAAAGAGTTAAATTATATATATAAGTAGTATAGTTTTGACGATAAGACTAGAATATTTCCTTCTTATTTCGTATTATTACTAGTTAAATTAATAATATATTATACTTTCGTTTATATAAAGAATACTTTTCCCCTTTTATTCTTTTATTCCTTTTTTCCTTTTTTCCTATATTTTATTTTTATTATTCTTCCCTTTTTCCAACCTCTTATCTTTATCTTATTTATAAGCCTTATTATTAATATATTATATAAAGAATAAAACGAAAATAAGGGAAACTTTTATTATTATTTTATATAATATTTAACCTATTAAGATAGCAAATATACTTAAAGGTAAAAAATACTTTAACCTTTTTCGAATTCTTATTAACTTTATTAGCTACTCTAATCGACCTTGATTTCGATAATATTTTAATAATTAAGTAAAGAAGTTATAATAAAAGCTAGCTAAATTATAGCGAAAATAGTAATATTATTTCTAAATTATTCGATAAGTCTAATAATATATTGATTATCAAATTTTAACTATACGATTCTCGCTATTAATATATTATAAATAGAAAGTCTACTCTTAATAACAGTATATATACGATTTATATTCGATCCGGTTAAAAACTTATAATATATAATATTTAAGATTACTTTTAATATATATAATATTTAAAGAACTTGTTATATAACAAAATTAAAAAGATTTTAAGTAATAAGGCTAATAATATTTTATATATAATAAATATTATAAGGGATTAGGTTTACTATAGACTAAAAGGCAATATTTATAAAATATATAAGTTTTTTTATAAATACTTATTATATAAGGAATATTACGAATCTTGAATAGAAGATTTTCGAAGTTTAATATATAAAAGTTAATTATACTATTTAAGCTATTTAAAACAAATATTTTTATAAATATATTATTAAAATTTATTATATTATTATATTAACTATAGAATTAGAGGCTATAATATTCAATTATATAAACGGTATATTTTCGTAAAAGCTTATATAAAAAGTATGTATATTCGATAGGAAATTAGTTTTATTTAATAAAATTTATTTTCTGGTCACTTTATAATTATAGAGATAGGGCTTCCTACTTTAGCTAATTAATATATAAGAAACCAAATTATAGTCGGAAGGGGGACAAATCTTGAAAGGATATAAACTAAAAAGCCAGCTTTAAAAGGGCGGATCTTAAGGGGTATATATTAAAAAGAAAGGTTCTATATTAAAATTAAATTACTTTGGCTAATATAAAAAAATTAATTTAATTTAAAAAATTAAAAATAAATATAAAAATAAAATATTAAACCCTAGGGCTTAGAAATACTTAAAAATTTAAAATTTTATTTAAAAATAAAAATATCTAATAAATATATATATAATATTTAATAGGATATTCTATTCTTTTCCTTAGAAATATTTTATATCTAATTTGAATTTAGAAATATAATCTTTTGAAATATAATTTTAATTTCCAATTATTATTTTTCTTATTATATTCGAAATATAAGAAAATTAATTTATTTTTTAATATAATATTAATTAAGATTGATTTTTTAAAGATTATTATATATATTATATTAGCGCAAAAGGTAATAATAGTCGATATTATATAGGTTTATTAATTAGAATAATAAAACTAAAAAGCTAGGATATATATATAAAGGAATATTCAAATATTATAAATTACGCTTAATTAGGTTTAGCCTTAATAATATAATATAAACAAAGAATATTATTAAAGTAATATTGTTAAAATAATATTATATCGAAATAATATTTTATTATTATTTATTTATAATATATACTCGTTAATATATACTCGTTAATATAGCTTTAAGCTAATATTATTTATAATTATAATAATACCCTTTTCCCTAAATAAATTATACTTTTATAATTTTAAATAAGGAAATAACGTTTAAATAGCAAAAAGTAGAATATATTATAGAAATATAATATAGAAGAAAAAATAATATTAAAGCAAAAATAAATATAAAATATTCTAAGTTAAGAATATATAATATTTAATTAAGTAATAGCAAGGTAGTAAGGGATAAAGATCGTTATAACTTAGATTTAAGTTATAAAAATATAAAGCAGAGCAGAGGAGTAGAAATTAATAAAGCAAAATAACAATAAAATAGAAAACTAATTATATTAAAGCTTTTAAAATAATTAGCTAAAAGCTTATAAAGCAAAAATATTTATTACGAAGAAAGGGACAGTATATACAAATATTTAAATATTAAATAACCTTATAAGGCTAGCAATAACAATAAAGTAATCCGAATTAGCCTTATATACTCCGGAACTAGGCTCTATATTTATTTAAATAAGGAATAAAGTTTAAAACTTATTAAATATATAATACTTAAAATTTAAGTCTTAAATAAATATTATTATAATCTTAATAAACCGGTTATTTGAAAATGCAAATATAAGTAATATTTATTTAATAGCCCTTTTCTAATAAATAAATATATATTCTCCTAGCTCTTTCTTTTATTCTTTCTTGTTTTAATATAAATATATTAAACATTCTAGAAAAATAGAATATAAAATATTAAAAAGATTATATTAAATAATAATAAATTTTATACAAAATTATTACTTTTTATTTTAAAGTCAGGGTAAAATAGAAATAAAAGTAAATATTAAAATAAATATAAAGGAGGATTTAGAAAAGTATTAAGAAAGATTATTATTAAAATAAATTTATTATTATTCGAAATAATAATAATATTATAATATTTATTTCCCTTTTCGCCTTTATTATCTTTTATTATTTAATTTTATATATATATTTTTTCTATTTTAGTCTCTTTGTTCTTTATTAGATTTCTTTATAATATTTATATAAAATCTTAGTTATTAAAAATAGATTTTTAACTTTATTTTTAACTTTTTAAATAAAAATCTCTAATAAATATATAAATACTTTAAATAAAGATCCAGAATTTTTAAAAATAAATAATAAATAAACTAAAATAAATAATTAAGGTTAAAAAATAATTAAAGACTTAATATAATTAAGGGTTTAGGATATTTATATACAAATATAAATTAAAGTCTTTGGGAGAAAATAGGGCCGGATAATAATTATTAATATTAATTTAATTATTATTATTTATATATTATAATCGAATATAAGCTTTTTATTATAATAGTTTTTATTTAAAGAAATACTTTCTTTTAATATAATAATTCGGAGACTTTTTCGATCCTTAAAACTTTTGAAATTGCTATTTATAAAGCCTATTACCCTTCCTTATTTCTTTAATTAGAAAATAATATTAATTCGGTATTAATAAAATTATAATAATAATATTATCTATCGCGATAAAAACTAATTAGCAAAACTTATTATACAATAGGTCTTTAATTTCGCTTATAAAATTATCGAAATCTTTTATTAATTTGCCGTTAATTATAATTACGAATTTATAATATAAGAGTTTATAAAGCGCTATTAAGCTACCTTCTTTTATTTATATTATAAATATTTAATTATATAACTCCTAAGCGTAGAATAAAATTAATAAATATAATACTTTGAATTAAGTATTAATAAACTATATTACTTTATTACTTTGCTAAGTAGATATTAGGATTATTATTATTTTAATATTAATTATATTTTTATTGTAAATAATAGAAAGATTTAAAGTTTCGTTGGTAAATATAACTTATAAATCTAATATTTATATTATTAGTTCCCCTTTTATTTTTAATAAAATATCGTTAATAACTAGATTTTATAATTGATATATATAAGTTTCAGAAATTACAATAAAATCCTTCTAAAAGGTATCTTTGATAATATTTATAAAATTTATTAATAAAATAATATATTAAGAAAATATTTTATATTTATAAATATCTTAATAATTTATAAATCGCTCTTATTACTTTTTATAAATTTAATATTTAATATTCTATATTCCTTTGGTAATTGCTTTTATAATAAATATTCGAATTCTAATATTAATAAAAAGGCTAATATTTCCGTTTGGAATATCAATTTAAACCCGAAAAATATTATTTAAATTTTTATTATTATTAAATAATATATTAGCCTTATAAAGGACGCTTATCTTAAAATATAATATTTTTATATTAATCGGTTAATAAAAGCGCTCCGGCCTATAAGCGATTTCGAATAAGCCAATTACCGCTATAGTTAATTTTATTATATATACTCCTAGACCTGAAAAATTAAAAGCAAAGAATCTTATTTTATCCGCTGCCTTTAATTTCCTTTAACTAAACTTGGTATTCTTGATTCGGCCCTCGGTTCCTAATATATTATATTAGATAATAATAAATTTTAATATATATTTATATACAATCTTTATATCTATATTATTCAAATTTAAAAAAAAAAATTATATTATATATATTTATAGGGCAAAAGCTTCTCGGGATAATAATAAATTTATAATTAATATTAATTATAAGTCCCAAAAATTTATCTTCCTCGGCTTATATACTATTAATCTTATTTAAGTTTCGTATATATATTTATACCGTATTTATTAAGGCCTTTTAAGGAAGAGATTCCTTAATATTAAGCGTTATAATACGAAGATCTATTAAAGTCTAAGTAGCGATATCTTCTTCGCGAATTCGGAGAATTATTAATTCTTATTATTAAATATAATTAATAATAATAATAATATAATATAAAGCAAATAACTTATCGAAATTTTAATATTTAACGGCAATTTTTATTTTATTTATTTATATTAATATAAAAGACTTATTAAAAAGCAATTCAACTTACGAGGGATTTTTCTAATAACTTGGATAAATGCCTTAAGATCCGGCGTTAGCTTGCTATTTAGAAAATAAAATAAAATATTTATTTTCCTATTTAAATTAAAAGAACCTTTAATTATTAAAAGGAAGATACCCTTAATTAAAATATTATAATAGAAAGTTATTTTATAGCGAATATCGTAGAGAATAAAACCGGCAAACTCGAATAGGCGATATAATATAAATTTGAAAAAGTCCTAAATATTTAGATTAAATATATACTCTATTTTATAATATATTATTCGAATATTAATTAATTTTTTTATAATTCTATTTATTAAGCTCTTTAATCAGGAAAGAGTATTAATATCTCTATTATTAATTATAAAAAAATATTTCCTTTTATAATATTACTTACGGATAAGCCTTTTTTTATTATTTTTATTATTATTAATAGACTAAAACGCTCTGTATTATATTTCTAGAAGATATTATTATTTATATTTTATATATAATAATCTGCAGGTTGTTTCAATATTTAATAGCTTTAAATAAATTTTTTTAATATTAATATTCTTAATTCGAAAAACTATAAAATACGTAATATATAATTTAAAGGCAGATATAAATCTTTTGTTACTCTTTTATACTTATTAACTATTATAGTTATAACGTTCTTATTTATATTAATAACCGGGCTTCCCGAACTATTACTTAAAATATTAACTAATACTTAAATATAATAAGTTATTAAAATATAAGTTAATTAATAAAAACTATTTAACTTTATATAAAGATTCTTACAAATATTAAATACATTTTTATAATTAAGCAAATTACTATTTAATTAGCTAATTAAATTTTAAAAAATACTTATAATTTCTTTAACTTTGTTGCCAAGGATATAAATATCTAAACCTATTATAATAAAATTAGGCTTAAGCTTTAACGCTTTTAGTGGTAAACTTTATAAATTTGTTATATTGAATTAGCCAAAAGCAAAATTATAAAGCGGATTAATATAGAATAACTTAATAAAAATTTAAAAAGTATTATTTTGAAATATAATATAATTAATATATAATCCTTTATTTATTATATAGCAATTAGTCAAGAGTAAACCGCGTTCCGTATATACGATAAATCCAGTACTTTCGAAAGAAGTTAATAGTTATAAATCAAAAAGATAAAAAATAATTAAATAAATTATAATAATTAATATAATTACCGAATTTATTATTTCCTTGTAAAAATAATTAATATTATAAGAGATAAAAGTTATAATATTAATATATTCAATTAGTTAAAGTCTGAATATATTTTACTCCGAAAATAAGCTAAAAACGATAGTTTTTAAGGGTAAGATAATAATAAATTATATTTAACTATTCGATAAGGATTTTAAGTTAACTTTCTTCCTTTTTTATTAAAATAAAGATTTTCTAAGTATAACTTATATAAAACCAATATAATACTTACTTTTATATTATTTAAGGCAGAGTATAACTTAACTTATATATTAATACTTTAGAAAAGGGAGGCTAACCTTTTAAAATAATTATTATATTTAATAAAGTTTTAATATTAATATAATATTATAAATTATATTCTTTTTATTCGAGTAAAATAAAAGACTATTTAAATTATTATTAAAAATTAAGGTTAAGTTTATATTTACAAATCAAGCTATCAAAGGTATATATAAGGAGAGGAAAGAAATTAATAACAAAAATCGTTATTTTATATATATATTCAACCTTAAATATTTTAATAGGATATTTAAGAAAGTTATATAATAATTATTATAAGGTTTATATAATAAGATTATTAAATTCAATTTATATTATATTATTTATATTATAAATATAAAATAATTAACGGAAACCTCCGGTTATTTATTAATTAAAAATAATATATTTAATTAAGCAAAAAAATATAAAAAAATATTTTATTATAAAATTTATTTCTTTTCGAATATAAGGCTTTTAAATAATATTCGAATAGCTAGTCCTTTAAATACTTTTTAGTCCTTATTATTTAGAATATCCCTTATATAAAAAGTTATTCTAAACTTAAATTAACTTATTCGGATTATTTTATAATAAGTTAAAATATTTAAAAAAATTAAAGGCAGATTTTAAATATATTTATATATTTTAATAATTATTTAAATCTATAAAGGATATATTTCCCGCTTTAAATATTATTTAATATAAACGTCTCTTGTTATCTAGTAAAAGGAATATTTAATAAATAATTATCTGAATATTTAAGTATTTTACTTTTTTAAATATAAATATTATACCCTTAGAAAGCAATATTATAAGCGATAATATATTATTAAGATAAATATAATTTAAAAGCAGAATATAATAAGAATAAAGCGAAGATTTTAATTTATAACAAAAATAATATATAATTAAAAGGATAAAACGGAGCTAAAAAAGGTTATATATAATTAAGAAATAACAAAAGTAGTAACCTTTTAAAGCAAACCGCTTTATAAATATCGGTAAGGCTATAAGGCAATAGTCTTATATAAATCTTTTATATAGGCAAGTTTAAATCGATATCATTATCGTTATTATAGCTATAACTATCCAAAAGAAAGAAAATCTAAATATTGTTCTTTGTTTAAAAAAAAAAGAGAGTATATTAATAAAGTCCTAATAATATTCCCGATACGCTATTAAGGTATAAGCTAAACCTTATTAAAATAAATATATTAGCGAAATATAAGAAACTTAATCAGGATAAAAGTACTAGTAAAATATCGAGGTAAACGGTTTAGAGAAACCTTATTAGGATAGGATTATTAACAAGGATAGAAACAATAATAAAATAAAATAAAAAATTATAAAAGATTTACAAATATAACATATTCTAACTTATTATATTATTAATTATATTAAAGTTATAAACTTTTTCTTTACGGTATTTAAAGTTAATTTATATTCGATAATATATAAAAGGTTTTGATATTGTTTTAACTTACTTAATCGAAGATAATAGTTTATATTCTAAAGATTGAATAAAAATACTTAAAATTATTTTTATATAAGTTCAAATTTTCTTTAAAATATATTATATTTATTTCAAAATAAGAAGCCGGGTATTTTTTAATATTTTTTATCTTTTATTATAATTAATTCCAAATCCGAAGACTTCTCGGCGTAAAAAGTAATCACTTATAATATTATTAATAATATTATTATTAATAAAAGACTAATTAATTATTATTATAAATTCTAAAAACTAAAAGTCTTGATTTATATACAATAGTTTATATTAATAATTATAAAGAAAATATTTTATCGAATAAGCCTTGCTTCTATTTATAAATATTTAAATTAATATTAATTGAATAAAATCGTTAGGATAGAATATAAATATTAAAGTTAAGCAAAGGCTTTAGGACTTTAAATTTAGTTTAAAAAGTAATTATAAAATAGGCTTTATAAAAAATAATAGATAATAGATAAATTATATTCAAAAGATTTATCAAAGTAATAGCTAATTCTATTTAAAAAGATATTATTAATAATAAAATAAAAATTTCAACCAAATAGGAAAGGAGGGATTTATAATATTTTTAATTTATTTAAATAATTTTAATTTTAATTTAAAATAGAAAATATATTAATTAAGATTTTAAATACTTTTAAATAAAAGTAAGCGATTCTAAATAGAAACAAACTAGCTAGCTTTGCTTATATTTACTTTAATAAAAGTAATATAAATAATTGAATAATAAAGTTTAATATAGAACTTTAAAGGAATATAATAAATAATATAATAATAATTAAAGTTAATAAAATAAATATATAATTATTTTTATATTTAAATACAATATATAATTTAATTATAATTTAAAATTTTATATATTAATTAATTGAAATAGAAAGCCTTATTCCTATAATTATAAAATAATTATAAAATAAAATTTATTTAAGTAAATTATTTGTAAACAATATTATTTTCTATATCAAAGTATATATTCCCTATATAAATTATTATAAAATCATATTATTTATTTAATTGAATATTTAAATCTTAATTATATAACTACCTTTTAATTGCCTATTATTGTTAATATTTATTAGAAAGGTATAAGTCTTAATTAGTATATTATTTGATTAGTCGCTAATTATATTAATATTCTATTATTAAAAAAAAATATATTAAAAGAAAAAGAAAAATTCTAATATATATTATTTATTTAATTATTATATAAATCTTTTAATATAATATTACTTTCTGTAAAGCTAATATATTATTATTGGAAAAAAATTATAAAAAGGGTTAAGTTGGGATATTTAGCAAAAGAATTATTTATTTAAATATTATTAATATTAATATTATATTGTAAATAAAGAACTAAATTTAAAAGAAAATTAAAGTTCTAAAGTAATATATTACTTATTTAATTATTATTTAATATATTTTTAATTTTATTAATAATAAAATTAATATTTAATTAAATAATTAAAATTAATTCGAATAGGAAAATAAAATTTTATATTATTATATTATTTAGTAAAATATAATATTAATAATTTTAATTAGCTTGCGGCATAAAAGCTAATATAAAGGAAGATTTATAATTAAAAATAAATATTATAATTATTTTATATTTAATAAAAGGCGTTAAATTGCTTACTTAGTTTCTTTAATTATTAATAAAAAGTTAAAGATTTATAAATAATTTTATATAGTTTATTTTTTATTATAAAGTTTAGTTAAAGAAGATATTAAAGTTATTAATTAACTTATTATTTACTTTTACAACCGGGGCTTTTAAAGTATATTTTATATTAAATATTCTAAAAAAAGCTTAATTCTTAAGTTGTAAATATTTTAATTCCTTTGGTTTATAATATTATAATTTATAAAATATAATAAATATAATAAATATAATAAATATAATAAATATAATAAATATAATAAATATAATAAATATAATAAATATAATAAATATAATAAATATAATAAATATAATAAATATAATATATATAATA
>JAABUQ010006204.1_pt1 | contig 18321 bp, 17 predicted proteins | sample 5560001 | NCBI WGS metagenome assembly JAABUQ01 (sample SAMN10711888, study PRJNA513371) | rock metagenome | isolation source: Antarctica rocks | place: Antarctica: Victoria Land, Finger Mt nord | collected 2015-12-18
ACCGCCAGATCCGTCGACGAGCACCGCCAGCGCCGGTGCGAACGGCTCTCCTCAGAACGCGCACGTTCCACCCAGGCGCCCGTCACCGCTGCTCCAGGACGCCGCCGACGAAGAGGAGCCGACGTGAAGATTTCTCCACCTCACCCAGCTTTTCGACCACGCTCGCGAGGCTGTTGGTGCTGCGTGACTGGCCGGCCTTCGCGTGCGGCGCGGGCGCGTGAAGAAGACAGCGGCCGCGGACGCGGCCGGACCATCCACCGTGCCGGCGGGTGACGCAGCCTCGTTCTGGCCCAGCGGTCCGGAGCTGGCTGACCTGCGGGAGGCTCCAGCCTGCGCCGGCACGGCGCAGCGCATCGCCACGGGAAATCTACGCATCTCATTTCCGGCGCAATGGTCTTTCCGGCCAGACGCGGGAGGCCGGCCCGCTCGCGGCGGCGGACTCCGCACCGGCTCAGGTCGTGGTGTCGGGCAGGTGTCGGCCGACGTGGCCGACGTATGTCGATAGCTACACCTTCGGCTCGTTCGGGCAGCAGATTAGCTACCGCTGCGCCAACAACACGGCCTATAGCGGAGCCGACATGAATGGGTATTCCGACGCGGGCTACTACATGCGTTTGTGGACCGGCGACGCTTCGCCCTACGGTCACACGATCTGGGGTCACGGCTACTGCGGACGGTGTGTATGAACCCCCGGCGCCATCGAAGCAAGGCTGCCCTGGGCGCCATCCTCGGTGCCGGTCTCCTGGCGGGCGGGGTCGCCGTGGCTGCTGACGTGGGGTCGAGCACCCCGACCCATGTCAGCGGGCGGACAACCATCAACCCGGATCCCAACAACGTGCAGCCCCCGACTGCGGGGCTCGATCCGGCGGTCCTGGCGAACTACCGCGTCTTCCGACGCTCCCGGACTTCCGGTCCACACCCTACAGAGCAACCTTTCCCCCGGCGCGAAGGTCGCGGGCGCCAACCCAAGTCTCGCGCGGCTGGGGACCATCACCGACAACGGCGAAGCGATCTATCTCGTGCCCGCCGACGGCGGCTTCTGCGTGGAGAGCACACGCGGTCTCGCGCAAGGCTGTGACACGGCACAGCAGGCGCTGAGCGGCGCGACGGTTGAAGCGGTCATCTGCTCTCCAGGGTTGCCTCCCGGCCAGCTCGAGGTTGTTGGCACGCTTCCCGACAACGCGGCGCATGCCGTCGCCCGCTTCGAGGGCGGAGGCTCCACGGCGCTGAATGTGGACAACAACGTCTACGTCCTCACGGCGCCGCGCGCAGGTGCGCTGCCTGCGGCGGTCGCCTGGGACGCTCCCGATGGCCACCACGAACTACCGGCTAACGTGCCTGCGAGTTCACACACCGCGTGCAGCACGCAGGCTGCGCCACCGGCACCGGGTCCACATCAGCGCGCGGACGGCGCGCCTGCGACCCCGCCGGGCCTTAGACTCGGCCACCCGTAAGAGATACGGACGGACCGAGCAGGGCGCACTGGTGGGTTATGCGCGCTGGGCGGCGTAGCGGGCCCACTCGCCGCCGGAGAGGCGTGCCCAGCGGGCGGTGTTGCTCTCCGAGAGGCCGAGGAGGTCGGCGAGGATGGCTGGGGGGATGTGCTGGCAGAGCCCGGCGAGCGCGGAGGTGCGACTCGACGCCGGTCGGTCAGGTCGCCGGGGCGCCGTCGGCCGCCCGGCGCAGTGCGGCGATATCGAGCTTCCCATGCCGAGCATCGCCTGCATCGCGCGCTGGGCCCGCTCGGGGTCCGGATCGGCGAACAACTCATCCATCCCGGTCGGCACCACCTGCCAGGACAGGCCGTAGCGGTCCTTCAGCCACCCGCATGGTCCTTCCTTCCCACCCTGCGACAGCCGCTCCCAGTAGTAGTCGACATCGTCTTGGGTCTCGCAGTTGATCTGAAAGGAGACGGCCTCGTCAAACGTGAACTCAGGGCCGCCGTTGATGGCTACGAACCGCTGACCGCTAACTCGAACTCCACGGTCATCACCGTCCCGGCCGGTCGCGGCCCGGCCTCGGTGTAGTGGGTGACATTCACGAGCGCGAGTTCGCAAAGACCGACGTGTAGAAGGCCGCCGCCTCCTCGCCCTCGGTGTCAAACCCACAAGCTCGGGGTGATCTTCTGCTGCATGAACCGGCGTCCTCTCATACGGCGGGAACAGGCTCCCGCGACGGATTGTGCCCCTGGTCGTAGTACGCCTGAATTCGAGACCAGTCGTATCGGCGAGCGCACCGGAGATCGACGGCCAGCTCCGAGCCGTCGGACGTGGTAGCTGACGGTGGCCTTGGTGATGCCTAGGCCCTTGCGACCCGTCTTGGAGAGACCTGCGGCGAGGCGCTCTGCGACCGCTTGACGTGTCGCCTGCCGCGTAGCACTAACAACTGGCCCCGCCGGCGCTGCGGCGGTCAGAGATGAGGCGTCTCCAGGCGAGTCGAGCAGAACACATGTTCGCATACGGGCCGGAGGGAACGGGCCGTCTTCCCGCCGCCCGTATGCTGGCCGGGTTCCCGCAACGGCTGATAGCCTCGCTGGCTAGGCCGTGTTCGGCCTATTTACTGCGGGATGGTGTAATGGCAGCACGGCTCGCTCTGGACGAGTAAGTCAAGGTTCGAATCCTTGTCCCGCAGCTGCCTTCCATCTCACGCCGCCGCCTGCTCGGCCCAGTCCCGGTAGAGTTCCCAGTAGCGTCCCTGCGCATCGAGCAGGTCGTCGTGGGTGCCCTGTTCGACGATCTGGCCGTGCTCGAGCACGACGATCCGGCCGGCGTGGCGGATGGTGGAGAGGCGGTGGGCGATGACGATGGCTGTTCGCCCGGCCAGCAGCCGGCGCAGGCCCGTCTCGATCCGCGACTCGGTGTGGATGTCTATGTTGGAGGTCGCCTCGTCGAGCACGAGGATCCGGGGATTGGCCACCAGTGCCCGCGCGAAGGCGATCAGCTGGCGCTGCCCGGCTGAGAGCTGGGTCCCGCGCTCACCGACCTGGGTGGCATAGCCCTCGGGCAGGGCGGCAACCACCAGATCGGCGCCCACCGCCCGGGCCGCCGCCGCCACCTCGGCCTCGGTCGCGTCGGGACGGCCGAAGGCGATGTTCTCGGCCACCGAGCCGGAGAACAGATAGGCCTCCTGGGGGACGATGCCCAGCTGGCGGCGCAACGAGTCGGCGGTGACGTCGCGCAGGTCGTGGCCGTCGATCATCACCCGGCCCGCGTCGGGGTCGTAGAAGCGCGCCACGAGCTTGGCCAGCGTCGACTTGCCAGCGCCCGTCGCCCCGACCAGGGCCACCGTCTGACCGGGTGGGATGTCGAGGTCGATGCCGCTTAGGGCCTCGGCCGCGCCGGGTGCGCCGCCGTAGGAGAAGCGCACGCCATCGAAGGTCACCCGGCCGTCGAGGCGACCGAGCTCGATCGCGCCCGGGCGGTCGACCAGCTCGGGCTGCTCGTCGAGCAGCTCGAAGATCTTGTCCAGGGCCGCCATGCCGCTCTGGTAGGTCGTGTAGAGCTGGCTGAGCTGGCCGATCGGGTCAAAGAAGTTGTTCAGGGCCAGGACGAAGGCGACGACGGTGCCCACCTGCAGGTGTCCGCCCAGCGCCTGGCTGCCGCCGTAGAGCAGGATGGCCACGGTCATCAGGCCCGAGAGCAGCTCGACACCGGGGAAGTAGGCGGCGTTGAGGTTGACCGTCGTCATGTTCGCCTGCCGGTTCTCGTCGTTGAGCGCGGCGAAGCGCCGGAGGTGCCCGGACTCGCGACCGGAGCTGCGCACCAGTCGGATCCCCGACAGCGACTCCTGCAGGTAGCCGGTGATGGCGCCGATCGTCTCCCGCGTCCGCCGGTACGCTCCGGCCGCGATGATGCGAAAGGCCACGCTCCCGGCCCCCAGCACCGGGAAGATGGCAAACACCAGCAGCGCCAGCTTGAGGTCGAGGACCACGAGGATGACCACGGTCCCCAGAAGGGTCAGCGATGACTGGAACAGGGTGACGATTCCCTCGGAGACCAGCTGGTCGAGGGCCTGCACGTCGTTGGTCATGCGCGAGACCAGCACGCCGGCGGGCCGGGTGGAGTAGAAGCCGATCGACAGCCGCTGCAGGTGCTCGAAGAGGCGGATGCGCAGATCCTGCAGTGCCCGCTGGCCGACCCAGCCGGTGAGGTAGGTCTGCAGGGCGGTTGCTGCCCACGCCAGCAGGGCGGCGAACAGGAACGCGACGACGATGAGATTGAGCGTTCCGATGTCACCGCGGCGGATGCCATCGTCAATGGCGACCTTGGCCAGGGGAGCCGGCGCCAGCGTCGCGCCGGTGGCGGCCAGCAGGGAGAGGAACATCAGCCCGACCCGTCGGCGGTAGGGGCGCAGCAGCTCGAGCAGCCCCCGCAGCTTGCGCAGGCGCCCTCCGCGGGTCGCCCGCAGGCGCCGGATCACGTCCACCCGCGACCGGGCGGACGCATCGGCGGTCTGGTCGCCAACGCGCCTCACAGCCCGGCCACCTCCGGCTCGAGCGGCTTGCGGGTGAGAAACACCTGGTCGGGCAGCCCCTTCTCGACGATCTCCCGGTACAGCGGGGAGGACTCGACGAGCTCCTCATGAGGACCGCGGGCGATGATCTGGCCGCGCTCGAGGACGACGATCTCGTCGGCCAGGGAGATGGTCGACAGGCGGTGGGCGATGACAAAGGTCGTACGCTCGGCCATCACCTCGCGCAGGCCGTCCCTGATGGCCTGCTCGGTGGAGGCGTCCACCGACGAGGTGGCGTCGTCGAGCACGAGCACGCGCGGATCGGCCACCAGCGCTCGCGCGATGGCCAGCCGCTGGCGCTGGCCGCCGGACAGCGTGAGCCCGCGCTCGCCCACCCGTGTGTCGTAGCCATCGGGCAGCTCGCAGATGAAGTCGTGGGCCCGCGCGCGCCGGCTGGCCTGCTCGACCTCCTCCCGGGTCGCTACGGGTCGGGCGTAGGCGATGTTCTCGGCAACGGTGGTCGAGAACAGGAACGGATCGTCGGAGACGATGGCGATCGACCGCCGCAGCTCGGTCGGGTCCAGTTCGCGGACGTCGACCCCCTCGAGGCGCACGCTGCCGCGATCGGGGTCGTACAGCCTCGAGAGCAGCGAGACGAGCGTGGTCTTGCCCGATGCCGTGGCGCCTACCAGGGCGACCGTCGCTCCGCCGGCGACCTCGAGATCGACGTCGCGCAGGGCCGGGCTCCGGCCGCCCGGATAGGTGACGGTCACCCCCGACAGCTCCACGCGCCCCCGGCCGGCCGGCAGCGGGCGTGGCCGTGGCGGTGCCGTGATCTGCGGCTCACGGTCGAGGATCTCGAACAGCCGTCGCCCCGACGCCGTTGCCCGCTGGGCCATGCCCAGGGCCACACCGAGCGTGCGCATCGGCGAGATGAGCAGCTGCAGGTAGAAGTAGAACGCGGTGAACTGCCCCACGGTCAGCCCGTGGTGGACGACTTCGCGGCCGCCCAGGAAGAGGATCACCGCGAGCCCGAGGTTGGGCAAAAAGCCGATCAGCGGTGCGTAGAAGGACTGCAGGCGGGTGGAGAGCATGGACTGGTCAAACACCCGCTCCGCGCTGTGCTCGAAGCGCGCGAGCTGCCTGGGCTCCGCGGCGAAGGACTTGACGACGCGGATCCCCGAGATGCTCTCCTCGACGTCGGCCGTCAGCTCGGCAATGCGCTGCTGGACCTCCTGCAGCGCCGGGCGGGAGCGACGGCCGTAGCGCTGGGCCACGAGGACCACGAAGGGGACGTGGATCAGGGCCAGCGCCCCGAGCGCGGGCTGCACGCTGATCATGGCGATCCCGCCCAGCAGCAGCTGCAACCCCGACTGGCTGATGAAGATCAGCCCGTAGCCCAGGAAGAAGCGCACCGACTGGAGGTCGACGGTGGCCCGCGACATCAGCTGACCGGTCTGCTGGCCCTCGAAGAAGCCGAGCTCCAGGCTCTGGAGGTGACCGTAGAGCCGGTTGCGCAGGTCGTACTCGACGCCGAGGGACACCCGTCCGGCGATCAGCCGGCGGAACACGGTCAGCCCCAGGCGCAACACGACGGCGATGCCGATCCACACCCCGAGGACCACGAGGCCGTGGCGCTGGCCGCGGCGGATGTCGTCGACCGCCCGTCCGGTCAGGTAGGGGATCACCACCGTCGCCCCCATGGCCAGGGCGGCGAGCGCCAACGACGCGATCACGCCGCGGCGATACGGCCGCAGGAAGCTCATCAGCCGCCAGAAGGTGGGCACCGCCCCAGCTTAGTTGACCCCACAACGACGTTGGCGATGACTGGCGCGATACTCGGGGCGTGTCCGACCCGTCCTTTGGCCTATGCGACAGCTGCCGCCACCAGCGCGTGGTGCGCACGACGCGAGGGTCAATGTTCTCCCTGTGCGAGCGCTCGCGCAGCGACCCGGCCTACCCTCGCTACCCGCGCGTGCCGGTGGTGCGCTGTGGGGGCTGGGAGTCGCGCGAGCGTTCCGAGCCGCCGCCGCAGGAGGCCGTCTCCGAGCCCTGAGCTCAGGGCCCCGGGGCTTCCGCTCACCCGAGGCGGTCGCGGATCGCCGCCAGCGCCTCGTCCGAGACCTTCGCGTAGGCCTCGACGACCCCGGGGTCGAACTGGCCACCGGCCTCGGCGATGATCGTCGCTCGAGCCTGGGCGAAGGTCCCGGCGTGGCGATAGGGGCGGTCGCTGGTCAGCGCGTCGATCACGTCGGCCACCGCGAACACACGGGCGGCCAGCGGAATCGCCTTTCCGGCCAGGCCGTCTGGGTAGCCGGCACCGTCCCAGCGCTCGTGGTGGTGGCGCACGACGTCCCGGCCCGCGCCCAGGAAGGTGATCTCGTGCAGGATCTCCGCGCCGCGCACGGGGTGGGACTCGACAACCTCGCGCTCCTGGGGCGCCAGCGGGCCGGGCTTGAAGAGGATCGCGTCGGGAACGGCGACCTTCCCGACATCGTGCAGGAGGAAGCCAAACTCGATCTCGGGCTGCTCACCGGTCTTGAGGCCGAGGGCGCCGGCGATCTCCAGCCCGTACGCGGCCACCCGCTCGGCGTGCTTTCCGGTGTAGGCGTCGCGCGCCTCGACGGCGTTGGCCAGCGCGCGGACCGTGGCCGCGTAGGAGCGCGCCAGCTCGTGGGTGCGCGCCCGCTCGGCGCGGATGCTCTCCGACAACTCGGCTGCGTAGCGCTCCAGCTGGCGGTCCTTCTCTCCGACCTCTGCGGTCCGAGCCGACAGCTCGCCGCGCGCCCTGTCCAGCTCCCGACGCAGCCGCTGGAGCTCGGCCTCCATCGCCTGCCCGTCGTCGACGACCATGCCCTCCCCCTGGACCATGACGGGCAACCCCGCTCGCCGCCCCGGACTCTACCGCCGACGGCGTCGTGATTGGGTGGCGCCGCGAGACCGCGAAGCTAGGATCGCCACGATGGAGCGCGCCTCGGTACCGCGCCGGTGCACCTCCGACCCGCTCTACGCCCGCGATGGGGCAACGTGGCAGGCCTCCGCGCTGACCCGCGGACCGTGGGATCCGCATGCCCAGCACGGCGGTGCTCCGGCGGCGCTGGTGGCGGGGGCGCTCGAGGCGATGGACGAGAGCCGTGGGATGGCCATCGTCCGCCTGGGCTATGAGTTCCTGGCGCCCGTGCCCCTCGCTCCGCTGACGCTCGAGCGTCGGGTGCTCCGCGCCGGCCGTCGCGTCGTGCGCCTGGGCGCGTCGCTGCTGGCCGGCGGCCGCGAGGTCTGTCGCGTCGAGGCGCTCTGCGTCCGCCGTCTGCCCGCCGCGGCAGGGCTGGCCACGCCGGTGGAGCCCCCGCCACCGCCCGGGACGCAGCAGCTGGGGTCACCCAACGGGGAGCGCCGGACGACGACCTTCGCCGGAGACGCGATGGAGATCGTCGCCGTCGACGGCTCCTACAGCGAACCCGGGCCGGCGACCGCCTGGTTTCGCCTGCGGGTGCCCGTCGCGGCCGGCGAGGAGACCACGCCCGTGCAACGGGTCGTGGCCGCCGCCGACTTCGCCAACGGAATCAGCTCGGTGTTGGACTGGGGGACGCACGCGTTCCTCAACGCCGACCTCGTCGTCCACCTCGAGCGCGAGCCCGAGGGCGAGTGGGTCGGGGTGGACGCGGTGACCCGGGTCGGACCGGCCGGGGCGGGCCTGAGCGAGAGCGTGCTCTACGACTCCGGCGGGCGCATCGGCCGCGGCGTCCAGGCCCTGCTCGTCGAGCGGCGCGTGGCCTGACCAAGGCGACATCCGTTGTGTGGGTTCGTTCGGGGGGACGGGTCTCAGGAGCGGCGCGACAGGCCGGCCCGGCCGCCGGTCCAGAGACGGCGAGAACCGACCTGCCGGGAACCATTTTATAAGAACTAGACAGTCCGTCAGCACTCGGGGCGTGCCGAGCTGAGGTGCTGGCCGCGGCGATCGCGACCTGCCGACCCGCGCCCTGATCAGGCCGCGGCGCGCGCGCTGGCCCGCGTCGGCACCGAAGCCCGTGCCGTGAGCCGCTCGAGCTCATCGACGAGCCGGGGCCAGACCGCCCGAGGCAGGTCGTGGGCCATTCCGGGCACCACGACGAGCCGGGCGCCGGGCACGGCGCGGGCCGTGGCCACGCCGCCGGCGACGGGGATCAGCGGATCGGCCTGGCCGTGGAGGACCAGGGTGGGTACGCGCAGGCGCCGCAGCCCGGGGGTGCGGTCGGTGGCGGTGAGGATGGCCGCGAGCTGGCGCGCCACGCCGACGGGGTGGTAGGACCGGTCGTAGGCGGCGGCGGCGGCCCTGCGCAGCTCCTCCTCGGCGAGCGGAAAGCCCGGTGAGCCGATGACCCGGAAGGTGCGCACCACCTGCTCGACGTAGGCCTCGCGATCGTGGGCGCCGGGTCGCAGCAGGGCGCTCAGTGCCCGCGTCCGCGGCCGGCCGCCACCGCGCTCGCCCGGGTGCGACATGATCGAGCTCAGGGTCAGCACGCGCTCGGGGTGACGGATGGCCAGGGCCTGGGCGATCATTCCGCCCATGGACGCGCCGACCACGTGGGCCGCATCGCCCCCGAGGTGGTCGAGCAGCCCAGCGGCGTCGTCGGCCATGTCGTCGATGGCGTAGGTAGCCGCGCCGGGTCGGCGCAGCAGGGCGGCGAGCAGGTTCGGCGGGGCTCCCTGGGTCTTGGTCGACGTGCCGGTGTCGCGATTGTCGAAGCGCACGACATGCAGGCCGCGCCCGGCGATCATCCGGCAGAGGTCGGGGTTCCAGTGCACCAACTGCATGCCCAGGCCCATGACCAGCAGGACGGTCGGTGAGGCCGGGTCTCCCATGGTCTGGTAGGTCAGCTCGATGTCGCCGACGCGGGCGATCTGCTCGGCCGAGAGCACGGGTCCCGCTCGGCTGCCGCGCGTGCGAGCGCTGTCCTCGATGTCGCTCCCGTCCTGGCGCTGCAAACCTGTTCCTCCTTGGATCACGCGGAGCCGGTGGGCTCGGGTGCAGCAGTCTAGGATGCCCCGCACGGGGGGTGATCCGAGTGAGAGGGTGACCCAGCATGGCCGACGTGACCGTGACCAGGATCGACGATCTCGAGGGCTTCTATCACGGCCTCTTCCTGCGCGCCCGCGCGGCGGTGGGCGCTCGCTCCTTCGGCCTGGCGGTGGTCGAGATGCCCCCGGGCTTCACCGACTATCCCGATCACGACCACCCCGGTGGCCAGGAGGAGGTCTACGTCGTGCTGCGTGGATCAGGCGAGCTTGTCGTCGACGACGGTGAGCCGATCGCCCTCGACGCCGAGACGATGCTGCGGGTCGGGCCCGAGGCCCGACGGGTCTTTCGCCCGGGCCCCGACGGGCTGCGCATGCTCGCCATCGGCGGGGTTCCCGGCCAGCCCTACGAGCCACCGGGCTACACCGAGCTCGGCGCGTGGGATCCGCTCGACTGACGCTGAGGACGCTCACCGGCCGCGCGCGGTGCGCGAGGGCTGCGAGCTCATGCGACCACGCTAGGCGCGCAGGGGCGGAGCCGGGCGGTAGGTTGGAGCGGGTGAGCACGTCGGGCCCCGAGCTGCTCTGGACCCCCTCGGCCGCGCGCACCGAGCGCGCCACCATCACGCGCTTCGCCGCCGCCCAGGGCGTCGAGGGGTCCTACGACGCCCTCTGGCGCTGGTCGGTGGAGGATCTCGAGCGCTTCTGGTCGGCCGTGGCCACGTTCTTCGACGTGCGCTTCGACACGCCGGCCGAGCGCGTGCTCGGGCGGCGCGAGATGCCGGGGGCGCAATGGTTTCCCGGGGCGCGGCTGAGCTACCCCGAGCACGTCTTCCGGGGACGCGACGACGCCACCGTGGCCATCCGCCACGTCTCGGAGCTGCGCGAGCTGGCGGAGGTCAGCTGGGGCGAGCTCCGGGCCCAGACGGCACGGATCGCCGCCGGGCTGCGCACCCTGGGGGTGGGGGAGGGCGACCGGCTGGCCGCCTATCTGCCCAACGTGCCCGAGACGGTGGCGGCGTTCCTGGCCTGCGCCAGCATCGGCGCCGTGTGGTCCTCGGCCGCCCCGGAGTTCGGCGTGCGCTCGGTGGTCGACCGCTTCGCCCAGATCGAGCCCAAGGTCCTGCTGGCCATCGACGGCTACCGCTACGGCGGACGCGACTTCGACCGAGGCGACGCGGTGCGCAGCATCGCCGAGGGCATCCCCTCGCTGCAGCGGGTGGTCACCCTGGGCTATCTCGACGGCAGCGGCTGGCCCGAGGACTTCATCGGGGCCGACGGCGAGCCCGCCCCCCTGGACTTCGCGCCGGTTGCCTTCGATCACCCGCTCTGGGTGCTGTTCAGCTCGGGCACCACCGGTCTGCCCAAGGCGATCGTCCACGGCCAGGGCGGCATCCTGCTCGAGCATTTGAAGAAGATGCACCTCCACCTCGACGCCCAGGCCGGCGATCGCGTGTTCTGGTTCACCACGACGGGCTGGATGATGTGGAACTTCCTCGTCGGGGTGCTGCTCACCGACGCCTCGATCGTGCTCTTCGACGGCAACCCCGCCCACCCCGACCTCGACACGCTGTGGGAGTTGGCCGAGCGGGCGTCGATCACGACCTTCGGGACCAGCGCGGCGTTCATATCCAGCTGCATGAAGGAGGGTGTCCAGCCGCGGCGGGGCCGTGACCTGGCGCGACTGACGGCGGTGGGCTCGACCGGCTCGCCGCTGGCACCCGAGGGCTTTCGCTGGGTCTACGAGCAGCTCGACCGGGAGACGTGGCTGTTCTCCACCAGCGGGGGCACCGATGTGTGCACCGCCTTCGTCGGCGGCGTGCCCACGCTGGCCGTGTACCAGGGCGAGCTGCAGTGCCGTGCCCTGGGCTGCGACGTGCAGGCGTGGGACCCCGACGGCCGCGAACTCGTCGGCGCGGTCGGCGAGCTGGTGATCCCCCAGCCCATGCCCTCGATGCCCGTCTTCCTCTGGGACGACCCCGACGGCGAGCGCTACCGGGAGAGCTACTTCGACGTCTACCCCGGGGTCTGGCGCCACGGCGACTGGGTCGAGATCACCGAGCGGGGCACAGCGGTGATCACCGGCCGCTCGGACTCGACGATCAACCGGGGCGGCGTGCGCATCGGCACCAGCGAGATCTACCGCGCGGTGCTCGCGCGCGACGAGGTGGTCGACGCGCTGGTGGTCGACATCCCACGCGAGGGGACCAGTGGCTGGATGGCGCTGTTCGTCGTGCTGCGCGACGAGGCCGAGCTTGACGAGGAGCTGACCCGGGCCCTCGCGCGGGGCATCCGGGAGGACTGCTCGCCGCGCCACGTGCCCGATGCCGTCTACGCCGTGGCCGAAGTGCCCCGGACCCTGTCGGGCAAGCTGCTCGAGGTCCCGGTCAAGCGCATCCTCATGGGCCAGGACCCGGCCCAGGCGGCCAGCCGGGAGTCGCTCGCCAACCCGGAGGCGCTCGACTGGTTCGTCGAGTTCGCCCGCCCCGGGGAGTAGCGGCCCCGTCGGGCCGAATGCCCGCCGTGGTTGGACTCCGGTCCGGATGGGCATCCCCCGAGGCAGAGCCCTTCGACCCACGAGGTGACCCATGACGCTTGGACTTTCGCTTGTGCGCGCGATCATCGGCGCGCTGTTCGTCGGACACGGCACGCAGAAGCTCTTCGGCTGGTTCGGGGGCCACGGCCTCCAGGCGACCGGCCAGTTCTTCGGTTCGCTCGGCCTGCACCCGGGGCGGCGCAACGCTCTGGCCGCGGGCGTGAGCGAGGCCGGGGGCGGTGCCCTGCTCGCCGCCGGGTTGGCCACTCCGGTTGCCTCGGCGGCGCTCATCGGCACGATGGCGACGGCCGTCCGCAAGGTCCACGGCCCCAACGGCCCCTGGGTCACCGACGGGGGCTATGAGTACAACCTAATCCTGATCGGTGCCCTGTTCGCCCTGGCCGACGCGGGCCCCGGCCGGCTCTCGCTCGACCACGCCCGCGGCAAGGTGCACAAGGGTCCGCTCTGGGCCCTGCTCGCCCTCGGCGCCGGCGTGGGTGGTTCGGCCGCGGTGATCGCCGCCGCCGAGCGCGCGCAGCCGCCAGTCGAGGTGGGCGGGGTGGGCGGCGCGGTGATCCCCGACGTCGGTGATCCCGTGGCGGGCGACGGGGCGACGGTGACGCCGGTCACGCCGGCGTAGGGGCGGCGGAGCCGCGGAGCATCCGGACGGTGCGAGGTCCCCCGCAAGCCCGAAACGCGCCCCCGAACCCGATAGCTTCCCACGGCCCGGCTCGGTCCGGGACCGTGGGATGTAACCGGCCATATATATACGCGGAGTAGCTCCCACGGTCCGGCGAACCCCTGGGCGGTGGGAACCTATCGGGGCTGTGAAGTGCCCATCGGTGGGCGGCGGGTCCGTCCGCCCCCATAGCAGCGGTGGAGCGATGCATCGTCAAGTCGACACAACCGCGGGAGCGGACTCGGGCTGCCGTGGCCCGCTGGTGCGCCCTGCCCGCGCCGCGCGTCGCCCGGCCCAGCAGCAGCTACCGCGGTGGCGGGCGCGGGCTTCAGCGCTTGACGATCGTGAAGGAGATCGTCTTTGCCTTGGAGGTGTTCTTGGCGGCGTCGGTGGCGGTGATCGTGGCCTGGTAGCGGCCGGGCTTGAGCGCCTTTGATCCGATGCGCCCGGAAAGGCAACCGAGTTGGCGCCCTTGTGGCTGGCGCGTCAGCGTCCCCTTGACGGAGAGGCGCGTGCAGTTGCGGGCCTTGCGTAGCTTGCGCGTCGGCGCCACGCACCGCTTCCCGCGCCGCCGGCCCGACCCGGCCTGGGCGATCACGATCCGCACCGTCGCGGCCTCGGAGAGCGTGAAGCGCAACGTCGTGCCCATCTTGTGCTTTTCGTGTTCTTCGCCGCCGCGGCGCTGAACGTCGGCGTGCTCCCACCCACCACGAACGGGTTGTTCGTGATCCCGTAATTCGACACCCCCGGAGCGGAGGTATCACGCACCGCACCCAGCCCCGGCACAAGCCCCGCCGCCGCCGCCGCCGGCGGCGGCGGGGCGGCCGGCGCGGTCGGCGGGGTCGGCGCTGTCGAGCCGCCCTGCGGCGCACCCGCAGGCGTTCTGTTCAACAGCACCGACACGGCGTTCTCGTTTGGCCTCGCGGTCGCGAGGTCGGGGCGCCCGTCCTCGTTGAAGTCCCCCACCGCCACCGAACGCGGGCCACCGTTGGTCGGGTACTCGGTCCTGGGGGCGAACGTGCCGTCGCCGTTGCCCGGGAGCACCGACACACCGGTGTCGTCGGCGGCGCGAGGTCGGGGTACCCGTCGCCGTTGCCCCCACCGCCACGTTTACCGGACCTCGAAGTAGTGGTCGGCTTCATGGGCGGTCATCGGGCCAGCGTGCTCTCGCCGCGGCCCAGCAGCACCGACACCGAGTTAAAGCCGTCGCTGTCGACGCTGGAGGTGGTGGTCGCGACGTCGGGGTTGCGATCGAGGTTGAAGTCGCCCACCGCCACCGAGTTCGGGCGCGCGTACCTGATGTTGGGCTTGCCGAGGCCCGCCGCATAGTCGGTCCGCGGCGCGAGCGCGGCGCATCTTGACCGGCCGCCCGCGGCGGCACCCTGCGCTCGGCGTTCATGCTCTACGCTTACGAGCAGATATGCCCCTCGATGTCGAGCAGCCCAGGAGTCCGTTCCGCTACAGCGAGCCGGTGTCCGGCGAGGAGCTGATCGGCCGAGACGGCGAGGCCGCGTTGCTGCTCGCCCACGCGCGCGACGGCAACAACAGCCGCCTGGTCGCGCCGCGGCGCTTTGGCAAGACCTCGCTGCTGCGCCGGGTGCTCCACGACGCGCAGAAGGAGGGCTGGGCCACCGTCTATGTCGACTTCTTCGGTGTGCTCACGCTCAGGGACATCGCCGAGCGGATCGAGCGCGCCTACGGTGAGCAGCTTGCCGGGCGCCTGGCCTCCTGGTTCTCGGGCGTGCGGCGGATGCTGCGCCCCACCCTGCGCGCCGGCGGCGGCCCCGTGCCCGGAGCGGTGGAAGTCACGGTCGACCCGCAGGCCGAGCCGCCGCTGCTTGACCGCCTCGCGCTGCCACGGCGCCTGCACGAGCGCCACGCCCTGCGCACGCTCGTGGTCTTTGACGAGTTCCAGGACGTGCTCGCCGCCCAGGATCGCGTTGACGCGATCATCCGCTCAGAGATCCAGCACCACGGCGATGCCGCCAGCTACGTGTTCGCGGGCTCGCACCTGGGAATGATGCGCGAGCTGTTCTCCGACCGACGCCGCGCCTTCTACGGGCAGGCCGGCGCGGTCGAGCTTCCGCCGCTGGCCGCCGATGCGGTTGCCGACTATCTCGCGGAGCGCTTCGAGCGCACCGGGCGCTCGATCGACACCGTGCTCGAGCCGCTGCTCGAGCTCGCCCAGGGGCACCCGCAACGCACGATGCTGCTCGCCCACGCCGTCTGGGAGCGCACTCCCACTGGAGAGGCGGCCACCGAGGAGACCTGGGCGGCCGCCGCCGACTCAGTGATGCGCGAGGTGCGCGACGAGTTCCGGTCGATCTGGATCTCGCTGAAGCCCAGCCAAAGGCGGGTGCTCGCGGCCATCGCTGAGAACACCGGCCGCCTGTACGCCTCCGAGCGTCGCCACGGAGGCTCACGCGGGGGCGCCATCAGCACCGCCGCGCGCGTGCTCGAGGACCGTGGGGAGATCATGGGCGACGCCGCCAGGTCAACCGGTTACCGGGTCACCGACCCGCTGCTGGCCGCCTGGGTCAACCAGGGACGCCCCGATGCATGAGCACGGTTTCCACAGCGACCCGCTTTGAGGTCTGGGCGCATCGCGATCCCGAGCGACGACGGACCGTCACCGCGGTCACTGATGTGCACACGTTTGTATTACACTCAGGGCAATGGTACGCAAACCTCACCACGTCCTAGCCACGCGCGAGGCCCGCGCCCAGCTCTCCGCGTTGCTGGAGCGCTTCAGACGGGACGGCGCCGACGCCGAGCCGGTCGTCATCGGCGCTCGCCGTCGCCCCGAGGCCGTCGTGACGAGCGCTACCTGCAGCTGGCGGGTGGTCGCGGACGCGTCGCCGTCGCACTGGAGCGCCAAGCGCGCGAGGCCGGCGAGAGCCCGGACGCCGACGAAGCGCTCGAGCTCGCCAACCGCGAGCTGCGCGCGATGCGCCAGCAGCGCCGATAGCGCCGCGTGCGCGCCGTTCTTGACTCGGGCCGCTGAGGGCGGCGGGATCCATGCTGCTGCGGCTCGCCCGCTCGTCCCGCGTGCTCGCCATGGCCGTCGCCGCCATCGGCGGCCCTGCCGCCCTGGCCGTCCCCGCTTCTGCCGCGGCCCGGCGCTCCCTGCACCGGGCACCGCGCTCGCTCACCCTCAACTGGGTGGGCGACATCTCCTTCAGCACTCAGCGTGGGCTGCCCGCCGGTGGGCCCGTGACGGCACTGGCTTCCGTCGACGGGTCGCTGCGCAGCGCCAACCTGGTCATGGGCAACCTCGAGGGTCAGCTCTCCAGCGGTGGCCCGTCCAAGTGTGGGTCGGGCGCGGGTGGGGGCAACTGCTTCGCCTTTCAGGCGCCCCCGGCGTTCGCCCGCGGCCTGCGCGGCGCGGGGTTCGACCTGACTCGGCTTTCGCACTTTCTGGGCTTGGGGGAGCAAGTTGGGAGCGCGAGTTGAGTCGTGTTGACGGCCGCGAGCGGGTGAGCACCTCGGTCGGCTAGCTAGTGATGGTGTCGGGGTGGGAAGGAGCATCGACGGTGTCCCCGAAGCGGTGGCTGTCGATGTCCATTTCCGCGGTCGGGTGGGAGGCCCGCTCGCGGCTGCCCATAGGGGTCGCCGCCGATGCTCTACGTCCCATCTTCGCTGAACGAGCTGTTGCTCCTGTTCGGCTCATGCTTCTCGCAACCGACGTTTCAAACCTTTCGGGCGATGGTCGCGGGCCAGATCTCCCAGACCCAGCTGCGCACGGTCTGTGGGATGCTGGTAGGCGCTCGACTGTCGGGGGTCTGGCATCACGTTCGCGCGCACCGGTTCTTCAGCTATTCCTGCTGGTCAGTCGGAGAGCTGGGGCTCAGGCTCGCGGATCTGATTGTCGAGCGGCTGCTTGGTCCTGACGCGCCGCTGGTCGTGCCGGTCGACGACACGCTGCTCAAGCGCCGGGGTCGTAAGGTGTTCGGCTCGGGCTGGCATCACGACGCGACCGCCAACAGCCGGCGGGGCGCGGTCGCGTGGGGTAACAACTGGGTCACGGCGGGGATCAACGTCAAGCTGCCGTTCCTTGAGCGCACCGTCTGTCTGCTGGTGCTCTTCAGGCTCTGGCGGCCTCGCCGCAAGGAGGTGGCGAAGGGCCGCCCCGACCCGCTCAGACCATCCAAACCCCAGCTGGCCAGGGAGATGCTCTGCCTGCTCGCCGCGCGGTTCGATCAGCGGATGATCCACATGGTCGGCGACGCCGCGTACGCCTCAGGCGCGTTCGCCGGGCTGCCGGAGAACGTCACCGTCACCTCCCGGCTGCGCGCCGACGCCGCCCTCAATCGGCTGGCGCCACCCCGACCGCCCGCCGGGCAGCGCAAGCGCGGGCGGCCGCCGAAGAAGGGACCGCGGCTGGGAAAGCTGCAGCAGATCGCGCTCGATCCCGCCACCGAATGGGTCGAAACGACCGTCCGCCGCTACTCAAAGAGCGAGCAGGTGATGGTCCACGCATTCCAATGCCTGTGGTATGAGGCGTTCGGCTCCCAGCCCGTCCAGGTGCTGATCATCCAGGACACCACCAAGCCCCAAGGCTACGAGCTTGCGCTCATCTCCACCGACCCGAAGGCCACCCCCGCGGAGCTGATCGAACGCTACGCAGACCGCTGGCCGACCGAGGTCGCCTACGAGGAGGCCAAGGAGCTCTTCGGGGTCGGCGAGGCTCGCAACCGCACCGAGCAGGCCGTGAACCGCACCGTCCCGTTCCAGTTCATCTGCATGAGCCTCACGGTCATCTGGTACGCGCTCTCAGGCCACGACCCCGCAGACGTCGCCGACCACCGCCAACGCTCCCCCTGGTATCTCACCAAGACCACCCCCTCCTTCGCCGACATGCTCGCCAAGCTCCGCCGCGTCATCATCGCCAGCCAATTTCACCCAGGTCAGGGTCGCGCCCCCAAACCCCAGCAAATAGCGCAAGTCACCAAGCATGGGCAGCCGCTGGCCTATGAACCGCGAAAGCCGAGACCTGATGAACCTGGCCAATAACCACGCCCTGGACTTTGGCCCCGCCGGTCAGGCCCAGACCATCACGGCGCTGAGCTCGGCCGGGATCGCTCACGCGGGGCTGCCGGGCGAGATCACGCTCCGTCGCGTACACGGGCTCCGCGTGGCCGTGCTCGGCTTCGCGCCGTACCCGTGGGCGAGCCCGCTGCTCGATCTGCGCGCCGCCGGCGCCCAGGTCCGCCGCGCCCGGCGCCGGGCCGATGTCGTCGTGGTCGTCATTCACGCTGGCGCCGAGGGCGCCAATCAGGCCCACACCCCGCACGGCGAGGAGTTCGCCTTCGGCGAGGACCGCGGTCATGCCCGCGCCTTCGCCCACGCCGCCATCAACGCCGGCGCCTCGATCGTCGTCGGGTCCGGCCCCCACGTCCTGCGCGGCATCGAGCGTTACCGCCGGCGCCTCATCGCCTACTCGCTGGGCAACTTCGCCGGACCCAACACGCTCGGCCTGGGCGGCGTGCTCTCGCTCACCGCGATCCTCCACGTTCGCCTCGCCGCCGGCGGGCGGGTACTCGGGGGCCGGCTCATTCCCTTGGTGCTCGAGCCCCCCGGCCTACCCCACCCTGATTCCTCAGGCGCCGCCGTCGGCCTGGTCAGGACGCTGTCGCGCGAGGACTTCGGCGCCCGGCGC
>JAABUQ010006206.1_pt1 | contig 18319 bp, 13 predicted proteins | sample 5560001 | NCBI WGS metagenome assembly JAABUQ01 (sample SAMN10711888, study PRJNA513371) | rock metagenome | isolation source: Antarctica rocks | place: Antarctica: Victoria Land, Finger Mt nord | collected 2015-12-18
CCTTAGACGTGGGACGGATTGCCGGCCTATTTTGAAGCGGGACGGAAGGCAGGGATCATTGGGGCGAGGGTCAAGGGGGGCTGCCAACATGAGGGTCTCACATCCCCTCCCCTAGATGTGGGGAGGATTGCTGGCCTGTGTTGAGGCGCGATGGAAGGATGGAAAACAGGGGGGTGATTGGGGGGGGATTGGTGGGAGGATGGGTTGTGGCAGTGATGGATGGGGAGGAAGTTAGATAGTTTGGTGATGGTGATGGGATGAGATGGGATGGGATGTGGAAGTGGTGGACAGGGAGGACATTAGCTAGTTTGATGATGGTGATGGGATGAGATGGGATGTGAAAGTGATGAACGGGGAGGACATGTACCTGGCTGGTGTATTGAGAGAATGTCTTGAGATTTTTTTTTAATGGATTTGTGATGAGTGCGAAGATAGACTTGGTGAAAATCCAAAGACTTTTATTCATCGAGTTTCGACTTGTAAGCCATTGGTACCCACCAGTCCCTAAGCTCGCCTTCTTCTCTTAGCCCTGGGCTCACTCTCCTCAACACTAGGCACCACTTCCTCAGCTAGCTCATCGGGAGCTTCGCTTTCTTCGTCCACACCGCCATCACTCTCAGTAGCCGCGACGCCTCTTAATCTCCCAGCGGCGCCTTTTCCAGCAGGAGTCCCAGCCGAGTAACTCTCTTCAGCAGCACGCTCCACAGCCCTCCAGTTGGCAAAACTGACTTCAACGTCACGGCACACTTTCCTACTATCTGTGACAACGGCACCCTCGACTGGGGCCGCAACGCCTATTTCGGCTTTGATACCATCGGGTGATCCTTCTGCTTCCTCCATTGATGGAGTCTCACCACGGAGATTAGAAGGGAGATGGCTGCGATGTCTACGGCGAGTATTGAAGGCAGGGCCGAGACCGCGGTTGGTGGCGATGTCGGGGTTAAACATTACTGCATTCGCGAACACCCTGATCAATTCTTTCTCGAGCTGCATTGCATTCACGATGCCTTTTGGTGGAACCACGTCTTCGGACGCGGGAATCCAGATGTTGACCCTCTTGCCGCCCATGGACGCTGACTCTGCGTTTGAATCGGCTGCATACGCATTCAGCGCTTTAGACCCAGCGGCGATGGCAGCTTTTATGCTTTTTAAGTCTTGAGGCCGATGGACTAGGGATCGATACCCCGGAGCTTCGCGCTCAGTAAGTGGTTTTGCAAAGAGGGAGGCGAGGCGATGGGATGTTATTTCGTTGATTAAAGCTTGGGATACGCGGGGAAAGTTACGAGTGGCCAGGATGTGACCTGGTTTCGTGTCTGCAGCCGGCGTGGGTGAGGATGTAACACCTGTTGATGTCAGGGCATCGACACGTTGGCGCTTGGTACGTGGGCGGGAGGGAGAATTCGCTTGAGCGGCGAAGGTCCCTTTACGGCGTCTTTTAGGTCGTATTGTGTCATCTGCAGTGATCGAGGCAGCGGATGGGGAGACTTCGTGGGTCGAGACAGAAGGTTCGGGTTTGATCTTTTTCGAAGGGATGGAGGGTTCGGATAGCTCATCGGCAACAGATTGACTTCTTGCACGAGTGGAGTCTGCTGCTGTTGATGCTATACTTCCTGCTCTACCTCCTCGGCCTCTTCGTGCTTGAGATCCTCGCGTCTTGCTTCCTTTTCCTCTGTTTCCAGCCAACTCCGGGGTAGCCACATTTTCCTCAGCTTGCTTATTTTTGTTGCTTCTCGTCTCTCTTGCCCTAGTGGACGAATCTTCCGGCTCCGGTGAAATTGCTTTGTCACTAAGTGGACTAATACTTCTCGAACGAGGGCGGACTGGTGACCCTGGAGATGCTCCAGATCCTGTACGATTGAAATTCTTCCATTTCGTAGACGAAGTAGAAGTCACAATTGGGGATGGCCTTTCTTGCCGCAGTCTAGGAGAGGGGTTTTGAATTGGTGCCCTCTGATCAAGATATCGAGGAGGGTGCTGAGCATACGGTGTCTGCACAGGAGGTGGATAAGGGGGTTGAGGGGGATAGTATGCTGTGTGCTGAGGTGGCAAAGGAGACTGGTAAGCCGTCCCGCCAAAAGGCGATCCATGGCTCGAGTTTTGACCTGAAGGTGTGTATGGCTGCATACTTCCGGCGTGTGGATGGTATATAGGCGCTTGGCCTTGGTTATAGGGCTGGTATGGAGCTGGATATGGATGGTTATCATAATAGGCCGAGTACTGCTGCTGTGCATGATTTCGGGGATGCGCAAGCTGACTAGGATGCTGCCGAGGTGCGGCATAATGGGGTTGGCGAGGGGATTGTATGGAAGTATTCGGCCTGTATTGCTGACCCGCTGTGTCTGCAAGCACATCCAGAGGTCCTGTAGGAGATCCAGAAGAGCGAAGCATGCCCGGCGGTGGTGGTAGGATAATAGGAGAAGCCGATGATCTTTCTGGTGGTGGAAGAGTTGCCTGATTCACACGAGGGCTTTGAGATGGAGCAGCATGGTGGTGTGACGAATTCTTTCTGTGGGGTTCTGCCGCTGAGGATGGTAATGGATATGCATGCGGAGGATGCTGTGGGGGTGGTAGGAAGGGGACACCGTTCTCGGCGGATCCATGCTGAGAGCCAGACCTGTAGATATCCGCATGGATATTCCTTACATCGTGGATTGATGCTTGAGCCTCTGCGTTGGACAATGTGCCCTGAGGAGCTCCAATTGGTACAGGCCGGTGCTGACCATTGCGCAGGCCATCTAAAGGTTCCAATGGAGGTCGTGCACTGTCTTCTGTCTGGCGTAGAAGGTTTTGTATGGAAGGAACACCTTGAGAAGTCGGGCTCGAGTGCCGTGAGCCCCTCTCTCGCCCAATTTCTTGTATGTCCTTTTGCAGCGACCGATATCTGTCCTCCTCATGTTTGATAGACTTGACCGCATTGTCTCGGTATCGAAGGTAAAGTCGAGTCACCAATTGAGGTAGCAAATGCACATAATGAGCAGCTTCGTCAATGGTCTCCAAAAGTGGACTTGCAAGCTTCCGCTTTCTGGGATTTGGCTGAGTACCCTGTCCATTCTCGTTCCGACTTGCAACCTCTCTTTTTGCCTCCTCTTTCAGAAGATGTAAATAAAGGTCTTTGAGTGAGTCAGGTTCGAGTCGACCAGCATCAAAAGAGTTGCTTTCCCGGATGAGGTCATTTTTCTTGAGGGACTCCGAGATGGTGCCGAAAGAGGGCATGTATGGTTCCTTGCCAAAAGGATGTAACGTTTGGAAGAGTATAAAGCTCTCCAGGGGAGTATGAATGATGGGAGCCATTCCGGCCCATGCTCAACACCAGAGTTGTCGCACGTTCTGATTCGTCGAGCAGGCGTCGAGGTGAAGCCAGCCTTGGTGGCCTTTCAACACCAAGTTGCGAAAATGGGTATATCCATGAATGAAGATGCAGTTTTGTTGCCTGTTGATCCTAGTATTCAAGTCTCACCACGGCGCGTGATGATCATGCGCCACCTTTGGATGGAAATCGCTATTGGGGTGTCGTGTGAATAACATTTTCTCGGGCTGCATTCCGTTGGCTTTCACCGTTACCGTACACGCCGTTTTAGGTTGGCGCCCCGGAAGGAGGCCCCTAAATTCCTTGTCGAAATGACCCATGGCGTCATTCTCCAGGGAGAGAAGCTTCGACAATTGTCTCAGTGATCTGCCACCCAACGCAGCTTCATTTGTTGTCGTTACTGTTCTGCATTACTCTGTATTAGGCTCTTGACTTTTCACCATACACTACTACCCTTTAATTCTAAACAACCATCATGGCGAATGCTGACGACGACTGGAAGCCCAGCGGGCGACCTCAATCGTGAGCACTCTCCTCACTTAGGCCATTGCCATTCTGATTAGCTCCAGCGCTATCGCTCGCAACTTCTCCGCTTCCTTGAACGACGCTTTTGCTATGGATAACAAGCTCGAAGGTCTCGCTCAGTCTGTTGAGCAAAAGTAAGCATTCCTCAATCTACCGCAGCATTCACGTAATACAAAACGTCACTCGAACAAGTCGCTAAATACCACCCAGAAAGCAAGCCCTCACCTCCCAAACCGCCGAGCTCCAAGATCTCGAAGCCCGCCTCCGCGAAACCGAAACCCGCCTCCAAGAACAACGAGCCTCCTCCCCCGCCAGGACCCACGGGGGCTCCCCTCACAGGCGGCAGCCAATCACGAATACATTCGACGGACAGGAAAATGATCGACTGCAGAAAAATGTGTCGAGTCCGTTAGCGTCACAAGTGCCGCAGAATGCGGATGTGAGAGAGGGAAATGGGGTGTCGGCGAGCACGAGGTCGCAGTGGATGCCGCAGCAGGCTTCTGGAGGTGTGGGGGGTTCAGGACGGTTGGAGATGGAGCGGGCTGGTGGGCAGGGGGAGCATAGGTTTTAGGCATATTAGCCGGAGAGCTGTGAAGGGTATTGTGGCAATTTTGGTCTACAGGCGTAGAAGATGCTCTACCTTTGCACAACTGCACATTTCGTGCATAGAAATGAACAAAACATAATTTCCCTCCCCGAGCCTTGGCAGCCATAGTTTCGTAGAGGGCCAATCCACTATTTCTATCTGCTAGAACATGATACATGCAATATACTACAGAGAGACACGTAATGCTTGAGCCAGAAGGGTTTCAGTATTATCGCGACATCATCGTTACATACAACCAGGTATGCGCAAAGTTCTAGAACGAATTGAGCCAATCGCAACACAAACGGGTGAAGCTAATTCACCCCTGCCGTGCCATAATGCAACTCTTACCAAAAGTGTATCTCAACCCGAGGATGGCTAACGCTCCTGACCCCATAATCAGCTTCCTGCGCACCAGTGTCGCATTTTGGTTTCCAGATCACGATGCAATATATCCTATCTCGTTCTCATAAAAATCAATGTCTCCTCTTTTGCCATGTCTACATCACAGCTCGTTCCCCAGGATCTATTCTCGTCTGAACACAACAAGCATCCTTCCTTCAATCTTGTTCACAAGCCACTATTGCTCCACTCGACCAGTCCAGCAGAACTAGAATGCACTTCTCTTCGCATTCATCATGACCTCTCTGGGACTCGCCACCCCCATCATCGAAGAGATGTGCTCATCCCTCCCCGAAAACATCCTCGAGTGTGCTAGCGCACCTCCGATCTATATGTGCAACGGAGCAAAATGCCAAGATGCTCTTGCGTGTTGTTCCAACATTTGTACAGCACCATACACGGTACGTGAAAACCAACTCTACGGATACAGATGATGCATCATCTATCTATCCCATTACCTTCACCTCCTCCCAGTGGCCAAGCTTTGCTAATTCGGTAATTTGTATAGGTTGCTATTGTATGACCCCTCTCCTGGATATCACATTCTTATATCATTCACAATAACGGATTAGAATCCAGTACAGAACCTGCGGCGGAGCACCCTTAGCTAATCTATGCCCTGGCTGATACTGGAATGGATTCCGAAAGACTCAAGCTTAGCACTACTCGAGAAGTGATTTCAGCTGGCAATATTGTAACATGAAATGCCTGCTGGCTTGATCTTTTGACCGTCGGAATTTGAAACATGAGGGGTTTGAAGCTTTTGTTGGAATTCACCCTTGCTGGACATGTGTTGCAGGACATGCTGTGTCTTGGCTATGGAAATTACTTCATAGCTCCTCTATTCCGAGTAGCTCTAATGATGACATATAACAAAACACTCTTTTACCACAAAGCCACCAACTTCCACATGCATTCCCTTACATCTCCGTAGATCTGATTATCATGACGCTGGAAGTATTTCCTCGATGTGAGTAGCGCAACTTCTATTTCATTCGCCAAGTATGAAATTCCCAGATGAAGGAGCTGCTCATTTGATTCACACTAGTAACGGCCAACAAGGCAGAAGAACACCTTCCCAAACCCTCATCTCGAGACGCTGACATTTCCACAAGGCAAATCACACCAGTCCGACCCCCCAAACATCCCGACTCCATCCTCTCCATCGCCCACATCTTACCCAATCCCTGACTTTCCCTCCTTTCTCTAAACCTCCTTAACCATCTTCTTCCCTTTCAAGTTCCCCTCGAACACCGCTCCAACAGGGGTGCCCATCCATTGCGCGGGCACGCTGACACTACAGCCCTTGGCATTGCTAACCCATCTCACATAAACCGGGTTTGCAGGCAGCACGTATTCCTCCTGCTCTTCCATTTCTTCATCATCGCCGCGGTCTTGGGCTTGGATCTCGGCGGCGGATATTTTGCCGCGACGTTTGGGGGCTTGTTTTTTGAGAAGGCGGTTTATTGTATCCGCCTATCGTTGTTGTCAATAGCTGAGGGAAGAAGTGGGGGGAACGGGGGTGGGGGGCGATTGAGAGGGCAGCGGAGAGCATGGAGGACAAGGGAGGAAAGATAAGAAGAAGCCGTGGCTCCAAAGAGACATAAATGGGAACGGTATTGGCTAACCTTCTCTTCCTCGTTGCGCTTCTCGCTGAGGTTCTTGCGGCGACGAGCCATTTCTGCACGGCGCATAGCGTGTTCTTCTGCTGTGAGATGTTTCTTTGTTTGGGGTTCTGTTCGATATCGTTAGGGGATGCATTTGAGTGATTTAGTATCAAAAGACGTACCCATAGGAAGCTGCAAGAAGTCGCTGCCCATAACCTGATCCAATCTACTTCTCTGCCTCTTCGTCATCTTACTAACATCGGGCGTACTACCTCTGCTCCCAGCGTCAGAGCCGCGAGCGCCGTCTACGTCGTCCATTTCGTCTACATCTTCTTCATCGCCTTCGGCGTCTTCTTCGCCTTCAGCATCAGGTTCTTCGTCTTCTTCCTCGGACTGGAGTTCGGAGAGCTCTTCGTCGTCGTCATTGGTTTCCATTTCTCTGGCTTCCATGCTTTTCATTTTGGTGTCTTGTGCCGGGGTGACGGTGACAGTGGGTTTCGGCGCTGATCTTGGCGCTGGGCCATTGACTTTGAGCATTAGGGGCGGTGCGCCCAACGGCATGCCATCGTCGGCGTCATCGTCCATGTCAACGTCTCCATCAGCATCAGCATCTGCATCTACGTCCTCGTCTTCCTCACTTTCTTCCTCTTCCTCACCCCTACTCTCCACCTCCTCTGGAAGCGTATCCTGTCTTTCATCGATTTCCTCCTCATCATCTTCGCTAGGATCAGCACTTGCTTCAATTTCGTCCTCATCGTCCTCATCCTCATCTTCCTCATCAGTATCACTCTCCATGACATAGCTTTTCTTAGCGTTCCGTGTTGCTCGAGGCCCGCTAACGATCTCAGCAGACCCGATACCCTCTCTGGAAATTAGAGCAGCTTGACGACTAGGCGGTCTAGACCCAGCAGAAGTCGCTTCCCGAAGCTTGCTTGAAGGCATTTTGACGGTCAATCGTAGTGCTCTCCTGCTGTCTTCTGAAGATTCGGACGTGTCGCGATCGACCGTCACGTGAGGTCCTGATACTGCACGGCGTGGGCGCGTTGATATCGATTGACTGGGAGGAGGGGTCAGAGCTTTGTGTGGACGTAAGGTGCGACGGTCCGGCATTTTGAATTGGGGAAATCACGTTGGAGAGATGAATGAACGAGGAAGACTACGGGATTGAAAGATGTTTGGAAAGTGCAGTGCGGGTCAAGGTAGCAGTCATGTTGGGAGAAATGCGGGTGGTGGCACCAAGCGTTCAGGTAGAGAAGGTGGTATAGACATTTGATAATGGTGAAGACACTATGGTGCCCTTATACATGAACGAGGAGAGAAGACTTCCCATGCATCATGCACAGATCGGATTGAGGAAATGCAGCATTTGATTGGCTGTTATTGGGGAAGCAAACATACTAGGTCTGAGCCAGCTTTGCACCACCTTTCAAATCGGAGGTCTCGGATAGATTGCTGGAGCTTCGCTGGCGTTTTCTGGGTCTTTCTGCCATTCTGCAGGCTGGGTTGGCATAGGCTGGAATGCCTCAAACGAGGAGGACCGACCTTTACCCATATATTGTCTAAATAACTTGTCTATCCATCAATATCAAGTCTACTCGGGAGTACTAAATCGTATAATGAGCGAATATCTGATAGTGCAACACGAAATTCCCAAGAATTGTTGTTTGCATCCTTCAAGCCTTCTTCTGATTTATCTCTCTGTAGCGCGCTAGCTCGCGTTGGGCTTAGTGGATATTGCTTGAAATATCACGCCGAGGTCTTCCGGCTTCCTTTACTTCCTTCATGGACCCGTCGCGCCTACTTATTCTCTGCCAAAATGGGCAACACTGAGAAAAAACAACTACCAACATGGCAGCATGAAGCAACTACGAATACTTCAACACCATCTGCAAAACAAACCCCCAAGGAAACACCCGATAATTCACGAGCTGCCTTAATAGACAAAGCTTCTCATTTTCTGGACGATGATAGTATCCGAGAGGCTTCAACTGAGCGCAAAACTTCTTTCTTAGAGTCGAAGGGCCTGAGCAGCACCGAGATCCGAGATCTGCTAATGCAGAGTATGGAATACTCACCAGAAGAACAAGAAACCCATCCAGGGCAACAGCCGCCTCCTGAATTGCCAAAAGACCAACCACCCATCATAACATATCCGGAATTCCTTCTTCACACCCAAAAGCCGACGCCCCTTATTACCGCCCGCCGTCTCCTCACAGGCCTCTACCTCGTCTCTGGAGCCGTGGTCGCCGTATACGGTATAAGTAAATATGTCGGGGAACCGATGATTGAATCACTCGTTTCTGCACGCCATTCGCTCTTCGAGTCTGCTACTACAAACCTCAATACTCTAAACGAGAAGTTAGAGGGAGCAGTCTCGAAGATACCAGATAAGTACAATCATTCCATTGATGAGGCAGAAGATACCGAGAGTATCGCTTCGGATCCAGCACGCTTCTTTTCTCGTACGGCAGCCACTCAAACCACTCCCCAGCTATCTCACTCCCCCTCTCTATCCTCAGTCTCGGAATCTCCGAAATCAGATCCAACAGCCCTTCAGTCATCACACCTATCGAATCTCTACACCTCGCTCGCAGCTCTACAGCATAGCGAGGACACAGAAGAGGACCCTCTTAAAGAGATTTTACGCGAATTGCAGGAATATTTGGATATACTGCCAATGTCTGGTGGCCTCTTGACAGGGAAGAGCGGGGATGGGGCAAATACGGACGGGATCTCGAAAGTCAAGGCGGAGATCAGGAGTGTGAAGGGGGCGCTTTTGAGCGCAAGGAACTTTCCGCCGAGCGTCGTCGGAAGATGATGGCGTGAACTGAGCGTGAACTCTAAGATCAATGAGCGCCATTCTGAGGCTCTCTGATCCTCAAGCGCAGAGCGGATATTGATATGTATGAGATATTGTACAATAATGAGTTCCATGAACTGTGATGATATAATTCCGGTGTCGAAACACGGAAATGCTTGCTTGCTTGACGGTTTGATAGGGAACTCCAGCGTGAGACCTATCGTTGCCTACCGTAGCAACAGTGCCCGAATACCACAGACGTGACCATCTTCAATATTATTTGAATGGTATCACCGAAACGTCGGACTTAATCAACCTTAGATTTTTTTAGTTCCTCTCCCGAGTTAGATAGTGTTCCCTACCCTCGTACCGCAATGCTACCTCATCAATTCAACTCTCCTCCTGAAATTCTCCTTCACTTCTAATCTCATCTTTCTTTGACCCAGCGAGTTGTTGTGTGCTGGAGTTGCTGGCGTCTTTGTTGTTGTCATCGTCCCGTTGCTTGACACTTCACGGAGTGAGCTTCTCCCTCTCGCAAGTCTTCCAACGCGTGACCTGGACCGCCGTCGCCTTGGTAAGGTGATTTGCGACCAGAAGCAAACAGATTGTATGCAGCAATCCTATAGCCTGCAGACCTCCTGGTCTAGCTCGGCCATTCCTAGACAAGTCTTCGACAAATCTCTCTGAGCTCGCAGGCGACCAGAAAAGTACATCAAGCAGCAATCAAGCATCCCTGCTGGTCAGTCGAAATGCCATGGCGACCGCTACCTCGAATAGCTGTGGCAGTAGCTACATATCCTTTTGCCGCCACACAGCCTGCCGATCTCCCTCTTGAAATCGGTGACGACCTTTACATCATCGAACAAGGTGGAAAGGATGGCTCCTGGTTACGCGGATACCTCGTGGCGCCGCCATCACTACTCGCGGGATTGACGAGCGGAAAGGGGCAGACATTGGAAGCTCGGGTTTTCTCGGGGATATTCCCAAGATGTTGCGTCGAGATCCGAGAGCATCTTGGGGATAATTTAATTGACGGGCAGACGCATGGTATTCTAGCCAATGGCGATAGCCCAAAGTTTGACCACACCAAAAGCGATTCTCCTCGGCGTCAAAGCTCTCTTGCACATAGAACCAGCAGCCTGCGCCGGGAAAATAGCAGCGGCTCATTTCGAAGAAAAGGAAACGATATGAACGGGGACGCGACAAAAGATTCGACGTGGCCAACCCGGGCAACCTCACAGCGGACGCCAGAAGGGCAGAGACTCGCTCGAAGTCTATCGCGGCAATCAATCACCAGCTCTCGCTCGAAAAAGTCACCACGACCTATCACACCATCCGTTGATGTCCCTCGTGACCGCAATGCAAAACGTCCACAAGCCCCTGTTCCCATGTTGAAGATTGGCGATGAAACCCCGACGTCGAGCACCGAGCCACTTGTTGACGAGATTGCTTCATGCCTGCGAGAATGGCATTCAAAGAACATCCACGAGCTGCTGCTAGCCCGACGCTACTCCGTCCTGGACAAGATATCACATCTCGTGAAACAACTTGACGTGTCTCGTCAACAACTACTCCACGGTGTCCTCACATCTCAGGAGCTTGACACAGTAAGGGAAGAAACGGTTTGGAACCTAGTCAATGGCAACAAGCTTCTTAGTAACGAGGTGGTCGTACGAGATCCAAAGCAGCGTGGCCGTCTTCTGACCAGTGAAGATTCGCCTATTGACATTCTCAGGCTACAGTCCACTATGAGCCTGCTCGAACGACCTCCGGTGATCCAACACGATTCTGTGAACCTACATCATCTAATGGTCGAGCTAAAAGGTTTTGGGGCCAGTGGATTGCTCTCTCCTACATTGAACCTATATCTCTGTGCTCGCAGCCCTGGGCAACCTCCTAAGACGCTCACAGAGTCTTTTGCGATAGACCTTCCCTCACCTGAAGCACTGGAAAAGTCAGCTGCATTGGGCAAGCTTCGAACCCTATTCATTGATCTGACGTCGAACGATATTGGTGATTCCTCAAGACCAGGAGTTGAGTTGTTTCTGGTGGTCAAAATTCAAGCAAGTTTCGCTCTGCAAACCGTTGCCGCGAGCGGATCACGCAAAACTAATCGCAGTGAGGAACCTGGAAGTATGGAAAGGAGTATAGGTGGCAGTGTTCACACCTCATCGACCGTGAAAGGAGGTAGACAAAGTATGATGTGGGCACAGAAACAATTCGATAGTATCCGGAATCGCAATCCACACGTTGCAGCGCAGAACACGTCTCCATCGGCAAGCCTTTCACAATTATCAGGCGAGAAGTCTCGACCAACTACGCAAGAGGGTCCACGCCCTACCACACAACAAGGCACACAATACGTGAAACGAGTTACTGGCGTTGGCATCATTGGCGTCAGGGATGTTTTCAGGCAGATAGGTCCATGTGATCCGCAAATATCTATCTGGGCTCCAGCACTCACATTCTTGGACACACAAGGTTCAACAGATGGTCATTGGGACGAACTGCTACGAGAGTTCATGACCAGCCAGAACGGTATATATGCCAAAGCAAAGACGGTAGAACACGCACAGCTCAGCTTACAGTCGTTTACCCACCCTTCTGCAAACGACCTCGTCTACCAAAATGCCCCTAATGTGCTGCAAAACATCATTACCACGCGAAGGACAGACTTCCCTGGGGCACCAAAGACGCCTCGCTCTGATATCTATATCAAGATATGCGAAGCTTCATTACCTTCGCAGGCATTGCTCTCTCATCCAGAGCGTGGAACCATAATGCTCCCGTCTGGCTTTGAGCTCAAAAATATGACTTTAACTCTTGAGGTCAGAAAAAGGTCAGGTCAGCGAATCGAGAATTGCATTGTACCGAGTTCGAACAGTCCAGGGCAGACAGCATGGAGAACACAGGCAGCTGAAAAGGGCGAACGTTGGGACCAGAGCATCAGGCTTGCTATACCAGTTGACGATGTACCGGAGGCTCACCTGATAATGAGTATTGCTAATTACCCAGACTTTCCATGGGCGCTCTGCTGGATGCCTCTCTGGACCGAAGATGCTTTCATCAAGGACGGAGTACACGCACCACTCCTGTATGTTTACGACAAAGTGACCTCAAGCTGGGAAGATGGAAAAGGTGCCTATTTGGGTTATCCTTGGAGCTCCAGAGGCAAAGATGGAGACGAAAGAGAAGAGGCCCTTACAGGTCCTGTGGCAACCTTGAGACTTGAGACTAAGCTTTGCAGCACACATTACTCCCAAGACAAAACTTTGCTGGGGCTCATCAAGTGGCGACAACTGACCAAGAGCAAGCAGAACGAACATCTTAGACACTTCAAATTTGTGCCAGAGATCGAGATTGTCAAATTGGCGGGGCAGGTTCTCGATTCGTTATTCGACATTCTGGTCCTCAACAATGGCAGTGACGAGGATGAGGACCTTGTTTTCAGCGCTATTGTCAAAGTCCTAGGCATCGTCCATGATCGCAGATTTAACCTGGGCCCTTTTGTCGACGAATACGCAGAAAGGACATTCGATCAACCTTACGCTGCCCCTTATTTGATCAGATGCTATCTTCGTTTGTTGGCACACCCAGCCGATACACAAGCACGGGCAGCTTTCAAGGTCGGACGTCAGCTTCTCAAATTCATCTTCTGTGCTCGTGAGAAACAGAAGCTCAAGGAGGCTGGAATTGGCGCCACTACTCAATCAGCGTTCAAGCGGGATCTCAGGAGCATATTCAGTGCCTTTGAAGCTTTAGTCAAGGACCCATCACCAGCGTTGATTGGTAGCAAGACGCTTGTAGTTCAGCATATCCCTACATGGCTTCCAGAGCTTAGGGTGACCTTTTCGGAGGAGGAAGTCTTACAGATTGCAACGAACTTCGTTGAGGCATGCTCTGACGTGCAAGGAAAGCTCATTCTCTACAAGCTCGCTCTCATAATCAACCTTACAGAACCTAGCCTCTTCTCTCAAGACAATGCACGCCACAGTATCATATCGAACACTTACAAGTGGATCGATCCTTATTGGGGATCTCATGACGACGCACCTCCTCAGTGGCGTGAACAGATTCGGCTTTGCAGCTCCATCGTCTCAAAACAGATTGGCCAATCTGGGTTTGTACCTTCGCAATACGTGATCAAGGTCGTGCAATCGTATACCGGTCTTATGCTCACCAAAGAGACGAGCAAGACCAACATGACCTTTCCATTTCCTACGACCTATCCTTTCCCGTCTAAACCAAGCTCTACAGAGGAACATTACGACGAAGCGCTCGTTGAGCTTGCGGCTCTCCTGGCACTGCTCGGCAATTCTCTTACGATACCTGCCAACCTTGAAGGGTCTGATATGGCCCAATATATAACCGCTACTCTAAATGTCATCACATCAGTCCTCTCCGGTCATGCTTTCCCAAAGCCCTGGTTGAGTGCATACGTTGCATATCATAAATCCTCTCTTGAGATACTGGGCTCCGTTTTTGCTGCCATGAATCCTGCCTTGATCCCGACGCCAGAAGACGCAGATAAGTTCGATACAGAGCTTTGGGGTACTTACCTAAGAACGTTGTTGACCCTGGTCAGTAGCGATGTTCTGGCTCTGGAGACCTTTCCTGAGCAAAAGCGACGCGCTATTTGGAGAATTGCTGGGGATGTGCGACAGCAGGGTGCTACACTCCTTCAGCGGAGTTGGGAAGCTATTGGCTGGGAGACTGACAGCGAGGAACAGAAACGCTACGGCTTGTCGCGTCTTGGTGGGTTTCAGGTGCAATACGTTCCGGGCTTGGTTGCGCCAATATTGGATCTTTGCTTGAGTGTTCACGAAGGATTGAGGGGTGTCGCTGTGAAGATCTTACAGGCTATGATCATCAGCGAATGGACATTGAACGAAGATCTTTCCGTCATCCAGGCAGAGATGATCGATTGTCTTGATCTTTGGTTTAAATCCAAAAATACAGGGGAGAGTATAGTACAGAAGATGTTCGTCAGCGAGCTGGTCTACACTTTTGAGCCTCTTGCCCGCATGCCTCTTGATCCGTTGTGGCAAGCAATTGCTGAACTGGTGGAAGTAATCGACGAGCTCCTGGAGCTGCTCGCTGCCGTCCATAGTCCCGACATATCAGAGTCCCTACGCATCATGAACACATTGCAGCTCATGACCTTCCTTAAGGACATGAAGAAAGAGGATATCTTCATCCAATATGTTCACCAACTTGCCGTTGTGCAAGACAAACTCCACAACAAGACTGAAGCAGGTTTGGCCTTGCAGCTCCATGCAGATCAGTACACCTGGGAGCCAACCCCCGTCAGACAGCTCACGGACCCTGTTTATCCTGAACAATCATCCTTCGAACGCAAGGAACGGTTGTACTTTGAGATGATACACCGCTTCGAAGAAGGCGCTGCGTGGGGCTGTGCTCTAGCCACGTATGAGGAACTTGCCGAACAATACAAGTCGTTCCATTTCGACTTCGCTAAACATGCTAGAACGCAACGTGCGATGGCTACAATCTACGATACAATTGCAAAAGGTGAATGGCAAGTGCCCAGGTACTTCAAGGTCATCTATTATGGCTTAGGCTTCCCTACAAATCTTCGAGAGAGAGAGTTCGTTTATGAGGGCGGCCCCTCCGAGAGATACGCTGCATTTACAGATCGGATGAGACAATTGCATCCGTCTGCGCAGATAATCGCAAAGGGCGAACCCGACAGCTTGGAAGGGCAATATCTGCTAATTTCGTCTGTCAGCGTCTACCGAAATCTCGAGCACCCTGTCTATCAGCAGCCAAAGGTCGCCCAGTCGACACGGGAGTACATCACAGCTTCGAAGCCCGACCGATTTGCTGTGACGTCGAAGCGGCATTCGCCGGGATCAGGTGTGGAAAATCAATGGATCGAGAAGACGATCTACACTACAAACGATAAATTCCCCACCATTCTACGCCGTAGTGAGATAATCAAGGCCGAAGTGGTTCGACTCTCGCCTCTCCAGACAGCGCTGGAGCGGACTAACAGAAAGACTGCGGAACTTGCCACACACGAAAGGCGTGTCATCAATGGTGACGAAACAGGCTTCTCGAATCTTACTGAAGCCATTATATCATCCATCGATCCAAATTCTGCAGCAACAGTCTCGCAATACAGACAGCTTTTACCCCGTAGGCCTGAAGATAGCGACTCAGACGCCTCCGAGGAAGAGCCTCTCTCTCCTCTTCACAAAGCACTTCAAATTGCTATTCTTGACCACGTCTCGAGCCTGAAACACTGCCTGACACATTACGGCAGCCCGGCTCACTTTGGCACACAGACCTCTCTTTTGGATAGCTTACAGCAAACATTCGCCCCCGAACTCGCGCTACTGGCTCCGAATCTACCTCCCACGGTAGAACCGACGTTCACAACCTCATCGCCTGCCCACTCCTTAGCAGGCGTTCCTTCTGCTACCACACCAATACTTACAAACGGCGACAGCACTATCCATAGCCCACCTCCCGAGTCCATGGCAGACTCTCAACAACGCCCTCGCTCCCGGCTAAGTTTCAATATGTTGAAGACCTCGTTGCAAAGCCCCACGAAGCCCAACGGCAACATCTCAGCTCACTCAGACGATGGTTCCACTTCGAACCACGTTCTGCAGACGACACCCCAGAACTCTGTTACCGCAGCCACAACGGCGCATACACGGTCCGAAGGCACGCTAACTCCGGGGTCTGACAGGCCGAGCACGGCTAAGAGTGGCAGTTCTGGGAAGGTGAAGAAGAGATTAAGCTTGCTTGGGCTTGGGAGGGTTGGCAGTGGACGTGAGAATAAGAAAATTGAGGGAATGGGGGGATTGACTGAGGAATGAGCTGGTGTGGCTGGACGCACGATGGATGGACTGGTATGCGAAATGGCTTCCCAGGAACATATTCGATTCTTCGATGGGGGTTGGAAGTAGGAGCATACGGTTCTGCTTGCCATATTTTTAACTAACAGCGAAATGGGATTGAAGACAGCAGGCGTTGACGCCTTGCGATCCTCGGTCTCCTGTGCATGATTCGACACGGACAGAATCAACATAGCACATTCTGCGGCGGTCATCAGTGGTGGATGATCTTTCACAGATACTTCTTGACGCGGGAGGTAGACCCTCGGTTTGAACAGGGGGGAGGAGGAGAAACGGAACCAAGATACCAGGCGTTGGCGAACGTACGAACATGTGGTAAATTCGAATTCTTCATTGGCGATTCAGCGAGCGTCTGTTTTTCTTCACGATGTTGTACTTTAATAGCCCACCAAATTGCATTCATACGCGAAGACTGGTTGTACTCATTCGACAAGATACTCGTTCGATACCATTGATAGCTCAGCACAGTGAAATTGTCGATATTTAGCACCGCTTTCCAGATCATGGCATATCACGGAGTATGCAACGCACCTGTAGACTCCCTTTATCCACAAGGAAGCAGCCGAAGCTCGCCCTTGATGTTTGATGTGCTGGCGTTTGTGAGAGGGCAATGGGGACTATGGCGGAGTTTTCGACAACAGCGTGCAGGTCATACCGTGATTCATAGATATAAAGAACGCCGTATGCCATCACGTGCATATGCGAGTGCTTCACTTACTGTGATATGTGAGATATTGTAGATAAAGTTACGAACCAAGGGACGAGAGGAGAATTAATCCGGGAACCTAAACGGGCCGACAGCCGAAGCGGTTAGCGTGGAAAGTTTAGGGCTAAGCGAGGGCACACTTGCAACGACTCGCGATGCGAATTCGAGATCTTCGCAAACAGCTTCACAATCACCACGAGTCAAGGAACAAACACTTACTGCGATATCCGAGTGCGCTGGTGGATGACTATCTGAGAGGAGGTAAGCAGTCTGTCAACCAAACAAAATTTCATCCTGGCCTGTGTGCTTTCGGATACGCCGACTTTGATAGCACCTATCTTCGTTCCACCACGCTCACTGTAAGGACTTAATGTGAGCACCAGCACTGATCTCAGCGCCGCAGTCATCAAAAATCCAACGCAATCATGGGTATCTCACGAGACTCGCGCCACAAGCGTTCCGAAACCGGTGCAAAGCGAGCCTACTACCGCAAGAAACGGTACTTCCTCCAATCTCGCCTCCACCTCCCCTCTTCCATCCCAGCCCACTAACGCCCCAACGCGCAGAGCCTTCGAAAAAGGCCGTCAACCCGCCAACACGCGCATCGGCTCCAAACGCATCCACCTCGTCCGCACCCGGGGCGGCAACCAAAAATACCGGGCCCTGCGCCTCGACTCCGGCAACTTCTCGTGGGGCTCCGAAGGCGTCTCGCGCAAAGTCCGCGTCATCTCCGTCTCCTTCCACCCGTCCAACAACGAGCTCGTGCGCACCAACACCCTGACCCGCTCCGCCGTCGTGCAAGTTGACGCCGCGCCCTTCCGTTCGTGGTTCGAGGCGCATTACGGGATTGGGTTGGGGCGGCGGAGGCAGAAGCAGGAGGAGGAGGAGAAGAAGAAGAGTAAGAGTGTGGAGAAGAAGCAGGCGGAGCGGGTGAAGGCGACGGTCAAGGTGGATCCGGCGCTCGAGAGGCAGTTTGAGGCTGGGAGGTTGTATGCGGTTGTGGCGAGTAGGCCGGGGCAGAGTGGGAGGTGTGATGGGTATGTGCTTGAGGGGGATGAGTTGGCGTTTTATCAGCGTGCTATTAGGAAGTAGAGGCTGGGTGGATTGCTGGGGGCTCTAGGTGTGAGGTGGGCATGAGAGGATTAGAGCTGCTGATGCTTTCGACACATCGACTTGAAAACGACGTGAATTCAGAAAACCGATTGCTTCTTTCAACGTTTCAAATCTCATGCACAAGAGTGTGCTGGCCCCAAAACCAAGAAAAAAGTTACAATTCCAGCGCAGCACTCGCGCCCTGACCAGCCCACGACACCCGATAATCACTCCACCATCCTCACACTCCTCCTATCAATCCACCACTCCTCTCCAACTCCAACCTACTGCCACGCCCTCATCCCCCTCACAAATCCACCATCGCTCTTCCCCTTTACCCCCCCCCCCCCTCACGACAACAAACCCAAACGACCAAACCTCCATTGCTACAGCACACTCCCCTGTCG
>JAABUQ010006207.1_pt1 | contig 18315 bp, 16 predicted proteins | sample 5560001 | NCBI WGS metagenome assembly JAABUQ01 (sample SAMN10711888, study PRJNA513371) | rock metagenome | isolation source: Antarctica rocks | place: Antarctica: Victoria Land, Finger Mt nord | collected 2015-12-18
ACTTAGCCATACAGGAATTCCTCAACCGAGGCACTCCCTCACGGTCGCATTGCCACTCAATCAGGTAAATCCTGTATTTCTACTCATTGACTTTTTGACTCTAGCCCTAACTTGTTAGAGATGCCTACCGTCTGCTCAGATTACTATTCAAATGTTAAGTTTTGTTTGATGTCGGCTTTATCCATTACTGGTAGATTTTTGCGACTTCTTTATATTCACTAATGAAAGTATCAGTAGGATTTCGGTTGAACAAACAATACAAGTAGAGTTAAATTTGTTTTAAAAATATTGGCAAGTGTATGCTGATAAAGTCCTTAAAAAAAATAGTAATCCAATTAAATTTAAAAAAGTTTAATCACATTACTGATGACTAGCAGCCAAATACGTATTCTCACTTAGAGGAGACAGCAATTGACTTGAATCATCATATTTTTAGCAATGCCACGCGATGAAACGTTTTCCCTTTGCTCTTCGTTTCTCAGTTCCAGCCATTCTTCTACTGCTAGGCAGTTCGTTGAGTCTGTTTTCTTTTCAACGGGAGGTCTCTCTGTCCTATCAGCATGCAGAAGAAGATGCAATCCGGCAAGCCAGGAGTCTTGGAGACGAAAACTCAGCCATGTTGGAGTACTTGTTCCTGTATCGCCAAGCAGATAGGTCGGCAGCCGATTTACTCATTAGCAAGACAGGAGGCAACCCAAATCTTCGATTGGTTTTGATGTGTGATGAAAACAATCTGGTAATTTTGTCTAACCGATATGAACTGCAGCACCGTCCAGTCAGTAGCACTGAGGTAGCATATCGCTTATCAAGCTTTGAAAGAGTTCGGCAAACCCTAACAGGTCAAGTCATTCTCGCTCTGGATAAACGGAGTGTCCAGGCAATCTACCCAGTGGCACTAGGAACAACTTCAGGCCAGCTTCGCCCTACAAAAGTGGGCGTTCTTTTGCTAGAGTACGATCTTTCTGTATTAAAACAGCGATTTTACAACGATGCTTTACAGCGTTCGCTAGAAGCCAGTGCTGTATTAGCACTACTTTGCACCACGGTCTGGTTCTTTTTTTACAAAACCTTAACCCTGCGAGTTGGTCAACTAGTTGAAACAACCAACCGCTTGGCTAAGGGAGAGTTTAGTGTTCGGGCTGGATTACAAGGTTCTGACGAATTAACTCAAATTGCAACCGCCTTTGACCACATGGCGAACCAGATTCAGATGAATCAGCAGCAACTTCAGAAGTTGGCCCAGCATCGGGAAGAACTGCTCAACCTTCTCGCCAGCCAGATCCATAACTCCCTAGATCTCGATACAATTTTGTCAACCGCTGTGCGTGAAACTCGGGACTTGCTAGGAGTCGATCGGTGCAATTTTATGTGGTGCTGCTTTGCCGATCCAGCACCCAATTTTCATCTCAGCCACGAGGCCAAGTCTCCCAATTTGCCAAGCGCACTCGGACAATACCCAATTGAAGACTTTAATAAATCTGATCTGGAGGCTCTTTTTAGCTCTCAATCAGTACAAATAGACGATCTGACACAGGAAGATATGTCCCTGAATGCAAGCTTAAGAGAACGTTGGCTGGCTCAAGGCGATGCGTCGTTTGCCTGCTGCCCGATCCCAATCCGTTCTGGCAAACTCGGGCTGATCTCCTGTGCCTATTGCTCTAACCTCCACTCCTGGAGCAACGATGAAATCGAACTCTTACAGAGCGTTGCTAATCAATTGACGATAGCGATCGAGCAAGCGGAACTATACGAGCAAACCCGTATTGCTGCTTCCCATGACCTCCTAACAGGTTTACCTAACCGGATGCTGTTCAACGAGCGGCTGTCTTTTGCATTGGTCAATGTCCTCCCACCACGGGACGACAGGAGAGGCGTTGACTTCGTCAATCTACGTCACAGCCAAGGTATGCTAGCTGTGATGTTTCTAGACTTAGATCGCTTCAAGACAATCAACGATACCCTTGGTCACACTGTTGGCGATCGCTTATTACAGGGCATTGCTCGAAGAGTCAAAGCCTGTTTGCGCGAAGATGACATCATTGCTCGTTGGGGAGGCGATGAGTTCACCCTGCTAATGCCTCATATCGGTTGTGCAGAAGATGCTCTCAACATCGCCCAGAGAATTCTGGAAGCTCTAAAGCCAACTTTTGATCTAGAAGGACACCAGATTCGCAGTACTTTCAGCATTGGCATCGCTCTTTATCCAGATGACGGTCAAGATGCTGAAACACTGATGAAAAATGCAGATGCTGCCTTGTACCATGCCAAGGAACAGGGCCGGAACAACTATCAACGCTATAGCTCAGCGATGAACTCAAAAGCCTCCGAAATGTTGGCTCTGGAAAATAGTCTGCACCAGGCCCTGGAACGAGGAGAATTTGTCATCTACTACCAACCTCAAGTGAACACAAGGACTGGGGAAATCACTCGGATGGAGGCATTGCTGCGCTGGCAGCACCCCGAGCTGGGGCTGATATCTCCTGGTATATTTATCCCCCTAGCTGAGGAAAACGGACTCATTGTGCCCATAGGTGAATGGGTACTGCGAACTGCCTGTACTCAGAACAAAGCTTGGCAAGTTATGGGTTTACCACCGCTACGCGTAGCAGTCAACATCTCCTCTCGGCAGTTTCGGCAACCGAATCTTTTGTCAAAAGTGGCACAAGTTTTACAAGAGACAGAGTTAGAGCCTCACTATTTGGAGTTAGAAATTACAGAATCTACGGTTATGCAGGATGCGAACTTTACCAGGACAATCCTGAGAGAGTTGCAGCAGATTGGTATTTATGTGGCAATGGATGATTTTGGTACAGGATATTCCTCGCTCAGTTACCTCAAAAAGTTCTCGTTTCACACAATTAAGATTGACCAATATTTTATTCGTGATTTGTCATTCGATCCGCACGATCGGGCGATCGTCACCGCCATAATTGCTCTAGGGCGGGGCCTTGGTCTGACTGTAGTCGCAGAGGGTGTAGAAACCCAGGAGCAACTGTACTGCTTACAATCGCTCCAATGCGAAGAAATGCAAGGCTACCTTTTCAGCCGACCCCTATCTGTCGAGAAGGCGACTGAACTACTCCAAACAAATTTTTCTCTGTTTTCCACCTCTAAAGATTGCAGTGCAGAACCAAACCATATAGCAGGGGGGATCTCAAGAGCCCCCCTGCCCTCTTCGGCAAGGAATGGGAGCAAGAATAGAATTGCTCCCTCACCCCTGCCTAAGAGTGCTCCCCCGCTCAGGCGATGGTAACCTCAGGTGACAGGTAAACGTCCTGAATGGCATGAAATAGCTTTACCCCTTCTTCCATCGGACGCTGGAAGGTCTTGCGACCAGAGATCAGCCCGGTACCACCCGCTCGTTTGTTAATCACAGCGGTGCGAATTGCTTCAGCAAAGTCATTTTTACCAGAAGCCCCACCGGAGTTAATCAACCCAGCGCGTCCACAGTAGCAATTCAGTACTTGGTAGCGAGTCAAGTCGATTGGGTGGTCGGTCGTTAAATCGGTGTAAACCCGATCATTAGTTTTGCCATAGCTTTCGCCGGTAGCCTTGGCAACCGCTTCATAGCCGTGGTTATATTCGGGCAGCTTCTGCTTAATGATGTCAGCTTCAATTGTGACGCCCAAGTGATTCGCCTGCCCCGTGAGGTCAGCTGCCAGGTGATAGTCCTTATCTTGCTTGAAAGCGTTGTTACGCAGATAGCACCACAGAATTGTTGCCATACCAAGTTCGTGGGCGAGAGCAAAGGCTGCGCTCACTTCCTGAATTTGCCGGGTTGATTGCTCTGAGCCGAAGTAAATTGTTGCCCCTACAGCAACAGCCCCTAGATTCCAGGCTTGTTCCACAGAGGCGAACATCACCTGGTCGTATTGATTAGGGAAAGTCAGCAGTTCATTGTGATTGAGTTTCGCAATGAAGGGGATTTTGTGGCAGTATTTGCGCGAAACGCTGCCTAAGACTCCCAGCGTAGTGGCGACAGCATTACAGCCAGCTTCAAGTGCTAACTTGATGATGTTTTCCGAGTCAAAGTAAATCGGGTTGGGTGCAAAGGAAGCACCTGCTGAGTGTTCAATTCCTTGGTCTACAGGCAGGATGGAAAGATAGCCGGTATTGGCAAGACGACCAAAGGAATACAACTGCTGAAGGCTACGCAGCACTTGAGGGGAGCGATCACTCAAGCTAAAAATCCGGTCTATAAAGTCAGAACCCGGTAGATGCAGTAAATCTTTGGAAACTTTTGCCTTATGGGTAAGCAGGTCTTCTGCTTCTTTACCTAGCGAAGACTCAATGGATTGGGGTGCTGATAGCGTTGCTGTCATGATAGCGTTCCTCAAAACAACTTAAGTGGAATGTGTTGCCTAAAATACAAAAACCATCTGGCTATGCCATTCCCTACTAACTAGGATAGTTGCTGTGCGATTGACGGAGGATATCGTCGGTGCGCGAATTAAATCAGCACAGTAAAGCCATATATGCTGATTACTAATAATAGAACTGCCGTGATCTGCGTGGCTCGCGTCTGAGGTGAGGGTAAGAAGGTTTCTCGTACCAAAATCGAAATAGATGCCCCAACTACATAGCTCAAACTCAGCACCAAGTAGGGCCAACTGGGGACAATTTGCCAAATCCCTAGTAGAGTCATTGCCAGTAATAACATCAACAGCTCTACAAACCGGGGCAGATTTTGCTGGCTCGATAAGATAAAGGTACTCAACCAAAAATGCCAAATTCTCATCGTTTACCTGAAAAGAGGATAGTGATTAACTAGTGGTCACGAACAGTTGGCTTCCCCATGCCGTTGGCTTGTGCAATTGAGTTCTGGTCTGATGGGAGTTCGACACCAAACACCCGGTTAAAGGTTTTTTCCACTTTGTAGCCGGAATCAATGGATTCTAGGGGGTCTTTGCGTAGCCGATGGCGCAGACACAAAGTCATGACACGACGGATATCATCAACCGTAACTGAGTTGCGGCCTTCAAACGCTGTGAGGGCAGTTGCCGCACGCCTAGTCACGATGTCCCCCCGTAAGCCGTCAATATCAAGTTCAGAGCAAACTTCAGCGATTTTTAACTGGAGGTCGCGCTCAATCGCCACCGAGGGCAGCAACTTTTGGGCGCTAACTAATTGTTGTTGCAATGCTGTTTGCTGGGGCTGGTATTTTTCGAGAAATAGTTGTGGGTTCTGATCGAACTCTGTCCGTTGCTCGACGATTTGCACTCTCAGCGCTGGTTCTTTGACCGTGCGGACTTCAGAATGCATCCCAAAGCGATCGAGCAACTGGGGCCGTAGTTCACCTTCTTCGGGGTTGCCAGAACCAACGAGAACGAATCGAGCGGGATGGCGGATGGAAATACCTTCCCGTTCAACTGTGTTCCAGCCACTGGCTGCCGAGTCAAGTAGGACGTCTACTAGGTGGTCATCTAGCAGGTTGACTTCATCAACGTAAAGGATGCCCCGATTGGCTTTGGCAAGTAATCCCACTTCAAAGGCTCTGACTCCTTGAGAGAGGGCTTTTTCGATATCAATGGTGCCGCAAACCCGGTCTTCTGTCGCTCCTAGCGGCAGGTCAATCATAGGAACTTTTTTCTGGGCAACGGGAATTTCTAGCTGTTGCTCCAACTGCTGCCGGACAGCATCACTCATCAAATCGGGATCGCAAGGATGGCTGTTGAAGGGGTCATCGGCAACGACTTCAATTTCAGGCAGGAGGTCAGCCAGCGCCCGGATAGTTGTAGATTTGCCAGTGCCGCGATCACCCATAATCATCACACCACCAATTTTAGGGTCGATCACGTTCAACAATAAGGCTAGTTTCATCTCTTCCTGACCGACAATGGCAGTAAAGGGAAAAACAACGCGGCGGGCAGACAAAGGCGCAGTTGGACTCACAGAATTACCTATCAACTCGGGTCACCGCTTTTTATTTTGCCACACTGGCAGGGCGCTGCGCGCCAGGGTGTAGGGTGTAGGGTGTGGGGTGTAGGGAAAAAAATGCGATTTCACCCTCTGATTTTTCTTTCTTTAGCAGTCTTCCCCTACTCCCTCTTTGACAAGAACGTTTATCCAGGTTACTTGTTTGGGAAAATGAATCTTGTCTTCCCCTACTCCCTACTCCCTCTTCATGAGCCAAACTGCCCTAAATCTAATTGCGATCGCTGTTTTTGCCCTGACGCTTTCGACTCTCTTGGGACCTTTGTTCAACTTATCCCCAACTGTACCTGCACTCGCCACCTTTGGTATTTTGGGACTAGCCACCTTAGATAGTTTGAGCTGGCAAGGCCAGGGAGGTACTCTACTTTTAAATTGGCTGGCTAGTTTCTCACCCCAGCACCGTGCTCGCGTTGTCCGACATGAAGCCGGGCACTTCCTGGTAGCTTCCCTACTGGAAATTCCAGTTATTGGCTACGCTCTCAGCGCTTGGGAGGCTTTTAAGCAAGGGCAATCAGCGCAGGGTGGAGTTAGCTTTGACGATCGGGAACTAGCATCCCAGCTAGAACAAGGGAATCTCAAATCTCAACTGCTAGAGCGGTACTGCACAATTTGGATGGCAGGTTTTGCCGCTGAAACCTTGGTTTACGGCAGCGCCGAGGGTGGAGCCGACGATCGGCAAAAACTTAGAACTGTTCTGACTCCGCTGGGATTCTCTGCCTCAATGCAAGAGCAGAAGGAGCGTTGGGCAGCTCTGCAAGCCAAAACTCTACTTCAGGCGAATTGGTCTGCCTACGAAGCGCTGGTCGATGCCATGCAACAACATGCCCCTGTTTATGAGTGTTGTCGTGCGATCGAGCAGCACCAGAAGAATCAGGTCGAATTTGACTGAATGGATTTGTCGCTAGGTAGAGCGTTAAGCATTGCCAGAGCTTGCTCCATCATTGGTGGTAACCGGCGCAGAATCTTACCCTTTTCCCGCTCAACTGCTACCAAAGTCACCCGCGCTTTGGCATACAACTCTTGCCCATCCGGGGATTTAATCTCGTAATCCCAATTAATCCGGACCCCACTCACTTCTGCCAGGAGCGTCTTAACTATAGCCGCCATCCCCAGTCGAATTGGGCGGTGGTAGCGCACAGAAAGCTCCACTACTGGCAAGTCACATCCCAGGGCAACTAAATCGGCAAACTCGATGCCAATCGAACGTAAGCACTCCACTCGCGCCTCTTCCATCCAGGTCAAATAAGAACCATGCCAGACGTTACCTGCATAGTCAGTATGATGGGGTTGCGCCCGGACTATATATTCAAACCATTGTTTAAAAGCCACCGGCGGCTGATTGAGGATAGCACCAGTAGGCGGCAACTCCAAGGGCTGATGTGATTCTTCTGACACTTGACGTGATGCTCGACTTGCTGGACTCAGAACGGGGTGTAGGGTGTGGGGTATAGGGAATGAAATTGGGTACATGCCCTTCCCCTTCAGGGGAACAACAATCTTATATTTGTTTCGAGACCCGGTAACGTGCGAAGAAACAAGGCTTCTACACAAGCCCTTAATTCATGGGGAGGGTCCCCTACACCCCACACCCCACACCCTACACCCTACGCCGAAGGCGCTTTGACTCCTACTCTCTATTCCCTAATCTAAGGATTTGGGCTGTAACTGCCAGGCTTTCTTCATAAAGAGCCTCTTGCCCCCAGCGTTGTAGCTGCTGACTAAGCAACAGCTCCGGATTCTGGTCTGCAGGTGATGTCACTTGTTGAAACCGACAGGACTGGGCACCACCACCCGCTTCCATCCGCATACAACCACCCGTTTCCGAACACAGAACCGTACAGCAGTCTGCCTCCAAATTGGTCGAGTTGAGGCGCAGGGCAACTAAGTCGCCCCGAAGCTCGCCGGCATCAGATGTGGGGATTTCAGCTAACTCCGCTTCTATTTGGCGCTGATCTTCAGCCACAAAATGAATGCGCTTAAGGTTGTAGTCTCCCCCTTCTTGTTCTAAGTGCGTGGGACGCCACTGCAATCGACTAGCCAACCAGCCTAAAAACATCAGCGCTTGAGCCGGATTGCCTTTTTGGTAATCAAGCGTCACTCGGTCAACTTCCTTGAGCGCGGCACGGCGCTGTGGCGGATCGAAAGCTTCAGCTGTCAACTCCTGCCAAGCGGCTAAGCGACGCCAGTTGAGGTCAGCAACTGGCGTATCCCCCTCTATCAGTTCTTGCACCCTTAACAAATCAGTCTCTGTCTCACTAAAGCCGCTCGAGTCAACGATGACAGAGTTGCACACTGCCGCCAGTCGCTTAAATAGGCCGTTGTTCGGATCGGGTGTTGCCTTCCACCAGAGAAACTTGGGCAAGCCACCAATCAATAGGGCTGAAAACATCCCACCTACCCGTTCCAGAGCAGTGACGCTGCCCTTGAGGGTGATGTACTCGCAGCAGACTAGAGTGTTGGACGATTGTTTTTGGATTGGGCAATAAGCGGAGACTTGAGCGGTGACGCCTTCGTCCTCCCCAACCACTGGGCAAAGGGCAACAATGCGGCAGGGGTTGCGACTAGCGATCGCATCCGCAATGGTGGGACTTTTGGCATCTAAAGCATAGAATATGCTGCTGGTACCAGCGTCGCCATTGGCAGTATCACCACGCCGCTTGGCAAGTTCTTCCCGCAACTTATCTAGTATTTGGGGATTCACCTTCCCAGTCACTGACAACCCGTAAGCTTTCTGCGCTTCCCGCAGCGCTGCTGCTGTACGCGGTCCCGGAATCCCGTCAATGGGGCCGCTGTAAAATCCCAAAGTACTCAACAACTGTTGAGTTTCTTCAGGTTCGTAAACAATCAAACTAAACGTTGTCGCCCGTGTAGCTACAGGAAGTCCCTCGTTATTACTGGCAACGCCGTAACTTTGCCAAATCTTACTAAGTTCCGCCTCAATTTCTGTAAGCGAGACATCTTTTGGAGCTTGAAGTGAAACAATTGGAGGAGATTGGATCGTCATAACAGTTTCTCAAGCAACAACTCATGTTTCATAATCGACGCCAGCGGCGTCCATCCTGATCAATTAGGCGTTCAGCTTCATCTGGTTCCCAGGTACCAGCTTCATACTGAGGAATTGACGCCGGATCCGTCGGAGCATCCCAAACCGAGAGTGCTGGAGTCACCACCTGCCAAGCAGCTTCTACCTCGTCCGCTCTTGTGAACAAGGTTTGGTCTCCCATCATGCAATCAAGCAACAGGCGGTCGTAAGCATCGGAATTCGTTGAACCAAAGGCCGAACCGTAACTAAAGTCCATATCAACTGAACGAGTCCGGAGATCTGGTCCTGGCATCTTAGCTTCAAAGCGGAGTGAGATCCCCTCATTCGGCTGAATCCGCATGGCTAGGATGTTGGTATTTATCTGTTGAGCTGCCGATTGAAAGATCAGATAAGGCACTTCGCGGAAGTGGATCGAAATCTCTGACACTTTTTTGGGCAATCGCTTGCCGGTACGCAAGTAGAAGGGAACACCATGCCAGCGCCAGTTGTCAATCACAAATTTCATCGCTACATAGGTGGGCGTCGTGGAGTTGGGATCAACCCCCGACTCCTCGCGATATCCAGGTACTTTTTTCCCCTTCATCCATCCAGCGCTATACTGACCACGCACTGCTGAACGCTCCAGATTCTGGACATCTGCTAGGTGGGTGGCTTGGATGACCTTCACTTTTTCTGTCCGGATACTATCAGCATCCAGGGCATTTGGGGGCTCCATGGCGGTGAGGCAGAACAGTTGCATTAAGTGGTTTTGCAACATATCGCGCAGGGCCCCAGAACTTTCGTAGTACCCAGCCCGCTCTTCAACCCCCACCGTTTCTGCCACAGTAATCTGGATGTGGTCAACAAACTGGCGATTCCATAATGGTTCAAAAATCGCATTAGCAAAGCGAAAGACAAGTAGATTCTGAACCGTTTCTTTACCCAGGTAGTGGTCGATCCGGTAGACTTGCTCTTCTTTACAAACTTTCTGTACCACTCGGTTCAGGTTCCGGGCTGAACCCAAATCCCGACCGAAGGGTTTTTCAATGACTAGGCGGGTCTTGAGCGGGTCGTCCAGCATCTTCGCCGCCCCTAGCTGCTGAATCGATTCGGGAAAGAATTTCGGAGAAACTGAGAGGTAGAACATCCGGTTTCCCCGTGTTCCCCGTTTCCCATCCAACTCACTCAACAGTTCTTTCAGTTTCTGGTAGCTTTCTGGGCTGTCAATGTCACCGGGACAGTAAAACAGACCTTGGGCAAAGTCTTGCCAAAGTTCCTCAAGACCGATCCCGTCAGAAAACTGCTCAATGCCCTCCCGCATATGTTCGCGGAAGAAGTCATCGCTCCAGTCCCGACGCGCGACTCCAACAATGGTGGTTTCTGGCGGGATCCGCCGCCCCCGCCTCAATTTGTAAAGCGCTGGCACCAGCTTGCGCTGGGTAAGATCTCCTGAGGCTCCAAAGATGACAATGATCTGAGGTTCGGGCGTCCGTTCTTGTTGCAGCCCAAGGCGCAGAGGATTTTCTAGCAGCGTAACCATAGTTGTTTGCAGTTAATTTTTAACTCCGTCTCTATCCTGCGATCGCTGGGAGGAAGGAACGGTATACAGTATTGCAAAATCTCCAGATGCCCAAGAAGAGGGCAGGGAAGAGGGCAGGGGGGCAGGGAGCAGGGAGCAGGGGGAAATAAATCAAACCTATCACTAGATTTTGACGCAATTGGTCAATTTCTGATTGTCCCCCTGTCCCCCGTCCCCTATCTCTTCTAAACGGGCGACAACTGATTGACTTTCTCTTCCAAAGATTCCATCAGTGACTGGAATGGCTTGATAAACTTGTCAATCCCTTCAACCAGCAGTTCGTCCATCACTTCATCTATGTTGATGTTGATGTCTGGGTCTTTGAGACTTTCCATCAGCTTGTGAGCCTCTTCCACCTCAGTTTCAAGGCGGTTTTGCACATTGCAGTGGTCAGCGCAGGCTTTAATTGTTGACGGTGGCATGGTGTTGACAGTGTCGGGACCAACTAGCTCATCGACATACATCACATCACTGTAGCTGGGGTCTTTGGTGCTAGTGCTAGCCCACAGTAGACGTTGAACTTTGGCCCCTTTGGCTGATAAGGCTTTCCAGCGATCGCTTTGAATAATTTCTTTGTACTTCTGGTAAGCGATTTTCGCATTAGCGATCGCTACTTTGCCCTTGACCTCCGTTAGCCGTGCTTGTACGTCGGGGTCGGCAATACCTTGTTTGAGCTTAGCGTCAATGCGACCATCAATATTGCTATCAATCCGGCTGAGAAAGAAACTGGCTACTGAGGCAATTTTACTGATATCCTTACCTTCTGATGCCCGTTTCTCCAAGCCCCGAATGTAAGCCATCGCTGTCTCGACGTAGCTCTCTACTGAGAACAGCAGGGTAACGTTGACATTGATCCCAGCGGCGATCGTCTGCTCCACCGCAGGCAAGCCCTCCTTCGTACCGGGAATCTTGATCATGACATTTTCCCGACCAAGCTCTTGGTAATACCGATGGGCTTCCTTGATTGTGGCCTCGGTATCGTGGGAAATCGTCGGTGGGACTTCAATGCTGACGTAACCATCTAGCCCATCCGAAGCTTCATAGACAGGTCGCAAGATATCACAGGCATTGCGAATATCTTCGAACACCAGCGTTTCATAAATTTTGTAAGTTGGTAGCCCAGCTCTGATCCCAGCTTCAATATCGCCGTCGTAGATCGCGTTGCCAGAGATTGCCTTTTCAAAGATGGCTGGATTGGAGGTGATCCCACAGATCCCTTGATTCTCAACCATATCTTTAAGTTCGCCGGACTGAATTATGTCACGAGTCAAATTATCCATCCAGATGCTTTGACCGTAGTCTTTGATTTCTAGTAGATGATTGGTTGCCATGGTTTCCCGCTTTTGATTCCTATAAGTTGTAGTCTGTCGTCCAATTTGGATTCAATCCAAAATCGCCTTACTGGGGTACGCGCGTTCTGTCGATCGTGTTCTTTTCACCTTTTGCCGTTGCCCATTGTTGGATAAATGACTCCACCAGTGCGACATCATCTTTGCTGCCTATAATCAAAGGCGTGCGCCCATGGAGTTTTGTTGGCACTACATCCAAAATTTCCTGAGTCCCGGTGCTAGCCCTTCCGCCTGCTTGCTCAACCAAAAATGCCATGGGAGCTGACTCATAGAGCAAGCGCAACTTACCTTCTGGTTTCTTCACTGTGCCGGGATACAGAAACACACCGCCTTGCAGCAGAATCCGATGGAAGTCTCCTACCATTGCTCCACTGTAACGCGCAGTATAGCCCTCAGTGCGGTGGACGTAGCGAATGTATTCTCGGATTGGTTCCTCCCATTGCCAGAAGTTACCCTCATTGACGCTGTAGATGGGACCGTGACTGGGAATCTGGATGTTTTCATGCGTCAGGATGAATTCTCCCAAGCTGGGGTCGAGGGTGAAAAAGTGGACTCCCTTGCCGATGGAGTAGACCAGCAGAGTACTCGGACCATAAAGAATGTATCCTGCGGCAATTTGTTTACGTCCAGGCTGTAGCAAATCGCTAGCTGAGTTATCGCTATCAGTCCCTTCCTGTTGCTGAATCGCGAAGATGGAACCCAAACTCATATTGATGTCAGTATTGGAAGAGCCATCAATCGGGTCATACAGCAGACTATACCGACCAACCGAGGAGTTTTCTGGAATGTAGTAAGGGTGTTCCATCTCCTCGGAAGCTAGGCGATCAACAAGGCCACTTTGCTTGAATACTGAGATAAACACGTTGTTTGCGTAGATATCCATCTTTTTAACGGATTCTCCATGCACGTTAATTTCCTCAGTCACTCCCAAAACCCCTGCCATCAGCCCCGCCCGACTCAGATGGCGGGCAATGAGTTTGGCAGCGAGGGCGATGCGATTCATTAAAGCACTAAGGTCCTGCGCCTCTGCTGAGAAGCTTTGGAGTTGTTGCAGGACGTGACGGGATAGGGTTGTACAATCACGCTCTAGGGCGTACTCAGGTTGCTCGGGTTGTTGCGCGTCAGCTATTATCGCCATTTTCATCCTCCCTATCAAGGGTCGAACTTCTATCGGGACTTGCTATTGCCTAGCCCGGTCGTTCTTGCTTTCTATAATAGGAAAGGAATTTCCAAATTAAATCCGACTTTAGGTAAACTACAGAAATCAAGACGATTCAGAGAGCCTCTCTCACAGGGACAATATCCTCCTCGTTTTTTCCTAGCCGCTAGTTCTTGTATAATAGAAGACAGACAAGCTGTGGCGTTTTTCCTCTTTCTTTGACGGCAACGAATGCAGCTAAAATTCGTCTCGTCTCATCCCACTACCGCCGCCGCGCCGATTACTTTCCTCTCGTGGCTTAGCTTTATTGACTCTAAGCTGACGTCCCATCCACTCGGCACCATCCAATTCAGTGATTGCCGTGTCTTCCTGGGCGTCTTCGGTCATTTCAACAAAGGCAAAACCTCGCATTCGACCAGTTTCCCGGTCTGTGGGCAATACAATTCGCTTAACTGTGCCATACTCGGCAAATACTGCTCTTAAGTCTTCTTCAGTGGCACGGTAAGACAGGTTTCCAACGTAGATAGTCATAGCGATACGTAAATCTGAACTAGGAGCTAAAGTTCAGCTCTACAGACAGATGTCAGACATTGCGAGGAAAGCATGAGACTTGTCTGTTTTACCAATGGTGAATTTCAAGGTTCGGCAACCACGAAAGCGGTAGCAACGTCTACAACTCAACCACTGATAGGGCTGAACTTAATCAATACCGTCATATCATAGCCTATTCGCTAGCTGCGAAAGGTTATCTGCCCTACAAAGAGTACCTCTTAAGTTCAGCCAGTTTCTACCTCTTACGGCTTAGTCAATTGAAATCGATTGCGGTCCACTAGCAGAGCCTTTATGTAGCTGGGAATCAGAGGCAGTATAGCCATTAGGACCGATTTGCCGCTCAAGCCAGCTATTAACTGGTTCGTCAGTCAGGTTAAGTCGAAGCACACCAGAGAAAAAACCGCCCAAGAATGAGGCTGGGTGCTGAGTGAGTTGTTTGAAAATCGGTGTCAATTCATCTACGAACATTGCCGTTGCCCTCTAATTGCTCCTGATGAGATCCTAGCGCCTTCCGTGATGCCATCGAGTTACACCATCAGGGCTGTCAATCAAGGTAATGCCTTGAGCTTGGAGTTGATCGCGAATCTGGTCTGCTCGGGCAAAATCACGAGCTTTACGGGCAGTCTGCCGTTGTTGAACCCAGGACTCAATTTCAGCATCGCTCAAATCACCAAACGTTACAGAGGTTTCAGGCTGCACTTCAAAACCCAAGACCTGCGCGAGACAGACAAGCGTATGCCATTGCTGCTCTAGCACTGCTGGGGAAGTGCCGATTTTCCCTGTATGGGTGAGGAGATTGCGCTCGTGTAGTATCTGATCTTTAGCTAGCTCAAACAGGACTGCCAAACCACCAGGAAAATTAAAGTCATCATCCACTACTGTCTGGAATCGCTCAACGGCATCTGGATCTAGCTTTTCTCGATTGCTGCAGTCTGCGCTTGTGGCGGGGTTCCAACCCAGGGCTGAGCCATACTGATAGCCAAAGAGTAAACCTTCTTTGAGGGTCATCCAACCGTTTTGCGCTGCTGCGATCGCCTCCTCGGTAAAATCAATCGGCTTGCGGTATTGAGCCTGAAGTACCAACAGCCGCACCGCCATCGGGTCAGTCGGTCGATTCAGCAACTCCCGAATGGTGATGAAGTTGCCCTCCGACTTAGACATTTTATCTCCATCTACTGTCACCATGCCGTTGTGCATCCAGTAACGTGCTAGAGGCACGCCAGTAACGGCTTCGGATTGAGCAATTTCATTTTCGTGATGGGGAAAAATTAGGTCAGCTCCCCCAGCATGGATATCAATTGTTTCGCCTAAATGAGCCCTTACCATCGCTGAACACTCAATATGCCAGCCCGGACGCCCCGCACCCCAGGGCGATTCCAATGCAGGTTCCCCTGGCTTCGCCGCTTTCCACAAAGCAAAGTCGAACGGATCTCTTTTCTTCTGAATCTCGTCTTCTACATCAACCCGTCCACTTGCCCCAGCTTGTAAATCTTCCAACTTGCGACCTGAGAGCTTACCGTAATCAGCAAACTTTCGCACTTCGTAGTACACATCCCCCGCCTCTGGGTAGGCGTAGCCTTTTTGTTCCAGTTCATCTATCAGCCGCTGAATTCCATCTAGGGTATGAGTGGCACGGGGGTACTTATCCGCTCGTTTAACATTCAGCCGGTCCATATCCTCAAAATACGCCTGGATAAAGCGCTCAGCCACAGCCTCCATTGATGACCTCTCTTGCCGGGCGCGATTGAGAATTTTGTCATCAATATCTGTAAAGTTTTGGACATACTGCACGTCATACCCGCGCCATTGCAGATACCGACGTACTACATCCCAAACGATACAAGCCCTTGCATGACCCAGGTGGCAATAGTCGTAAACCGTTACACCGCAGTAGTACATTCCCACCTTGCCTGGTGCTTGTGGCTTAAAGGGTTCCTTGCTGCGAGTGAGAGTGTTGTAAAGTGTCAAGGTCATGACTGTATCATTTTGAATTTTAGATAATGGAATTGTGAAAGCCCGATCAGTAGGCAGTTTCATCAATTTATCTGTTGCAGATATTCAGCCAAGTGGTATAGGCAGTGGAATCAATAATATAAGCAATAATGGGGGAGGACAGCCGCGTGGGCGGTGAGACAGCGCTACAGGAGGGTTTCCCTCCGGAGCCACTTCTGTGCGGGGGTTCCCCCCGTTGAGGAAAGTGGCGTCAGGCGACTGCGAACCCGAAGGGGTCCCCCGACTTGAGCGGACTGTCCGTGAGGACAGCCAGCAGTCCCTATGCTAATGTCTAATCCACACTCCACGCTACATTTGATGTTTTTTTGATAGCCAAGCTATGGAATCAGCAGTCAGTCCCGATCGCGCAAAATCAATGGATGCCCCGAAACACGGCTTGCCGGTCACAATTATCACAGGGTTTCTTGGCAGTGGTAAGACGACCCTACTCAATCACATCCTGACTAATCAGGAGGGCGTCAAAACAGCGGTTCTAGTCAATGAATTTGGTGAAATTGGTATCGACAATGAGCTAATTGTCACCACTGGCGAGGATATGGTGGAGCTGAACAATGGATGTATCTGCTGCACCATTAATAATGATTTGGTGCAAGCGGTTTACAAAGTCCTAGAACGTCAAGACCAGGTAGATTATCTAGTAGTGGAGACGACTGGGCTTGCCGATCCATTGCCGGTGGCGCTCACATTTTTAGGCACCGAGTTGCGGGATCTGACCCGCCTAGACTCGATTGTGACGGTGGTAGACGCGGCAAATTACAGCCTGGATCTATTTAACTCTCAAGCAGCCCATAGCCAGATTGCCTACGGCGATGTCATCCTACTCAACAAGGCAGATCTAGTTGATGATGCCGATTTGGATCTGCTGGAGCTCAGGATTCGGGATGTTAAGGAAGGAGCGAGAATTCTTCGGACCACACGCGCTCAAGTACCAATCCCGTTAATTCTTAGTGTGGGTCTATTTGAGTCCGATCGGTATTTTGCAGAACACTCAGAGCCTAGCCACGAGCATCACCACCATGACCACGCTGATTGTGACCACGAACACGGGCATTGCACCCAAGATCATGATAGTCACGAGCATCACTCTCACCACTTAGAGAATGACGGATTTACCTCAATATCGTTCCAGAGCGACCAGCCTTTGGCGATTAAGAAGTTTCAGTATTTCTTAGATAACCAGCTACCCTCTAGTGTCTTCCGGGCAAAAGGCATTTTGTGGTTTGATGAAAGCCCCAAGCGTCATATCTTCCACCTGTGCGGCAAGCGCTTCACCATTGAGGATGAGGAGTGGAAAGGAGAGCGGAAAAATCAGGTGGTGCTGATTGGGCAGGATCTGGATCGCGAGAAGTTGCGATCGCAGCTAGAAAAATGCATTTGTCTTCCTTCCACTAGTCGGGGTAAGGGCTTTGGAAAATAAGCTGCTCAGCAGGGGTGAGGGGGTAAGCTCAGCTTATGCGAGTAGTCATCCAGCGAGTCAAATCCTCTCAAGTTAATGTCAATGGTCAAGTCGTTGGCAAAATCGGGCGGGGGCTGAACTTACTCGTGGGCATTGCTGATACAGATACCAAAGCCGAACTCGAATGGATGGTTCGTAAGTGCTTGGAATTACGGTTATTTCCTGATGAGGGTGGAAATGACCGTTGGCAAAAATCAGTGCAGGAGATCGGGGGTGAACTCTTGGTAGTCAGCCAATTTACCCTCTACGGCGACTGCCGCAAAGGTCGCCGCCCCTCGTTTGATCGCTCAGCTCCCCCCGAATTAGCTCGAAACCTTTACGAACAATTTGTTGCCAAGTTGCGGCAGAGTGGCTTACAGGTTGAAACCGGACAATTTGGTGCGATGATGCAAGTCTCGATTGAGAATGATGGTCCCGTTACTCTTTTGCTAGAGAGACTGCCCTAGCCGTGGCTCCGTCCCAGCAAGTAAGCGCTCGATGTTGCTGCGGTGCCGCCAAATGACATATAAACTACCAGCGACTGCAAACAACTGGTAGGGTAGCGGTTGATCTAGAAGGAGCATCAGGATAGAAACAACGACTGCTCCAGCCAGGGAACCGACAGATACAGTCCGCGACAGCACTAGCACTACGCCAAACACCAGGAGTGTTCCTAAACCCACCTGCCAACACATGGCTAACAAAACTCCTAAGCCAGTTCCCACCGATTTGCCACCAGTAAAGCCCAACCAGATTGATTTACTATGCCCCATCAAGGCTGCTAGGCCAGCTCCAGCCAATACCCAAGGGCACCAGAGGTCGAGCTGCACTGCTGACGGGACAAGGTGACGATTGGCAGCGAGGGCGATCGCCCAGTTCCCACCAGCGATCGCCAATACCCCCTTCAACGTGTCAATGAGTAAAACCAACAATGCTGGGCCTTTGCCCAGAGTCCTAAGGACATTGGTTGCCCCTGTGGAACCAGAACCATGTTCGCGAAGATCGATGCCTTGCAACAACCGCCCTGCCATATACCCCGTGGGAACCGAACCCAAGAGGTAAGCTACCAGCCAAACTACCCCAGACAAAATTAACCAATTAGCCATATTTTTGGTTCAAAATTCATAATCTCTGTCTCTGGACACTTGAGGGTCAGGGGCGAAGGCTAGCCACAGGGGGAATTGCAGCAGTGACAGACTGATTTGTTCTTCGGAGTCGTCAACGATAATTAGTGGCATCTGATTGGCTTTAACGAGTCGCTCAGCCTTCATT
>JAABUQ010006208.1_pt1 | contig 18315 bp, 20 predicted proteins | sample 5560001 | NCBI WGS metagenome assembly JAABUQ01 (sample SAMN10711888, study PRJNA513371) | rock metagenome | isolation source: Antarctica rocks | place: Antarctica: Victoria Land, Finger Mt nord | collected 2015-12-18
ATCGCCGCTCGAGGCTTTAAAACCGTGCCGGTACTCGCGATGGCTTTCCCTACAATACGCGCGCGCGGCGATACCGGGCGAATATGAACGGCCATTGCACCGCGAGCATCACCGTCATGCTGAACAGCAACAGCTCGACGACGGCATGGAAAACGCAAGCAACGTCAATCGGCTTTGCGCTATAGCGCTGCAGCGCACTCTGAGCCGTGAGAAACGGCAGGACCCCAAAGAGTACGACCATCCTTCTCAACGCCGATGTCTCGAGCGCCGAAACGTGCCGGCGAACATACATCTCCCTCGCAAACGCTGCGGTGGTCGGCAATAAAAGCAGCACCAGCAGGCCGCACGACAGCTCCATGCGCCGCGTGTACGTGAAAAGATAGTACGCTGACGCAAACGACCCGGCGAAGGCCACGAAGAACGCTGCGTTACTCACGTTCGTCTTCGTTTCCACCGAAAACTCGAACGGCAGGAACCATTTAGGAAAGGCACGCCTTACCCACCACATTTGCGCGCCGAACAACAAGAGAGCGATGAGCATCAGCGCAGCCGATGGCCACAGGCGCGTATCGCCCGAAAGCGAGCAGTAGTTGGCGGGGACCGAGAAGCCGATGAGAACAGCGCAGCCGCCGTAGAAAATCGACTCGCGTGCCGAAAGCGCCGGGAATCCCGCATGGCCTTTCATGCCGAAACGTTCACTGGCGGCCCCCCCGCATCCCGGTATCTCGACTCAGTTCGAAAGTCGAACCCCAGCATCACAGGTTTCGAGAACGCCGTCAGCTTCCAAGCGTTTGACGATTGCTGCCAGCGCGTCGGCGTCGTGATGCGGGAGGGCCGGCGCAAGTTCGTCGTACAAAACCAAGAACGAGATGCGCCTGTTCTCGGGTAGCGAGCGCAAACGTTCGACCACGCGACCCCGCACGTAACGCGACGTCGCCTCGAAAGGTAAGCGTTCCTGCGGTCCACGTTTGCGCGCGTGCTGCTTCGAAAGCGTAGCGACGGTGGCCGCGTCGAGCGGCGTAGCGGCGCAAATGGATTGGAGAGGGCAGATGAGGCACTTCGGCGCCCGTGCGGTGCACAGCGTCGCACCGACGTCCATCAAGGCGGAATTGAAGGCGTAGCTTTGCCCCGCCGGAAGCAGCGCAGCGCCCGCCGCATCGAGTAGCGCCGCGCTCGCCCGCGGCGGCCATTCGATGCCGTACTGCGTACGATGCACGATGCGGCGAATGTTCGTGTCGAGGGCCAGCGCGTCGGCGTTGAACGCAAAGGCGCGAACGGCGCGCGCCGTATACGAGCCGATTCCCGGTAACGAACGCAACGCGGCTTCATCGCGCGGCAGGACGCCATCGTGCTCATTGACGACGGCCTGCGCGAGCCTGTGCAGCCGTACGGCACGCGAATTGTAACCGAGGCCGCGCCATGCACGCAGCACATCGGACCGTAAAGCGGCCGCTAAGGCGGCAAACGACGGCCAACGCTCGACGAACGATTCGAAGAGCGGCACGACGCGTTCGACTTGCGTCTGCTGCAGCATGAATTCGCTGACGACGATTCGGTACGGATCGCGGCCTCGCCGCCACGGTAAATCTGCGCGTCCGTTACGTGCGAACCAGTCCAACAGCACGTTCGCGAACGTCACCGCTTGGACAGTGCCGCGATCGCGCGACCGATGCGCTCGATGCCGCTCACGAGCTGCTCGTGCGTTACCGGCGTAATTGCGAGCCGTAAGTTATGATCGCCGCCCGACGTTGCGAAGAATGCTTCCCCGAAGAGAAAGGTCGCCCCCTCACGTTCCGCGGCATCGAGCAGAGCGCGAGCGCGCAGGTCGCGCGGCGCCGTAATCCAGAGATAGAATCCGCCGGCGTTCGCGGTCAGCCGCATCGTTTTGGGCCATGCCCGGGCGATGGTCGATCGCGCGAGCGCATGCCGAGCGGTCAGCTCCTCGCGCAGTTGCACAATGTGCGCGTCGTAGTCACGCGCGAGGTAGTCGCAAACACCTGCCTGCACGTAAAGGCTCGTGGCCATGTCATACGATTGCTTGCGCAGCAAGAGCCGTTCGTAAATTGTCCGAGGCGCCGTCAACCAACCGAGGCGCAGTGACGGCGCAATCGTCTTGGAAAACGTACTGAGATAGATGACCGACTTGGGTGCGAGTGCAGCGAGCGGCGGAGCTAGAGTCTTGGCGAGTGCGCCGTACGGGTCGTCTTCGATGATCGGCACGCGGGCGCGCCCGGCCAACGTGACCAGACGTTGGCGGCGGTCGGCGTTCATCGTCACGCCCGTCGGATTGTGCAACGACGGCATCGTATAGATGAAGCGCGGGCGCCGCGTCCGCAAGATCTCCTCGACGTGATCGACGCGGATGCCGCCTTGATCGACGGCCACGGGAATGGCGCGCAGACGTGCGATAGCAAAGATTTGAAGCGCGCCGGGATAGGTCGGCTGCTCGACGATGATTTCGTCCTCGGGTTCGGCGAGCGACTGCGCGACGAGCGTGATGCCTTGCGTCGATCCGGTCAGCACGAGCACGTCGCGCGCATCGACGTTGCACGCGCGCGCGCGCATGCGGGCCGCGATCGCTTCGCGGAGCGGTGCGTGTCCCTCCGAATCGCCGTACGACAAGATGTAATCGGGATCGCCGGCCACGCGCGCGAAGGAGCGGGCTAGTTCTTGCAGCGGCGACGGCTCGACGGGTGGTACGCCCGGCACGAACGAGATGCGCTCGCCATGGAAGGTCGCGGCCAGCTCGCCCAGGACTTGCGGAAAAGCACCCACCTGCCACGGCGGCAGCGTAATCCACCACGGTACATCCGCCGTGCGCGGAGGATGGCCGATCGCCCGCGCAACGCGCGAGCCTGAGCCGACGCGTTGTTCGACGAGCCCATCGGAAACCAGCGCACGATAGGCATGCACCACCGTGCTGCGATTGACCCCGAGACGCTCGGCCAGCACGCGTTCGGGCGGCAAGCGCGTCGCCTCGGGAAGCGTCCCGGCCAAAATCGACTCGCGCAGGTCTTCGTAAATCTGCTGATAGATCGGGACGACGCTGTTCCGGTCGACGACCGGAATCGCCGCCGGCCATCCGACCTCACGCATCGGGCAGCGTTTTCTGCCGCCGGAGAAGCGGTCCCCTTACGCGAGCAACTCCGCGACGATGAGCGTCACATCGTCCGCGAGATGGACGGCGCTGGTGTCGTCCCAGGTTTGGGGACCGGCATCGGAGCGATGAACGGTGACGGTTCGGCGCTCTCCGTCGACGATGACGTAGGCTTCGAGCGATGCTATTGCGAGATAGTCGGCGACCTTGCGCGTCATGTCCGTGCGCCGCGTCGTGGGCGAAATGATTTCGCAGACGAAGCGCGGGTTTTCGAGCGCCGCGCGAGTGCGATCGTCCGGATCGCAGGAAACCGAAAGGTCGGGGACGTTCGCGTTGACGCGGTTCACTTTGGCGCCGGCACCCACGTAAACGCGGCACGGCGGTTTCAACTGCTCTCGGAACGCTGCGTCGAGATTCGAGAGGATTGCGGCGTGGTCGTTCGAGGGCGCCGCCAGTCCTTGCGGCGTCACGTAGTCGGGATGGGGGACGATTCGGCCATCAACGAGTTCGTAGCGCCCTTCGACGGTCTGGTGCCAGTCGAAGAACTCCTCAACCGTCATTCGGTCGTAGTCGAACATGTGGGTCCTTTCGCGGCACGATCGTCGGGTTCCGACAGGCCCGCAGGCGCTCTCGAGGTGGTCAAGGGTTTGGCAGTTGACGGCGGCAACCCCAGCGATGGGCAAGCGGGTTACTGCCCGATGGAGGATTCGAACTTGGCTGACACGGTGGTCGACGCGATCGTCATCGGCGCAGGTCCCGGCGGCTACCATGCCGCCATTCGGCTCGGACAGCTCGGCAAGAAGGTCGTCTGTGTGGATCGCGACGAGGTCGGCGGCGTTTGCCTGAACTGGGGCTGCATACCGACCAAAGCGCTGTTGCACGTCGGCGAGGTGTCGCGCCACATCCGCGAAGCGGACAAGATCGGGCTCCGAGTCGCCGCTCCGGAAATTGATCGCGAGGGAGTTGCCGCGTTTACCGATTCCGTCGTCAAGGCCAACGTCGGCGGCGTCAACACGCTGTTCAAAGCCAACAACGTGGCGTTCGCATACGGCGAGGCATCGTTCGCCGGACCCAAACGCATTACGCTGAAGAAGCGCGACGGCAGTACGGAGGCGTACGAAGCCAAGGAAGCGGTCGTCATCGCGACCGGCAGTGCGCCCGTCGACGTCAAAGCGTGGCCGCGCGACGGTGAGACGATCATCAACTCCGACGACGCCGTCCGTCTCAAAAAGATTCCGAAGTCGCTGCTCGTCATCGGAGGCGGCGTGATCGGTCTCGAATTCGCAACCGTCTACACGCGGCTGGGTGCCAAGGTCTTGGTCGTTGAGATGATGCCGCAAGTGCTGACCGGCACCGATCTCGAGATCTCAAAGACGATGGCGCGCATCCTCAAGAAGCAGGGCGTCGAGATCGCGCTCGGTACCAAGGTCGTCTCGCTGGAAAAGACTGCCGACGGCGTCAAAGCCGTACTGAACGGCGAGTTTACGAGCAACAAGGACGAGTCGCGCGACTTCGAGGTCGCTTTGGTTGCGGTCGGACGACGGCCCGTCACCGACAACCTCAACTTGGCGGCCGCGGGCCTGCAGACCGACGACAAGGGATTCATCGCGGTCGACGCCCAGCGGCGCACCGTGGTCGACGGCATCTTCGCGATCGGCGACGTAAGCTCAGCGCCGCTCCTCGCGCACAAAGCCATGAAGGAAGGCGTCGTTGCGGCGGAGGTAATCGGTGGCGACGTGTCGTCGGCATACGATCCGATCGCGGTGCCCAACTGCGTTTACACCGATCCGGAAGTCGCGACCGTCGGGCTCTCCGAAGAGGAAGCGAAAGCCGCCGGCTACGAGTTGCGCATCGGCAAGTTTCCGCTGGCGGCCAGTGGTCGCGCGCGCACCATGAATGAGTCCGACGGGCTCATCAAGCTCGTCGGCGACGCCAAGAGCGATCTCTTGCTCGGCATGCACATCGTCGCGCCGCAGGCCGAGTCGCTGATCGGCGAAGGGGTCATCGCGCTCGAGATGGGAGCGACGCTTGAAGACATCGGACTCTCCATCCATCCGCATCCGACCTTGACGGAAGCGCTCATGGACGCCGCCGAAGCCGCGCACTTCAAAGCGATCCACGTCGTCAACGCGAAACCCAAAGGCGGCGCGCCTGCGGCTAAAGCGCCGGTGACGGCCGGATAGCGCGGCGTCGCCTTGTCCGCGTGATGGTATGAGCTCGCTTCGCATCCTGGAGCTTGGTCGCCGACCGTATCGTGAAGTTTTGTCGCTTCAGCGCGAGCTGCACGCGCGGGTCGCGCGCGGCGAGGAGCCCGATACGTGGATCGTGGTCGAGCACGAGCCGGTCATCACGCTCGGGCGCAAGGCAAAGTCCGAGAATCTTCTCGTGTCGGCGTCGTTGCTTTCAGCCCGCGGCGTCGATCTGGTGGAGGTCGAGCGTGGCGGTGACGTCACGTACCACGGGCCCGGACAAGTGATCGTGTATCCGATCGTGAAGTTGCCACGCTTTCGCGAAGTGGAACCGTTCGTTTCGTCGCTCGAAGCGGCGGTCATCCACGCTTTGACGACGTTTAAGATAGCGGCCGAGCGCCGAACCGAGCACCGTGGGGTCTATGTCGGATGCAACGCCGTCTGCGCCATCGGTTTAGCGGTAAAGCAGATGACGACCATGCATGGCCTTGCGCTCAACGTCTCAACGCCACTTGACTACGACGGGCTCATCACGCCATGCGGCACGCCTCAGTTCGGGATTACGTCGATCAGCGAAGAGCTGAGGCGTGACATCGCCTGGGAAGACGGACGCGATGCTCTCGTCGCAGCGCTCAAGCAACGTTTCGAAGCACGACCACAGGGACTCGTCGCATGACCGCATCAGATTTGACGACTTTGGCACCGCAGCGTAAGCCCGACTGGCTCAAAGTCACGCTCGCGCACGGTGAGAACTACGAGCGGCTCAAGCGGGACGTCAAAAAGCTGGACCTCCACACCGTCTGCCAGGAAGCGATGTGCCCGAACATCGGCGAGTGTTGGGGGGCGGGCACGGCGACGATCATGATTTTGGGCGACACGTGCACGCGGGGCTGCCGCTTCTGCAACGTCAAGACCGGCAGCCCGCGCGGCGAGGTCGACTGGCTGGAGCCCAAACGCGTCGCCGAGGCGGTGCGCGCTCTCGGTTGGCAGTATCTCGTGCTGACCGCAGTCGACCGCGACGATCTGGCGGACGGCGGCGCTGCGATCTTCGCCAGCACCGTGCGCATGATCCATAAGCTTTCGCCCCAGGCGAAGGTCGAATGCCTGACGGGCGACTTCGCCGGCGACCGCCCGGCGCTCGACGTCGTGCTGGATTCCGGCCCCGAAGTACTGGCACACAACCTCGAAACGGTGCAGCGTTTGCAAGCCGACGTGCGCGACAGGCGGGCGAACTTCGCTCAGTCGCTCGGAGTACTCGAACACGCCAAGCGCAGCGGCAAGGTCCGCTTCACCAAGACGTCCCTCATGCTTGGCCTCGGCGAAAGCGAGGCGGAAATCGGTGAGACGATGGATGCGGCGCGCGCCGTGGGCGTCGACATCTTCACGATGGGACAGTATCTGAAACCGACGCAACGGCATCTCGATGTCGTCGAATTCGTCACCCCGGCGAAGTTCGCGCGGCTGCGCGAGCTAGGCGTCGCGAAGGGCTTCCGACAAGTCGTCAGCAGCCCGCTCTCGCGCAGCTCCTACCATGCCGAGCAAGCTTTTCACTGACGTGTGAGTGGCGCCACTTGTGAGGCCTTATCGCGCATCCCGGATGGGGGTATGGCCGATATCCCCCTGTGATGGCGCACGAGCGCGGCGGCGAAGTCACCACGTTCTTGGACGAGCTCGTCACGCTCGGACAGCACGAACACGCCGCAATCCTTCGGCGTCTGGCCGGGGGCCCGCACCGATTCAACGATCTGGTCGAGGCGCTCCCTGAACTCGGCGACGCAACGATAGGCAGCGGCCTGCGTCAGCTCGACGACGCGGGCTTGGTGGTCCGCCGCGTCGAGCCGGGACCCCCGCTTCGCGTCCTGTACGAATTGACGCCCTCAGGAGGGTCGCTCGCGCCGACGCTCGTGGCGCTCAAGCGTTGGACGGCGCAACGCTAACGCGTCTGCGATTTTTCGACTACGCGTACACGCCACGCAACCGCATCGACGTCACGACGCGATCGATCGCCAGCATGTAAGCGGCGGTGCGTAGCGGAACGTCGCGCAGCTGCGCGAGTTCCACGACGGCTCCATAGTGTTCGAGCATCACGTCGGCCAGGCGTTCGTTGACCTCCGACTCCTTCCAAAAATAGCCGGCTCGATCTTGCGCCCATTCGAAGTACGAAACCGTGACGCCGCCCGCATTCGCGAGGATGTCGGGGATCACGACGATGCCGCGTTGCGCGAAGATGTGATCTGCTTCCGGCGTGGTCGGGCCGTTCGCGCCTTCGACGATCAGCTTCGCCGATACGTCGGCAGCGTTGGCTATGGTCAACTGCTTTTCAAGTGCCGCCGGAACGAGCACGTCACACGGTAATTCGAGCAACGCTTCATTGGTGATGCGCTCGCCGCCGCGATAACCGTCGAGCGACGCATGCTCCTGCGCGTATGCGATTGCACCGGCGATGTCGCTGCCGCGTTCGTTGTAATACGCGCCGGTGACGTCGGAGATTGCAATCACCGTGCAGCCGGCGTCGACGAACAATTTGGCGGCGATCGAACCGACGTTTCCGAAGCCTTGCACGACAATTTTGGCGCCTTTGGTTCCGATACCCATGCGCTGCATCTGCGCAAGTGCAACGAGCGACACGCCTCGCCCGGTCGCTTCTACGCGGCCCTTCGAACCCCCGATCTCGAGCGGTTTACCGGTGACCACTCCAGGAACGTGCTGGCGCACGTGCATGCTGTAGGTATCCATGAACCATGCCATGATCTGCGCGGTCGTGCCGACATCGGGTGCCGGCACGTCCTTGTCGGGTCCGACGACTTCGACCAGTTCGGCTGCATAACGGCGCGTGATGCGCTCGAGTTCGCCTTTAGAGAGCGTCGTAGGATCGCACGTCACCCCGCCCTTACCGCCGCCGAAGGGAAGATCGACGACGGCGCACTTCCATGTCATCCAAAACGCCAGCGCCGTCACTTCGTCGAGCGTAACGCCAGGGTGAAACCGTATTCCGCCCTTCGCGGGCCCGCGCGCAAAATTGTACTGAACGCGATATCCGGTGAAGACTTCCATCTCGCCGTTGTCGCGCGTGAACGGGATCGCAAAGATGATCTGCCGCGACGGTTTGGTGAGCAGCCGCCGAATCCCGGGATCGAGATCGAGCAACGCAGCCGCTTCATTGAAATAGGCAATCGCGTCACCGAAAACCGAAACTTCACGCACAGCCGAAATCATAGGTGGCCTTTACCCCGGCACGCGAAAATTTCCCCCAGCCCTCCACGTGAGAGCCGCACTTCAGACGTTGAAGCGGAAGTTGACGACGTCGCCCTCGTTCATCACATACTCTTTACCCTCACTGCGCAGCAGACCGGCGGCCCGGATCGCGTCCATCGTGCGCAGCCGCGCGTAATCGTCGTATGAAACGATCTCGGCCCGGATGAAGCCGCGCTCGATGTCGGAGTGAATCTTCCCGGCGGCCTGCGGCGCTTTTGTTTGACGCTCGATCGTCCAAGCACGAACCTCTTTTTCACCCGCGGTCAAGAACGTCATCAGCCCGAGCATGTCGTATCCACTGAGGATCAACTGATCGAGCCCGCTACGATCGATTCCGAGTTCGGCGCGAAAGGATGCGGCATCGGTTTCGTCCAGACCCGCGAGTTCGGCTTCGATCTTACCGCAAAAGGCGATTGCACGACTGCCTTCGTCCCGCGCGAACGCAAAGACGCTTTGCGCAAGCGGGCCGGGTTGGGATATCTGAGCTTCGTCGACGTTGGCAACGTACAGCAACGGCTTAGCGGTCAACAAGAAGCTCTCGCGCGCGAGCGCGCGCTCGGCGGAGTCTGCGGGAAAGGAGCGAGCGGGACTCCCAGCTTCCAGCGATGCTTTCAGACGTTTGGCGGCCGCGAGCGTCGGCGCGATTTTGGGTGCAACGCGCGCTTCGCGTTCAAGCCGCTCGACACGTTTATCGAGCGTCGCAAGATCGGCGAGCGCCATTTCGATGTTGACGATCGCGATATCGCGCAACGGTTCGGGTGATCCCTCGACATGGATCACGTCGTCGTCGGCGAAGCAGCGCACGATCATTGCCACGGCATCAGCCTCCCGAATGTGCGCAAGAAACGCATTCCCCAGGCCGGCGCCGCTGCTCGCGCCGCGCACCAACCCGGCGATGTCGACGAAGCGCATCGTCGCATGGACGATTCGCTCGGTCCTCACCAGCTCGGCCAGAACGGCCAAACGAGCGTCGGGCACGGGGACCTCACCCACATTCGGCTCGATCGTCGCGAAGGGGTAATTAGCGGCCAGCGCCTGGGCCGAGCGGGTTAGCGCATTAAAGATCGTTGACTTTCCGACGTTGGGAAGACCGACGATGCCGCATGAGAGTGCCAAAGCGACGCTCGCGGTTCGTGCGCGGCAAGGAATCGTCCTGGACGCGTAGGATTTTGCCGTATGCGCCAGATGAAGGTCGACAAGCTGGGTATCGATCTGTTGACCCACGACCCCGTGGTCATTCTCAAGGACCTGGAAGGGAAGCGCTATTTGCCCATCCTGATCGGGCCCTTCGAAGCAACCGCGATCGCTCTGGCACTCGAAGGAACCGCCGTGCCGCGGCCGCTGTCGCACGATCTGATGCGCATGATGCTCGAGTCGCTGCACGGTTCGCTCGAACAGATCGTCATCCACGACATCAAGGAGTCGACGTTTTTCGCTAAATTGATCGTGCGTCAGAATGGGGACACGCAGGAAATCGATGCGCGTCCCTCCGACGGGATCGCGCTCGCGTTGCGCATGCAAGCCCCGATCTTCGTCTCCGACAAAATCGTACTCGAGGAGACCGTCGTCGACAAGAAAACCGAAGAGGAAGAAAGCGAGCGCTTCAAACAGTTCATCGAGGAACTCAAGCCGAGCGACTTCAAAGAGTAGTGCTGCGCGAGCAGGCCGAAATCGGAATCTTCGGCGGATCCGGTTTCTATTCGTTGCTAGAGAACGCGCACGATGTTTGGATCGAAACGCCGTACGGACTGCCGAGCGACCGCATCGCCGTGGGGGAAATCGTTGGCAAGCGCGTCGCGTTTTTGGCTCGCCACGGGCGCGACCATCGCTTTCCGCCGCACGCGATCAATTACCGCGCCAACCTCTGGGCGATGAAGCAGCTGGGGGTCACGCGTCTCATCGGGCCGACCGCCAGCGGCTCGCTGCGACGCGACATCGAACCCGAGCACATGGTCGTTGCAGATCAGGTCGTTGACCGAACGTGCGGGCGTAAAGATACGTACTATGACGGGCCAATCACGACGCACGTCAGCTTCGCCGACCCCTATTGTCCGCAGATGCGGCGGATTGCCGCTGCCGCACTGCAAACGCTGGGGACCACCGTCCACGAGAGGGGGACGATCGTCGTGATCGACGGTCCGCGTTTTTCGACGCGCGCCGAATCGAAGTGGTATCAGGATGCCGGCTGGGACGTGATCAACATGACCCAATATCCCGAGTGCTATCTCGCGCGTGAACTGGAAATCTGTTACGTGAACATTTCGCTGATAACCGACTACGATGTCGGCCTGCCCGGGGCGCCCCCGGTCACGCACCAATCGGTATTGCAGGTCCTCGCGCGCAACAACGAACGCGTCAAGGTCGCAATCGCCGAGATTGCCCGGACCACTCCCGACGAGCGTACCTGCAGCTGCGGCAGCGCGCTCGGCGAAGCGCGCGCGTGATGCGTCGCGCGGGCAAGGTCGATTTCGGCGGCTACCTCCGCGCGTTCGCGCTGCTCGTTCGGCATCCACAGATCGCGCTTGCGCCGTTCGTTGCCGGAGTGGCCGAGGCGTTGCTTTTTCGCGTCCTGCCCAGCAACGGCGGCGGCACGGGGTTCTTGGGCTCGGCGAATTCGAGCATCGCGGGGCTAGCCGCGCAGCTGATCGGATACTTTGGATTCGCCGTCGCCCTCATCGTCGCCGATGCCGCTTGGCGCCGCAAGCGCGCGCCGTTCGACGATGCTTGGGACGACGCGCGTCGTAAAGCCGGCGACATCGTCATGGCGGCGATCGGCTTCGGGTTCGTTATCTACATCGCGGGATTGATCGGTTCGTTCATTCCGCTCGCCGGCCCGCTCGTACTCGGCTTGCTCGCGCTCTTCTTTTTCATCTATACGTTACCGGCTGCGGCGATCGGGGGCGTACCCGGCGGCGCCGCCCTGCAAATTTCCGTGGAACGCGCACGAGCAGCACCGCTCCCGACTGCGATCGTGACGGCGATCTACATTTTTGCGATCCTGTACGTTCCGGGCATCGTGATCGGTGCCGTGCAACCGTTGCTGCTCTCCGGCAACCTGCCTGCCCCCGACATCATCGCCATTCTGGTCAGCGCCGCGGTCCAAGCCGTGTGCTCGAGCTACGTCGCACTCGTGCTGGCGAAGACGTACGGCGACCTCTCCTACGGCCTCTCATCGGCTCGGTGGTGACGCCAGTGTACTAGCGCGGCGCTAGCTGCATGCGCAGGTGATCGACGACGAGTCCCGCCGACACGTTGGTTCGGGCGAGGCGTTCGCTTTCAGCGGCGCTAGCGAGCAACGCGTCGAGTGCGGTCGCATCGCGAGTTGGTAAACGCGCGAACCGTTCGCGTTGATCCGCTGCGAGCAGCGGCGCGCGGTCGCCTGCCAGCGCGAGCGCGGCCCAGTCGCGCACCGCCATGCGCACCAGTTCGATCAGATCGAGCACGACTTCGCGCTTTTGCGCTCCAGTGAGGCTCTTGTCATCGAGCCCGAGAAACGCGCCATCGGGCCGCATGCCGTTTGCCGCCTGCGTAAACCATGCGAAGGCCGCCTCCCGAAAACCACTCGCATCATCATCGAGCACCGAACGCGCGCGGGTGATGCTGCCGAGTGCGACTTCGGCGGCAAGGCGCGCTTTGTCGACGGCAACGCCATCGGCTACTAAGACGCGTTCCACGTCGGCTGCTGACAGCGGCGCAAATGCAATCTCGACGAGCCGCGATCGGATTGTCAGCAAAAGTGAGCCGGGCGCGTCGGTCGTAAGCAGCACGACGACGCCGGCGGGCGGCTCCTCGAAGAACTTCAGCAAGGCATTGGCTGCTTCGTGCGTCGCGAACGCGACGTCGCCGAGCAAGACGATGCGATACCGGCTGCGGTACCCGTGCAGCGAGAGTTCGCGCACCAGGTCGCGCGCCGAAAAGTCGGCATCGTGCAGCGCGTTGCCGCCCTCTTTGCCGATCTTGATTGCGCCGTCGGACTGCATGAAATCGGGATGCGTGCGCGCTAAAAAGAGGCGACACGAGGCACACCGCTCGCAGTACCCGAGCAGGGCCGTTTTCGGCGTCTCGCACAGCAGCGATTGCGCGAGACGGCGCGCGAACGTCTTCTTCCCTACGCCGGCCGGCCCGCTGAACAGATAGGCGTGGCCGATTCGATCCAGCTGCGAAAAGAACGCCAATGGTGCGCGTGCTCCGACAACGTCGAAAACACCGTCGATCGGGTTCACAGCGCGAACCTTGCGACGACTGCGCGCCAAGCGACTTCACGCAGCGCCTCAGGTTCGAGAATGCCGTCGAGCGTCACGATCGTGGGGTCCTCGCACGCAAGTTCGAGATACCCGTCACGAACACGCGCATGGAAGCCGGCGCTTTCGCGCTCGAGCCGGTCTTCCGCTTCGGCAGCCTGGAGCGCTCGTGCGGCTACGCGCCGGCGAGAGACGTCAACGGGGACGTCGATGAGCAGCGTGAGGTCCGGAAAACGACCGCGCGTCGCGAACTCGGCGAGCTCGCGCAGCGTTTTTAGTGGAACACCGCGTCCGTAACCCTGGTAGGCGAGCGTGGCGGCGGCAAACCGGTCGCAGAGAATCCACTGCCCGGCCGCCAGCGCGGGACTAATCAGTTCTGCCATGTGCTGCGCGCGTGAAGCATTGACGATCAGCGCTTCGGCCAGTGGGTCGATCGCCAGATCCGGAGTTTTGAATATGGTGCGTAGCCGCTCGCCGAGCGCCGTCCCGCCGGGCTCACGAGTGACGACGACGTTCAGGCCGCGCTCGCGCATTCGCGCCGCCAGTCCGGCGAGCACCGTCGACTTTCCGCTGCCTTCGATACCTTCGACGCAGATGAAACCAGCTACGCGGATGCCCCCGTGCCGTACGGAAGATCGTTGCTTCGGAAGAAGAGCACGCGGCGATTGGGCTCCATGCCGGTGCTGCGCGACATGACGCGGTGCTGTTCGGCTAGCTGATGTTGCATACGCCGAACATACGAAGTCTGCGGGGTCAACTCGACGGGCCGGTTGTCGAGCAGCACCTTGTAGATCGCTTCGCTCGCTTCGCGTAGCGCAATCTCTTCGGTGTCGATGGAGGGCAAGGCGAAGATGTCTTTGAGCGCGTTCATGATCTGCGCGGTCGTGTTGGTCTTGACCGAATAGATGGGGACGTTCTCGCTTGCGATCGAGGTCAGTTTCTCCGATTCCTTACGCTCGAGCGATTTGAGCGTCAGCACCACGTCGGCCTCGTCCCACTTCCGCGCGATCGAAGCATTGACGCCCAGGTTTTGCACCGCCCGCTCGATCTTGTTGCGTGAAACGCCGTACGGGAAGAGCAGCACGTGCTTGCCCTCGCGCTCATCGCCCCGCTCGTCGAATTCGCCGCTCCCGATGGCCTCGGCAAACTCGCCGTCCGCCACCGCCGCCCTTGGGTAGACGGGAGCCGTGCGCTTGGAGACGACGATCGGGAGCGCTTGTTGCAGCACCGTCACGCCGCCCGCCGTACGCGCGCGGACTTCCGGCTGCGGCTGATAACCGCGCAGCAGCGCGTCGACGGTTTCGGCCACGTTTTGATAGATCGAAAGACGGTTGCGATCGTTGATCTCGATCAGCACGTCGAACGTCGGCGGAGCCTTACGTTCGAGAACCGTCTTACGCGTGCCGCGACGGCGCGCTTCCTCATCGGAGAGCGTCACCGTGCTGATGCCGCCGACCAAGTCGGAGAGCGTGGGATTCATCAGCAGGTTCTCGAGCGTGCGCCCATGCGCCGTACCGATCAATTGCACGCCGCGCTCGGCGATCGTGCGCGCGGCACCAGCCTCCGCTTCGGTGCCGATCTCATCGATCACGATGACTTCGGGCATGTGGTTCTCGACCGCTTCCACCATGACGTTGTGCTGCAGCGCGGCGTCGGCAACTTGCATGCGGCGCGCATGACCGATGCCCGGATGCGGGATGTCGCCGTCGCCGCCGATTTCATTTGAGGTGTCGACGATGACGACGCGCTTGCGGTCGTCGGACAGGACGCGTGCGCATTCGCGCAAGATCGTCGTCTTCCCGACGCCGGGCGCGCCGAGCAGACAGATCGACTTTCCACTGCGCACGACGTCGAGGATGATGTCAACCGTGCCGACGAGCGCGCGTCCCACGCGGCAGGTGAGGCCGACGATCTTTCCCGCGCGGTTACGGATGGCCGAGACGCGGTGCAGCGTCTGCTCGATGCCCGCTCGGTTGTCGCTGCCGAAGGCCGAGAGCCGCGCGCTGACATGCGTGAGGTCCTCAAACGTAACGTTCGTTTCCGCGAGGAAGACGAAGTCGTCGGGGAAACGCGCTTCGGGCGGTCGCCCTAAATCGAGCACGACTTCGATCAGCGCTTCGAGATCAGGTAGCCGCACGAGCGCTTGCCTGATCGGAAGCGGAAAGATATCGAGGAGCTGGGTGAGTTCCCAGTGCGATGAGACGGACTCGGCTTTAACGGCCAATGCGCATCCTCGTCGAGACGTCGGTCGGTGCCGCGGCGGTGACCGTTCTATCGGCCGTTCGGGAGGCGCAAAGTACGGCCCTTGAAGGCAACCGGCGGGTCATCCGGTTATTTTACCACGCGAATCGTTCGAAGTTCCGAATCGTACGGGCCTTGCATCCGCACGCCGGCCTTCTTCTCGAGATCGAGGTAGGCCACGACCCCCGGGGTGATTTCCTCACCGGGCGAGATGACCGGGATGCCGGGCGGATACGGCGTGATGACCTCGGCACAAACACGTCCCGCACTTTCTTTGAAGCGAACGCTCTCGGTCGCGGCCAGAAATGCGTCGCGCGGAGCCATGCGATTCGGCGGAATGTCGGGCAGATTGTACGTGCCGGTTTGCAGACGCCGCTCGAGAACGCCCGAGGGCGAAAACACGTCGATCGGGCGGTCTTCGCGTGCCAGTTCCTTCACGCCGTACACCAACCGGTCTGCTGCTTCGCGCGTCGTCCCGATCGTGAACAGCGCAAGACAGTTGAAAAGATCGGCCAGTTCGCACTGCACGTTGTAGCGGCGACGCAGAATTTCTTCGGCTTCGTACCCCGTGTAGCCCAAGGCTTTGACGGTGATCGTGATCTTGGTCGGGTCGAACGCGAACACGCCGGGTTTACCGACTTGTTCCTCTCCGAAACAGAACACGCCGTCGATCGCGTTGAGCCGCGCGCGTGTGTCGCTCGCCAGTTCGATCGTCTGCGAAAGAAGCGCGCGCCCTTCAATCGCCATCTGCCGCCGCGCAACGTCGAGCGACGCGATCAGCACCAAGTTCGGCGACGTCGAAAGAAACAGCTTGACGACCGCTTTGAGGCGGTCGAGTTTGATGCGTTCACCCTTCTGATGCAGCATCGCGGTCTGCGAGAGGCTGCCCAGCATCTTGTGCGTCGAATTGATGCACAGATCGGCGCCGACTTCGAGCGCGTCGATCGGTAAGGCGGGGTGAAACCGGAAATGCGGTCCCCAGGCCTCGTCGACAAGCAGTGGTATGTCGCGCTCGTGCGCAAGCGCCGCGATCGATTCCAAATCGGCGGCGACCCCGTAATACGTGGGGCTGACGATGTAAACGGCCTTGATATCGGGATGCGCGTCGAGTGTCGCGCGCACGGTTTGCGGCGTGACCGTGTGATCGGTATGCAAGGCCTGGTCGACTTCGGGCTGCATCCATACCGGCGACGCACCGCTCATGATCAGGCCGCCCATCGCGCTCTTGTGCGCATTGCGCGGGATGGCGATCTTTTCACCTGGATCGAGGGCGGTCATCATCATGATCTGATTTCCGCTGGTCGATCCGTTGATGAGAAAGAACGAGTGGTCGCTGCCGTATGCATCCGCGGCCAGGCGCTGCGCTTCGTCGATTGCTTCTTCGGGCTGAAGCAGATCGTCAAGGCCGCGAATCTGCGTCAGATCGATTGCCAGTACGTTCTCGCCCAAAAAGTCACGAAACGCGCGGTCCATGCCACGGCCTTGCATGTGCCCCGGCGTGTGAAACGGGATGACGCCCGAGTCGACGTAGTCCAGCAGGACATCAAAGTACGGCGTCCGCGACTGATCCACGGTTACCTGAATAGTGCTCGTATTTTAGTGCGTGGCGAGGAGCCTAGAGCCGAAGTGGCCTATGGGCCATGAGGCTCGTAAACGACGACGTCCACGCGCTAAAATACGAGCACTATTCAAGGCGTTCGTCGATTGAGACGTTGTACAGGAACAGGAACTTGTGCCACTCGCCGGGCAGCGTGTTGCGCTTGACGCGAATCCAGGGGATGTATTTCGGCGCTTTAGGCTTACGGCGCAAAGTCATGTTGGCATGCTCGGGCGTGCGGTTGTTCTTACGGTTGTTGCACCGCATGCACGAACAAACCAAGTTCTCCCACGTCGAAGGGCCGCCCTTACTGCGCGGCAGCACATGGTCGACGGTCATCAACCGCTCGCCGTGCAACCCGCAGTACTGACAGGTGTAGTCGTCGCGCAACAGGATGTTCTTTTTGGTCAGCGCGACCTTCTGTGACGGACGGCGGATATAGTAGAGCATGCGGATGATCGAAGGCAGCCGCATCTCGTAGCTGGGCGAACAGAGCATTTGCGCGCGCCCGTGAACCACTTCCGCCTTGCCGGAAAACAGCAACTTGACCGCGCGCTGAAAGCTCGTAATGTTGAGCGCTTCATAGGTGAAGTTCAGAACGAGGACGTCGGTCACACGCCCCGCTTCTTGACGTAACTGAATCGGAGATCGGTGAGCATGCTCGCCATGGCCGAGCGCTCGCCGGCACCGAGCCTCGGACTTATCCGCTCAAAGGCCTTCGCCGCCACGTCGATCGCGATCTCAGCCGCAGCGAGATCGGGAGCCGCCTCCGGCATCTCAGCCGGATTGAGGTAGGCGTGAGCGGCGAGCGCTAAGCTCGCGATGACTTCGCTCATGACGACGTCCACCGGGGGCACGGCGGGCGCACTTGGCGCAGTCGCACTCGATTCGGTAGTCATCTAGCGCACAGATTACGCCGAGCGACCGAACGTTCCCCGCGGGCCGTGAGACGACCCGAACCGTGCTCGCGTTCATGGGAGGTCAGTCCCTCGTCGGGCTTTACAGCACTACGTCATATCGGAGGTTCCATGCACCGAATAACCAGCGGCCTGGCCATCGCCGCCGTCGCTTCGCTCTGCGGGGTCGCACTCGCGCAACCGCTACCGGTCCAGCGCTTTCCCTTCAAGTCCGGCCCGGCCACGATAACCGCGTGCTCGGTTGCCAAGAACGGCAACGTCGTGGCCGGCAACAGCCTGAATATCAAGTACTTTCAGAACGAGCGCGACCGCAACCTCAAGTCGGTCACCTTCCGCGTGCGCTACGCCGGCAAAACGGTGACGGTGACCAACAACGGCACCTTCTCCTACCAGGCCCCGATCGAGTTCAAATCCGACCAGCTCAACGGTGCTCCGTTCGCCGGAACGCATCCGCAAGTCTGCCGCGTTTTGACGGCGACGTTCGCCGACGGTAAGACCGTCAATCCGCCCTACGAGCGCGAGCCCGGTGAACGCGGAATGACGCCGGAATCCGAAGAGTCCGGCGAGCCGATGTCGCCCGGCATGCCGGCGCCCGAAACAAGCCCAGCGGCCACGATGGGACCAATGGCATCGCCCGCTCCGATGGCATCCCCCGCTCCGGAGGCTTCACCCGCCCCGTAAGGGAGCATCCTCAAGAAATATGCGTGAAGGCGCACGTCGTTCGTCAGTTCCGGATGAAACGACGTGCCCATCACGTTGCCTTGCCGCACGAAGACGG